>PPYF01424667.1_pt1 | contig 37951 bp, 40 predicted proteins | sample 1559871 | NCBI WGS metagenome assembly PPYF01 (sample SAMN08240021, study PRJNA423297) | Human gut metagenome, whole genome shotgun sequencing project.
TGGGGTTATAGATGTAAAGTTCTTCTTATTCAGACTCTCAAAGATATTTGGCTAAACACAGGTTTTTGCAAGTGCCCCCAAATTGTGCTTGAGATTTTAGAAGAGCCTATCTCTGAAAAATCAATTAATGAGATAATAAATTGTCAAAATATTACCGATATGGGAATGACCTCTCTTAATATGGTAATGTTCATTGTAGAACTTGAGAATAAGTATGATTGTAAAATCGACATTACGGGACTGTGCACAAAAGACATGCATACAGTAGCTGGTTGGTGTAAGTTAATAGATAAAGTAATTACGAAGTGAAGATAGTTATCCTTACTGCAAAATGTGGACTTGGGACTTATATCCCGGCGGTGTATACCTATAAGTATATGCGCTCTCACAGCGTGGATACTGAAATGCTTGTATGGGAGGATTTTTATGAAACCAATAATAAGGAAAGGGCAATGTTGTTTCAAAAAAATCCTAGAATAGCTGAAATATCCTATGCATATGACAATAACAAACAGCCTACTTTTTCTACTACGACAAAAAGCATTCTTAATAGGTATCTTGATAAGGAGCATGTAACATATATATGCTTCTCAGGTATTTGGCATTATGAGCTTTTGACTCAAGTAAAAGTAAAAAAGAGTGTTATAATCAACGTAGTCATGGATGCTTATCATTCAACATTGTGGGCTCCTCAAATTGAGGACGAAGCAACCAATACAACCACACTCTATGCCCTTGGAGAGAATATTTACACTCTAAATAATGAAATTAAAATTACTGATTATAAGGAAAGGAGAGGAATACTTGTACAAGGTGGTGGTTGGAATTTGATAGATCGTAATCAAATAAAAACTTTACAAACCCAGACCAAAGAGAAATTGATTGTAGCATTGACTAATGATGATCCTCAAATAACTGGGAATAAGATTTTATATAACCAAGGAGAAAGTTGTAATTTCCCTTATCCTATAAACCGAGATTATGTACCTGACACCAACTATCATCCATTATTAGATGAATATAGGAAAGCAAGGTGTTGTGTAGGCAAACCAGGAGGTATGACAATTATTGATTCGATAATGACTTGTACTCCTTTATTACTTACAGATGTGACAATCGGTCAACATGAACAAGCAAATCGATTCTTTTGCAAGAAGAATGGTTTAGCAATAGAATTACAAAACTTAAATTACAATCAAATTGTAACGCAGTTAGAGAGACTTCATGAAAGATTGATTGATGTCTCTGCTTCAGCCAAAAATTTATGTCTCACCCTACTAAATCTTATTTAATTTCAATGGATAAAAAACTTCGACAGTTATCAATCATTAAGAATAGATTTGAAACTTGTAATAGATGTTTCAATGAGAGGAAAAAGAATTCTTCATACTGTGAACCTGTCCCTAGTTCTGTGGGAATTAAATTAACAAATAGGTGTAATTTAAGGTGTAAACATTGCTTTGAATGGAGTGAAACAGGTTATCATCACAATATGAAGCGACAAGATATGTTTGGAGATGTCCCATTATCTATGATTCTAGATTTGCTAACATTTACCAAATCAACAAAAGCTCCAATATATCTTTGGGGAGGAGAACCAACCATTTACAAGAGGTGGGATGAATTATGTAGCTTGATTTGTGAATTTGATAGAGATGTCGTGATTTGTACCAATGGGGTCAATATTACAAAATTGTCTGATTCCTTGTGTAGACTGGGAGAGCGTGTCACGTTATTATTTAGTATCGAAGGCTTTTTAGAACAACATGATGCAATTAGAGGCAAAGGGATGTATTTGCAAACAATAGAAGCTCTGCATGTCTTCTCTCGTTTAAAGACTATCGGGAAATACAAGGGCTTCTTATCCGTAGAAACAGTCGTTTCAGACCCTCTCATTCCGCATTTAGTAGCTTACTGTGATTCGTACAAGGATACTCTCATTGATTCCCTATACCTTAATTTCCCTTGGTTCATAAATCCGACGGCTGCCTCTTCCATGGACATATTTTTTGAAGAGACGTTTAAAGATATTTGTTGTGGACAAACAGTTCTGAAAAAGAATTATTCTTGGCATTCTTTCGATTTTAGAATATCAAGTGTTCTCATTCATTACTTGAAGAAAGCCCTTAAAGAGATAAATGAACAAGAATACCCATTTATGATTCATTACAACCCCAGTTTAGAAGAAAAAGATTTAGTAGATTATCTAAATGGCGAAGATATTTTAAAAACGTCTTCACAGATGTGCCTGTCTTATTCTCAACGTATAGACATACTCCCTAATGGAGATATTTGTCCTTGTAAGAAGTATCCGGAATTAACGGTTGGAAACCTTAACAACCAATCTATAGAGAACTTATGGAATGGAGGTAACTTTGAACGATTTAGACGTGCTATAAACAACAGGCTAATGCCTATATGCTCAAAATGTGAATTATTTTATGCTTACAACAAAAGTAAATAGATTATGGCATCTTATTGAAGAGAGCTTAATCTCGAATGCACTGAAGCCATGCATTTCATATCGGAACGTGGAATTAAGCTATGGCGAGATCCATAGCCGAGTAAATCTAATCACGAGTTTTTTGTTTGAGAAACAGATTTCGGCTTTTTGCAATAATTGTTCGAACCCAATTTCTTTTGTAATTTTACAACTAGCAGGGATTCAATTAGGAATACCATCCTATCTTTTCTTGCCAAAAGATAAAAGTATAAAAGTATTTGACGAACAGATCATTGACTCCATAATAGAAAACCGACAAACGATCACAGTCGATAAATATTTTTCGACTAAAGAATCTTATTCTTTCTTTTTCAATTCTAGTGGGACAACAAGTATCCCTCATGTTGTGGAGAATACAAGTCTGTCATTTTCTTTCATCTGCGAAGCAATTAAACGGTATAAGCCGATGAACGATTATTTAGGTAGGTATAAACGTTTCTTGTTATGTTGTCCGCTAAATCACTCGTTTGGTTTTTCTTCTTTAATAGAAATGCTTATATATGGCGTGCATTCATACTTTCCAGATACATTCTCTATCTTGGATATAATTAAAACAATACACAGTTGTGGCGAAAAACGAATAAATAGCATCTTGGCGTCTCCGTTTATAGTAGAGAAATCAATAAAACTCCTTCATGGAAGTTTTCTTGATAAGATTCAGCATATAGGATTAGGTACAGATAAACCAAGTAAGAAATTGATTGAGAACATTTATGCCTATAATAAAAACATATTGATATCTAATCGCTATGGGCTTACAGAGATTCCATCAGCAATTTTTGTTTCAAATTTCGAATCAAAAGAAGTAGCAGAGGAGACTTTATATAATCTCGCGTCACCACTTCCGATTTATACATATGAAGTGTCCTCAAATGAGGTAGGAGAATACGATCTTAGTATATTAAATTTATTAACAAATGAAATAACACCTACAGGAGACAGTGTGGGATACGACAAACAAAATAAACTGTATTTGATAGGAAGAAGTAAGGAGATTATTAAATACAATGGGATCAGAATTGACTGCTCTGTCATTGAAAATGTTTTACTTGGATGTCTGGGGATTGACGATTGCTTATTGTATGTAAGTGAGAACAAATTGATTTTAGAATATGTTTCTGAAAAAAACATCATTTCAAATAGCATTATTAGGTCATATTGGAGGGATAATATATCGACAGAATATTATCCAGATTTATACAAAAATGTAGATAGTATACACCGCACCATTACAGGAAAAAAACAAAGACGATAAGAATGAGTAAACATGCTTATATCTCTCTTATAAGATTTGAATGGAAGTGTTTTATCGGACATAGAATACTTCAAGTTATAATCTATATTCTACTATTATCTGCAATTTCTATTTCTATGACACAACCTTTGATATTCAAGACATTCATAGACAATATTCAGAATACGGTATCTCTACACCAACACATATACAATTTCTTTACTTTCTCTTTCTGTATTAAAATCATAGAATGGTTACTATTTATTCCTGCATATTATTTGCAGAGGAAAATATCATTTATAATATACCAAGAATATATTTCTTCTGCATATTGTTCACTCTATACTGAAAACCAACTATATCTCAAGACAGAAAAACATACGGGAAACGAATTAAGTCGGCTTAGAAAGTCATGTGATGGATGTCGTGATTATTTTAATGACCAGTTTCATTACATAGAAGTATTATTCAGGCTTATTTTATCAATTGTTGCTATAAGCTGTTTTTCTGTTTTCCTAGGCATTCTCGCTGTTCTTTTGGGAGTATTAGCCTTCTACTTAACAATTCTTCTAGATAAACGTTATTCTATATCACAAAAGAAATTACTGGACAAAGAACACATTGTATTTTCTTTTTTTGCTGATTTGTTAAGAAATCTATCTACCATTGTCTCCCTAAATCTATTCCAACCAATTGATTCTGTCCTCAGAAGAAGAGTCCTCTTAACAAAAGAACACTATTATAAATCCAATACTATAACTATAACCAAACTTGTAAGTGTTGATGTTATCCTGATATTTATGACAATAATACTTATTATTGGATTCATTATAAAAAACTCAAGCCTCCCATCTAATCAATACTTAGGGAGTTTAGTGGCACTTTTTTCGTACATCTCTATATATACTGGTTTATTTAAGGAGTTTACATGGATAAATACACTCGCAACTGATACAGATGTGAATATCAAATCTTTTATTGTTTGTTTTGACAGAAAAGTAGATACGCATGAGCATGAAAATAGCAGGCATTGGAATAGCGTAAAAATTCAGAATATACGACCTGATGAAAAATTATCAAGAGAAGTTCCGGCTTTAAGTATCAATAATGTGAATTTGAAACTGAATCGGGGGGAACATGTGTTAATTATGGGGAGCAGTGGATCTGGCAAAAGTACAATACTGGAAATTTTGGCTGGAATTTTGCCCCCAGCGAAAGAAACAAAGTTTTATTACGATGACAACACAATTTCACCTCAAGAATTTTCAAAACAAATTATATATTCTCCTCAAGATACTTTGTTATTTAATGACACTGTATTATTTAATATAGTATTGGGATGTGCTTATAATGAGCAAGACATTCAGAAAATTATCAAGGTCACGGGACTCGATGTTGTATTAAAGGCGAAAAGTAATCGTTTAGATAGTATTATTAGTGAGAATGGAAATAACCTTTCTGGAGGTCAAAAGCAACGTATTTTACTATCTCGATATTTATTTTTTACACATCTAAAAAAGTGTCCTATATTGATATTAGATGAATCTATGAGTGCATTAGATAGAGTGTCGGAAAACATCATATTACATAATATATTTGAAGCTTATCCAGATCTATCTATTATAATGGTATCTCATAACAACCTATTAAAAGGGAAGTTCGATAAGATTATAGATTTAAAATAGCAAACCCATCTTTCTTCTATTTGTATACTTAAAGAGAACAAACTTATACAATTAGTACCAAGTCTTATGTAGTGTAATTACCAGCCTCTGATAGTGATTTTTTCGCCCGATAATGTTTCATCACGTAGGGACAATTAACTCCTAAATCATTTTTATTATGGTATAATTTGAGTAAAATAATTCATCATAAAGGTTCAAGTGCTGTTTATAGTATCGTTCTTCGCTGTATTTTTAGAATCTGGCATCAATGAAGTCATATATTCCAGTAATGGAATTTAGAGTTTAGACCAATCAAAACATTGTTTTTTAGGGATTCATGTTTTTCTGTAAATGCCCTATGTGTAAGAAATACAGTATCAATTATTTGTCATCCTTTATTAAATGTTTGAGAATAGGGTCGGCTTTAATTCGGGCAAATTCGTTGTCAACTAAGGCGAAAATGTCCTGCTTGATACATTTATAATTGGCTTCGATAGTCTCTTTGAGATTGTCGGAACCATCTTCGTTTGTAAAGTCTGCTATTGTTGGTATTGGCTGGTTGGCTTTCATCTCCGCAGAGACCTTGGCACTGTCCACCACAATCTCTGCGTGGAAAATCTTTTGTTCGATACGCTCGTCGAAGTTGTCGGATACCGCACCTACGAATATACCTTGTGTGAGGTTTGAAATCTTGCTTGCAGGGATAAGGCTGTCCATCTGTGTGGAGATAGACGTAGACTTGTCGTTGCGGTTGATGGTCATAGATTGGCGTTGTTGAAGCACCTTACCAAATCGCTCGGAAAGTGTTTTAGCTGTTTCTCCTACCACTTGCCCGGAGAACACGTTACCTACAGTGTTCTGTATTACCTTACTTTCTTTGTCGCCATAATCACGGGTAAGTTGCGAGAAGTCCTGAAAGCCCAAACACACCGCTACCTTATTGCTTCGTGCAGTAGCAATAAGGTTGTCAAGCCCACGAAAGTAGATGGTCGGCAACTCGTCGATTATCACAGACGATTTGAGCTGCTTCTTCTTATTGATGAGCTTCACGATACGGCTATTGTAAAGTCCGAGTGCTGCCGAATAGATATTCTGTCGGTCAGGGTTGTTACCTACAACAAGGACTTTCGGCTCATTGGGATTGTTTATGTCAAGTGAAAAATCATCGCCCGTCATCACCCAATAGAGAGCAGGGCTTATCATACGAGACAGTGGTATTTTGGCACTGGCTATCTGTCCCTGCAACTGGTCCTGCGCTCCGCCTTCCCAAGCATCCATAAAGGGTGAAAGGTAGTTGGCAAGCTCATCGTAGGAGGTGAGTATCGGGAATATCTGTGCGTAGGGACGGTTCAGGAACTCAATAGCATGTGGAAACGTGCAATACTTCCCGTCCTCATAGATTTTCAGAAACCAAATGATGGCAGCCAGCAAGATAATCGGTGACTCTACAAAGAAATCTCCCTGCTTTTGTATCCACGAACGGTTCAAGTTGAGCATGATGGTGTAGGCACTTTCGTAAGCGTCCGATATATCCGTCATAAAGGCAGGATTGATAGGATTGCACCGATGCGATTTCCTCGGATCGTCAAAGTTAATTACATAGAACTGTGGTTTTACCTTGTAGGCATCTAAATGATGAAGCAGGTGATTGTAAGCTATCTCTGAAAGGTCGGGAAACTTGTAGTCGTAGATATACATGGCAAAGCCTTTTTCAATCTGCTGCTTGATATAGTTGTTCACAATGGCGTAAGACTTGCCAGAACCCGGAGTTCCGAGCACCATCGAGGCACGAAATGGATTGACCACGTTAATCCAACCTTTGTTCCACTTCTTCTTATAGTAAAAACGTGTAGGCAGATTGACAGAATACTCATTCTCCATCAACCGGGTTTCCTGCATGAAGCTTTCATTTTCCGTGTTGAACACATCGTCCATCAGGTTGTTTTTGAGTAAACGGCTCATCCATACACCTCCCATCAGCAGACAGATATAGCCCACAGAGAGCGTGAAGATATAAAGCGAGGCTGCACCGACCTTACCGATCGGCAATGCTAAGAGCCACCAGTTGAGGAAGAAAAGCACAAAACCGGAGAAAAGTATTGTCCAAATCTTCGGCCATGTAATTTTCTCTTCCTTCACGCCTTTTGTCCCCAAACAGGACAGTGCAAGGAATACCACACAAAAGAGTTTCGTCCAAAGTATGGACGAGAACAAGCCCGCCGTGTGTTGGAAATTCATCAGAATTCTGTTGACGACGCCGAGTGTAAAATGCCACTCCTGAAATGCTTCGTAGCAGAACCAATAGCAGTTGGTAAGTAGGAATATCACTGATATGCCCCGCATAAAGTCCATCACCTTACCCAATGCCCTTAAATCATCTTCTTGTGCCATAATCGTATTGCTTTTATATTTGTTGTATTATCGTTATTTGAATTGCGTTTGAATACTGTTCAAACAAAATTTGAAATACCTACTTATCTTTTCCTCCGTTTGAGATTGACTTTGCTTTGCCTGCGAAGTTTACGCTGCCATGCCGCTTCTTTCCAATCATCATTGCCCGTAGATCTGAAAGAGTCACCCACTATATCCTCGATGAGTTCATCGACAAGGTTGTCTCCATCTTCCGTATCTGATTGCAAGGGATGAGCGGTTGGCGATGGTTCCAAACGAACAGACGAACCACCATACAGCATTTCAACCAAGAATGGGTTGTGCGTAGGATTGGAGAAGTAGCCATTGAATACATTGGCGGCATATCCCTTTCCCAATCGTGAACCGTTGAGTGCAACACCTTGCTCGTCATCAATAAAGGTAATGCCGTAAATTCTTCCATTGTCATTTTTTCGGATTACCACACGCAAGCCTTGTTCCTCCAATCTGCTCCGCAGGTCTTTCTCTGTCTGGGGAGAGGTGCGCATAGCTTGTAACACTTTGTTCCTGACGGTTGGTATCAGTGGTTTGACGTTTTGTTTCGACTTCTGTATCCTGTTCTGTATGGCAGTATAGCCCACACCACGGCCGATGTCCGAGGCATGGATGGGTGTGCTTACTTTATTGCTCTTGTCATCTGTCGGAACATAGACCAGTCCGTCATATTTCTTTCCTCGGAACTCCGTTTTTACTTCTTCTACGGCAAGGTTATATTTGCTCAGAATGGCGTTCAGTTCTCCTAATGAACAGAACTTATAATGTTTCAGCACCATGCGGACAACATTTGCCACCTGTTCCTTGATATTCCCTTTTATGGTATCCACCTTGGGCGTTTCTGTTACCGCTTTCTCACTAACCTTTGAACTCGGAATAAGGTTATATTTCCTCTCTAAGACATCGGTAATCTGCTTGCTTCGCCGTTTCTCAAACTTATCGTTTATCTTTCGTCCTTTGCTATCCACTCGAAGCGACACGATGTGGATATGCTCACGGGCGATGTCGCTGTGCTTGAATACGATATAAGGTTGATTGCCGTAGCCGAGTGCCTCCATATACTCCTTGGCAATCTGCGTGAGTGTTTCATCTGAGAGCTTCTCGTCTGGATACGGGTTAAGGGAACAATGGAACACCGTCTTCTTCGTTCGGCATTTCTTGGGTATCAATGCCTCCATGTCGGCAAGCACGTCCTCCATCGTATAACGTCCCTCTCTGTCCTGATACAACTCAGCGGCAAGGAGAATGCTTGCTTCCCCTTTCTCCACCTTTTTGAAGTTATAGCCGAGTGCCCCTCCAAGGTTTTCCGTGGCAGAAATCTTGGCAATCATTTCTTGCGGTAGTCTATGGTCAGACTGATAGCCTGCTCCTGTAAGGTGATAATTTGAGCCGACAAATTTTCTAATTTTTCAAGCATAATCTGTGCGGTTTTTACGCTGTGATAGCTGTTGATGGCACGCACGGCTTGGTTATACAGCACGCCAATCTTATGGATTTGCGCCGTCAGTTCTGAGAGCTTTCGGTAATATTCCACGGCAGATTTATCCACCGTGATCACCTTGAAACTCTCCCCAAGAATACGTCCACGCACGAAATCCGACTTGGTTTCCGCACCTGATTTATGGAACAAATCAATCGCTCGCTGCTGGTCTTTGGGATTGGGAAGACGGGTGTCCCATCTGTCCCATCGTTCTATCTTTTCGTTCATTGTTTTTATCCTTATCTAATTACGACTTTGGAGTAATTCATCTCCCCTTCGGGGCAAGGGTCTTTGTCGGCAGAAACGGAGTTTGTCGGACAAAGACACACCTTGCCAATATCAAGAGTTGATACGATTGAAGTATCCACCTGTAAAGGTGTCCGCTTCGGGGAGATTAGCTCTATGTTCTCTATCCGCCTGCAAAGTTACGGCAGATTTCCAAATATCTCATTATCAGCCATATTCCCTCTTTTTCCTCATATTTCCCTCCATTTCACAAGTATAGAAAAATCTATCGAAAAAGCTTTTATTTTGCAGACAGAACGAGCGGACAATCGCTCGAACAAACGTTCAAAAGGACGATAAAAAGTTCGGAAAATAGATTGTTCGATTTCTCGATAGTTCGAGATGTAGATTTCTCGAACTCTCGACAAACCGAATGGTTGATAGAACAAATGATTGATAAATCAAATGACCGACAGATCGGCAAGACAAACTATAAAACAAACTGTCAATGGTTCTATCGAACAATCAAACGTTCAAACGGCATATCGCCCAAAAGACAGTTCAACAAATAAAATATCTATCGCAATGGAACAGACAAAAACATCGCCCATCTTTCTGGGCTTTTCCTCCCAGAAGGGAGGTGTCGGAAAAAGCACGCTGGCAGAAATCGTCAGCAGCATCCTCTATTATGAGAAAGGCATCGAACTCTTCATCGTGGATTGCGACCTTTCGCAGGACTCTTTTTATAAGCTCCGCCAAAGGGAAAAGACTTTTGTCGAGGGCGATCCCTTGGTTTCCCAGCAGATGAACAACTATTTTTCAACATTGGGACGTGTTTCCTACCGTGTTCTTAAGGCCGACCCGAAGAGTGCCATAGCCAAGGCTGAAGAACATATCCGCAAAAATTCCAAGAAACGCTTCGAACTGGTGGTCTTCGACTTTCCCGGGCATGCGGGGACGAGCGACCTGTTGGAACTCTCACTGGAAATGGACTATATCCTTTCCCCCATCGAGGCCGACGTACAGTCAATGGTTTCCTGCCTTGCCTATGCCAAGACCATGCAGGACTTGGGGGTGTCGATGACCGGGGCGCGTATCAAGGATGTCATGCTCCTTTGGAACAAGGTGGACAGACGGGTGAAGAGCACGCTGATAGAGAAATACGGCGAATACATCAGGAACGAGGGCTATACGCTGTTTGACGAACACGTCTATGCCGCCCACCGTTTCTGTCACGAGTTGGAACAATACGGCTTTCGTGGGGCATTCCGTTCCACTTATCTGGCTCCGGGCAAAGCCCAACGTGCAGGCACGGGGTTGGATGAGATGATTGACAGCCTGCTCACGCATACCAGACTAAAGAAGGAGGCGGACAATGGCACGGATTGACGAACGGAGAAAAATCTTGGAAGCCAAGCTCAAGGAGATGTCAGAGGACGGCATGATGAAAGGAAAGCCCAAGGATACGCTTGCCTTCGACCCGCCCGATGAGGATGAAGAAAACGAGCAACAAGAGGCGAAGGAGATTATGCCGGTTCAAGGGAATACTCCCGTCCTCCAAGAAACGAATGCGGAAAGGGCAAGGAAAGTGCCGCATGAGACTCAGGTACTCTCATTGGACGATTACCGGACACGCTATTTTCACGCTGTCCGTATCCGCGAAAAGACAGCCTTCACGATGGATGTGGAGACCTTGCAGGTACTAAGGAACGTGCTGCAAGACTTGGGTGAACGGATCTCGATGGCTGCATACATAGACAACATTTTGCGTGAGCACCTCAGAGAACATAAGGAATTGCTCAACAATGCCACGGCAAGACAACGGCGTAAAACAACCATAACAATATAACATATTATGACAACAAACGATTTTCTGATTTTATTCTTGGTATTCAGCAATATTCTTCTGATTATATATTGCTGTGTCATTTTCTTTCAGGTTTACATAAGAGACATGAATACCAAGGAAGACAACACGGACAATCCCACTCAGGTAAAGAAAACAGCGTCCGGAACTCAGCATCTTATGGAAGACAGCAAGGATTTTACAGATACGGATTACCTTGCTGACTTTATGCTGCAAAGTACAGAGGAGCAATGGGAGGATTACAAAGCCAAGTTCTTTATTCCAAGGCGGTCCCGAAACAAATCGGGGTTCACGATCAACACAGAGACCTTAACCATACTCCGCAATGTTCTCCGCGATACAAAGGCGGAAACGACGTTGACGGCTTACATAGAGAATATCCTTACCAATCACCTCAAAACTCATCAGGAGCTTATCAATGAGATTGCAGACAAGCAGAAATTAAAAAACACTTTATACCTGTGAATATGGAAACTGTTCTTTTAGATATTCTCCTTTTCTTGGGTGTTGTTTGGGTGATTTTGGGCATCGCATACCTGTGGAGTTTGTTTCAAGGTTTGAACATAAAACCAAGAAAAGACACTGAAGAAATGAAAGCCGGCAAGCAAAGTGTAAGTTCCAAACCCTCCGTTTCCCAAGAGCAAATAGACAGTGCCCGCCATATTCTGGTAGGCAGGAGCAAACCTTTCACTTCCCCGTCTATCCCTGAAGTTCCCGCCGTTTCCCCGTCTGAAAAATCAGCTGAAATTTCTGATACTTTTGCAGGGCAAAACTCCTTGGCAGGGCAAGATGCTGCCGAAAAAGCAGGAAGTACCGCTGAGGAGGACGACAATGAGATGAATGTCGACTATACGATGGACGAACCGGATGAGGACACCATAGCCCGTGAGGAACTGCAATTGGAAATCGGCGGACGAGGTGAAAGCCTGATAGCAGACGATTCTCTGCCCGAAGTATCACCGTCCAGCATCCTCGCAAGGGACATCATCCGTGTCAATGGTTGGCACAGGAATGACGATGCGCTTGATGAGGAAGACGAAACTGACGTTCACGAAACGCTGCAAGCGATACGAGGGACTGAGCTCATGGAATACATGAAAGAAGTCGCACTCGGACAGGAGCAAGACCATCAAAAGCTACTCGCTGCCATCCGCAAGGTCGAAGAAACGGAGTTGCAGGAGAATGATACAAAAATGACTTCTGTCCCCGAAACAGACAAAGAAAACAATAACGAGGGAACGACGGAAGAAAAGCCGCTTTCCTACTATCTGTAAAACAATCCATATTGCAAACAGGGAAGGAGTAACGGACGGGGCGGTTCATAGGTAAAACAATCTCATACGATAAGACAGAGCCAGCTCCGCCGTCTCCTCCCATCAAAGACTTATCATTAACAACTTAAAAATAAACAGAACAATGGACAAAAAGAAAATCATGATGCTGTTCCTGCTGACGGCTACTGCCATAGGAGCGTATGCACAGGGCAACGGCATTGCCGGAATCAATGAAGCTACAAAAATGGTAACCTCCTACTTCGACCCCGGCACGAAACTTATCTATGCCGTAGGGGCGGTGGTAGGTCTGATTGGAGGCATTAAAGTGTACAACAAGTTCTCAAGTGGTGACCCCGATACGAGCAAGACCGCAGCCTCTTGGTTCGGTGCGTGTATCTTCTTGATTGTGGCTGCCACTATCCTGAGAAGTTTCTTCCTGTAAGGCGATGGCAGCATTTGAAATCAACAAGGGTGTAGGCCGGACGGTAGAGTTCAAGGGCTTGAAGGCACAGTACCTCTTCCTCTTTGCAGGAGGGCTGCTGGCAGTCTTCATTCTTGTGGTCATTCTCTATCTCTGCGGCATCAGTCAGATAGCCTGTCTTGTCATAGGTGTAGTGGGTGCCACCATAGTGGTGTGGCAAACGTTCACCATGAACAGAAAGTACGGGCAGTACGGACTGATGAAGAAAGGAGCAGTGCGTATGCACCCACGCTACCTTATGAACCGCCGTACGGTCTGCCACCTTATCCGTAACCTTCAACCAAAGAAAGCGAAGAAATGAGAAATAATAGCAAGATAACGACCCTTGAATCGAAGTTCCCGCTACTCTCCATAGAGCAGGGATGTATGGTGAGCAAGGATGCTGACATCACGGTGGCTTTCCGTGTGGCGTTGCCTGAACTTTTCACCGTCACTTCCGCAGAGTATGAAGCCATGCACTCCGCTTGGAACAAGGCTATCAAGGTGCTACCCGATTACTGCATCGTCCACAAACAGGACTGGTTCATCAAAGAAGAGTATCAAGGAAAGCTCTCCAATAGAGAGTTGAGTTTCCTTGCTCGCTCCTCCGAACGACATTTTAATGAGCGTCCGTACCTGCACCATTCGGTTTATCTCTTCCTGACCAAGACGAACAAACAGCGTATGGCACAGCAGAGCAATTTCTCTTCGCTCTGCCGTGGACACCTGCTGCCCAAGGAAATCACCAACAAGGACGAGGTGATGAAGTTTATGGAAACCGTCGACCAGTTCGAGCGTATCATCAACGATACCGAGCAGATAAGGATTGTCCGCATGACAGAAGACGAGCTGGTAGGTACAAATGAAAGGGGCGGACTACTTGACCGTTACTTCTCCCTTTCTGAAGAGGGACATGCGTCTTTGGAGGACATCCGTCTGGGCGCAGACCTTGTGCGTGTGGGCGACAATCGCCTGTGCCTGCATACGCTTTCCGATACGGATGACCTGCCGACAACGGTCAGCACGGACAGCCGATATGAACGGTTATCCACCGACAGAAGTGACTGCCGTCTTTCCTTTGCCTCGCCCGTAGGGCTGATGTTGCCCTGCAACCATATCTATAACCAGTACCTCTTCATCGAGGACAGCGATTCCAACTTGGAACGCTTCGAGAAGCAGGCAAGAAACATGCACTCGCTGGCACGCTACAGCCGTAGCAACCAAATCAACGAGGAATGGATACAGGAGTATCTCAATATTGCTCACTCACAGGGGCTGACATCTATCCGTGCCCATTTTAACGTACTGGCATGGAGTAGTGACAAGGAAGAACTTCGCCAGATCAAGAATGACGTGGGCTCTGCACTTGCTCTTATGGAATGCCACCCTCGCCACAATACCATTGATGCGGCAACGCTCTACTGGGCGGGTATTCCCGGCAATGCGGCAGACTTTCCCGCAGAAGAGTCATTCTATACTTTCATCGAGCCTGCCCTCTGCTTCTTTACGGCAGAGACGAACTATAAGGACTCACTCTCTCCCTTCGGTATCAAGATGGTAGACCGCCTTTCAGGAAAGCCCGTCCACTTGGATATATCGGATTTGCCGATGAAAAAGGGAGTTATCACCAACCGCAACAAGTTCATCTTGGGTCCTTCGGGTAGTGGCAAGTCTTTCTTTACCAACCACATGGTACGTCAGTATTACGAGCAGGGAGCACACGTCCTCTTGGTCGATACCGGAAACTCATATCAAGGATTGTGTGAACTTATCCACCGAAAGACCAAGGGTGAGGACGGCGTATATTTCACCTATACCAATGAAAGCCCTATATCTTTCAACCCTTTCTACACGGATGATTACTTCTTCGATGTAGAGAAAAGGGAGAGTATCTGCACGCTGCTGCTTACACTTTGGAAGAGTGCCGATGAGCATATCACTAAGACCGAGGCAGGCGAACTTGGTTCTGCCGTAAACTCCTATATCGAGCTGATATGTGCTGACCACAGCGTTACACCCTGTTTCAACACCTTCTATGAGTATCTGCGGGACGTGTACCGCAAGGATATGGAAAAGCGTGACATTAAGGTAACGCTCTCGGACTTCAATATCAACAACCTCCTAACTACATTGAAGCAATACTACAAAGGTGGTCGATATGATTTCCTGCTGAACTCGGACAAGAACATCGATCTGCTCTCCAAACGCTTCATCGTCTTTGAAATTGACCAAGTGAAGGACAACAAAGACCTCTTTCCTGTGGTAACGATTATCATCATGGAAGCCTTCATCAACAAGATGCGAAGACTCAAAGGCATCAGGAAAATGATACTCATCGAGGAAGCGTGGAAAGCCATCACTTCGGCAAACATGGCGGACTACATCAAGTATTTGTATAAGACCGTCAGAAAGTATTTCGGGGAAGCCATTGTCGTGACGCAGGAAGTGGACGATATCATCCAGTCGCCCATTGTCAAGGAAAGTATCATCAACAACTCCGACTGCAAGATACTGCTCGACCAGCGCAAGTACATGACTAAGTTCGATGGTATACAGGCGATGCTCGGCTTGTCTGAAAAGGAAAAGAGCCAGATACTATCCATCAACCAGAACAACGACCCCAACCGACTCTACAAGGAAGTGTGGATAGGTCTGGGCGGTATGCAGAGTGCCGTCTATGCCACGGAAGTGAGCATGGAGGAATACCTGACCTATACCACGGAGGAAACCGAGAAGGTGGAGGTGATGAACAGGGCGGCACAGCTCGGTGGGGACATCGAAACGGCTATCCGACAGCTTGCACAAGAGAAACGGGTTGCACGAAATCGTTAATCGGACAAGACATGTAAAGAATGTATTGGTTTAGCCAAACGTAGACAAATAATTCTCCAAACGTGGATAAACAATTGGACAAACGTGTCCAATCAATTAGACAGTCGTGTCCAAAGACTTGGACTAACTTGTCCAACTTATCCCTATAACAGCAAGCTGAATAGACATCTCTTAGTGGAAATTCAAACAAACATAGTATTCACATCATAAACAAAAAGAACAATGAAAACAAGAATTCTAATGCTGCTGATGGGCACCGTCCTTTTAGTCAGCGGAAAGGCCCACGCACAGTGGGTAGTAACCGACCCCGGTAACTTCGCCGGCAACATCGTCAATTCGGTCAAGGAGATTGCCACCGCCTCGAAGACGGTGAAGAACACCTTGGACGGATTCAAGGAAGTGGAGAAACTCTACAACGACACCAAGAAGTATTATGATGCGCTCAAAAAGGTGAACAACCTTATCGGGGATGCCTACAAGGTCAAGGAGTGTATTCTCATGGTGGGCGACATCTCGGAGATTTATGTCACCTCGTATAAGAAGATGCTCTCGGACAAGAACTTCCGCCCTTCAGAACTTGCTGCGATGGCTTCGGGCTATGCCAAGCTTCTGGAGCAGAGCGGTGAGAGTCTCAAGGAACTCAAGTCCATCGTCAAGTCGGGTGTTCTCTCGATGAACGACCACGAGCGCATGCAGGCAATCGACCGTATTTATACCACGCTTAGGGAAAATCGCTCGCTCGTATCATATTACACCCGTAAAAACATCTCCGTAAGTTACGTCCGTGCCCGTGAGAAGAACAATCTTGCCTCTGTCAAGGCGCTCTACGGCAATACGGCAAGCAGGTATTGGTAATTAAGTTATTGGTTATTGGTCATTCATACATCTAAACACACTTGCTTATGGATTTTGCCAGTTTACACGAGCTGCTCCACTCAACCTATGAAGAGATGATGCCGCTCTGTGCCCAGATGACGGGCATTGCCAAGGGCATTGCAGGCTTGGGTGCACTCTTTTATATTGCCCTTCGGGTATGGGCTTCCATAGCCCGTGCCGAGGCGATAGACGTCTTTCCCCTTCTCCGTCCCTTTGTCTTGGGTTTCTGCATCATGTTCTTCCCGACAGTCGTACTGGGTACGATGAATGCCGTTCTCTCACCCGTAGTGCAGGGAACGGAGATGATGGTACACCAGCAGGAGGGGAACCTTGCAGAACTTACTGCCAAGCGTGACAAGTTGCAAGAGGAAGCCTATCTTAGGAATCCTGAAACAGCCTACCTTGTCTCCAACGAGAAGTTCGATGAGAAGATAGAGGAAATGGGTATCATCGGACCTGAAGATGCCGTGACGATAGCAGGTATGTATGCCGAGCGTGCAGCCTATCAGACCAAGCAGTGGATCATGAAGATGGTACACGACCTTTTAGAACTTCTGTTTCATGCAGCAGGACTTATCATCGACACACTACGCACCTTCATACTCATCGTTCTTGCCATTCTCGGTCCGATAGTCTTCGGCATTGCCGTATGGGATGGTCTTGCTGGCTCACTTACGGCATGGTTCTCACGCTATATCTCTGTCTACCTGTGGCTGCCTGTCAGCTCTATTCTTACGGCACTGCTTACGAAAATACAGGTGCTGATGATAGAGAAGGATATAGAAGCACTCAGTGACCCTAACTACCTGCCTGATTCGGGAACGTGGTACTACATCGTCTTCTTCCTTATCGGCATCGTGGGTTACTTCTGCGTTCCCACCGTGGCAGGCTGGATTATCGAAGCTGGAGGTGGTATCGGCTCTTACGGCCGTAATGTCAATCAGGCTGCACAGCGCGGCGCGCAAAGTGTCTACACGGGCGGAAGATATGCCGCGGCAGGTGCCGGGTCGGTCATCGGCAATGTAGGTGGACGTATCAAGGGAGCACTGCTCAAAGGAAAATAGAAATGGAGCAACTATACTTAATAAATCAACAGATATAAAAGAAAAAAGAAATGGAATTCAAATCACTTGGTAATATCGAGACTTCATTCAGGCAGATAAGACTCTATGCCTTTGTCTTTGCCATCGTCTGCGTGGCAGTAAGCGGTTATGCCCTCTATGCCTCATACAGCTTCGCTAAGGAGCAGCGGGAGAAAATCTATGTGCTTGACCAGGGAAAGTCACTCATGCTTGCCCTCAGTCAGGATGCAAGCCGAAACCGTCCCGTAGAGGCAAGGGAGCATGTGCGTCGTTTTCATGAGCTGTTCTTCACCATCGCACCCGACAAGGATGCCATTGAGAAGAACATGGAACGTGCCTTCGTGCTGTGTGACAAGTCGGCTTTCAACTATTACAAAGACTTGGCAGAGAAGGGCTATTATAACCGCGCCATATCGGGTAATGTCAATCAGCGCATAGAGGTGGACTCTATCCACTGCAACTTTAATACTTACCCTTATGCGGTAACAACCTATGCACGGGAGTTTATCGTCCGTCAGAGTAATGTTACAGAGCGCAGTCTTGTTACGACCTGCACGCTGCAGAACTCTGTCCGTTCGGACAACAACCCGCAGGGCTTCCTGATGGAGAACTTCTTCGTCAAGGAGAACAGGGGCATACAGACTTATAAACGATAAGGCTATGGCAAGGAAAAGAAACTTTTTACTCTCACGTCAATATCTGCGCTTTCACCTATGGCTTCGACATCGGTGTGAACGGCTCACGATAAGGCAGAGAAAGGAAATCGTTTATGGGCTGAGCTTCATCTATCTGCTCTGCTCGCTTTGGATGATAGCGCAGTTCTTCCTTCCTCCAAAGAAGGAGAAACTACCCATCCCCACGGGAAAGCTGATGGACAGTCCCATACGGACGGACAGCACTTTACATGAGTTACACGGCAATTTTTACCTACAACATCATCAAACAATCAAAGAAAATGGATAATAAACAGAAAGAACAAATGAAGAAAGGCTTGGTCTTCGGAGGACTGGGACTGCTGTTTGCCCTCTCGATGTGGTTTATCTTCGCGCCTTCGGGCAAGGATAAGACCGCAGCGGAGCAGGGACTCAATGACAGCATCCCGCAGGCAACGACGGAAAAGCTCACCGAAAACAAGCTAAAAGCCTACGAATTGGGCGACAAAGCACACGAGGAGGAACAGACCCGTGAGGAGATGGGCAGGCTATCGGACTATTTCGCACAGAACACCGCCCCATCAGAGGCGGAATGTGCAGAAACAGCCGCTTCTACGGCAAAGATAGAAAGCTCCATGCATCGCTATGAGGAGAACAATCGGCTCTTGAACTCCTTTTACGCTCCCGACCCGCACGAGCAGGAACGTGAAGCATTGCGCTCGGAGATTGACAATCTCAAAAAAGAGATAGCCCAAAAGGATAGCAGGGAAGACGATGAGGAGAAACGGCAGCTTGCACTGATGGAAAAGAGCTATCAGATGGCAGCGAAGTATCTTCCCAAAGCATCAACTCCACCTACCCTCAATAACGGTCTGACTGCTGAAAAAGAGAAGACAGAAGGGGCTGCAGGTGGCTCTGAAGCCGCAAAGGGCAAGACCATGCAGAATGAAAAGCCTGCAATGGAGGTTCTGCCGGAGCGTAGGCAGATAGTATCCTCACTTGATCAGCCTATGAGCGATGTGTACTTTATGGAGGAATACGGCAAGAAGGCTCGCAACTTGGGTTTCCATTCGCTTACCGGCAGTCCTCCTTCTTTGCTGCGCAATACGCTCAAAGTAGTAGTGGACAGGACTACTGTTCTTAAAGAGGGTGACAATGTGGTACTTCGTCTTCTTGAAAGTGCCAAGGTAGAGGGGCTGCGCATTCCACGACAGAGCCGTTTGATAGCCGTCGCCAAGATAGAAGGCAACCGTATGCACCTGCTTATCAAAAGCATTGAGGTGGACGGGCATATCATAGCCGTCAAGCTCTCGGCATACGACATGGACGGACAGGAGGGCGTGTATATACCAGGTTCGGAGGACATCAATGCGCTTAAGGAAGTCGGGGCGAACATCGGCGGCTCGATGGGGACTTCGTTCACTTTCGCTTCTTCTGCCAAGGACCAGATTATTTCCGAGGCTGCCCGTGGGGTGATGCAGGGTGCAAGTCAGCTGCTTCAGAAGAAACTGCGCACCGTCAAGGTAACGCTCAAGGGTGGCTACCGCCTTTTCTTGGTTCAGTCCAAATAAAACAATCAAAAATGATAAGTAAAAATAACATCAAATCAAAAAGGAACAATGAAGAAAATTATTTTATCAATGGCTATGCTTACCTTGGTGGGAGCAACAGCCACAGCACAGGAAAACAATGATGGTCTGACACCAAGCCGTCCGCTTACTTCGGGAGAGCTTTTTCAAGGTATGAGCCGTTCCATTCCTAACGGGCGTGTCGTCCTGCCATACGGCTTGGACGTAACCTTTGACAAGACCGTGCATCTTATCTTCCCTTCTGCCATCCGCTATGTAGACTTAGGTTCGCAGAATATCATCGCAGGAAAGGCGGAGGATGCTGAGAACGTACTACGTGTAAAGGCTTCAGTGAAGGACTTTGAGACGGAGACCAATATGAGTGTCATCTGCGAGGACGGCTCATTTTACGCTTTTAATGTAAAATATGCCGATGAACCGGAAAAGTTAAGTATCGAGATGAAAGACTTTCTCTCTACAACAGAAGGCAGGCTGCCAAGCAATCGCTCTGACATTTACTTCAAGGAACTCGGTAATGAGTCGCCCGTATTAGTAAAGCTGATGATGCAGACCATCTATCAGAATGACAGACGCTGCATTAAGCACATCGGTGCACAGCAGTTCGGTATGAAGTTCCTGCTTCGTGGCTTGTATGCCCATAACGGCTTGCTGTATTTCCACACTCGAATGGAAAACGGCACGAATATGCCTTACTCGGTGGATTTTATCACCTTTAAGGTTGTAGATAAGAAGATGGCAAAGCGCACCGCTATACAAGAGCAGCTGTTGCAGCCGCTTCGTGCCTATCATCAGGTGATGCAGGTGCGTGGTATGAGCAGTGAACATACTGTGTTTGCGCTCGAGCAGTTTTCTCTTGCAGAAGACAAGCAGCTTGAAGTGACGCTCTATGAGAGAAATGGCGGTCGTACACTGACCTTCCATTTGACGGCAGAAGACCTGCAGCTGGCAAAGAAGATTGATAACCTCAAACTGAAATGGTAATGAAAAAGAACAATATCATTCTGACAGTATGCATTGCGGTGGCCATGACTTTCAGTCTGCCATCGCAGGCACAGCGACTGATACCCAAGCAAAGGGGAATAGAGGTCGTAGGGAGTGTTCCGCTTATTAAGGGAGAAAAGTTCCTTGCAGCTGACAATTTTGGCATGGGAGCATCACTCGCCCGATATCTGGGGCGTGAGAACTATACCTTTGTTATGGCAGAGTATGAACAGCAGAATATGCCGTACAGAAGTTATAACGTAAAACTCAAAGATGCACTCTTGCAGGTGGGCTATATGCACCCTATTCTCTCCGACAGAGGTAAGAACGTGTTTCTTTATGGCGGCATATCCGCTTTGGGTGGCTATGAGCAGCTGAACGAGGACAACAAACTGCTGCCCGATGGGGCGACACTGCTCAATCGTTCCCGCTTTGTCTATGGCGGTGCCGTACATGGCTCGGTGGAAGTGTTCTTGACGGACAGGGTCCTCTTTCTTGTAAAGGCACAGGGACGTTTTCTATTTGGAACGGACGTGTATTGTTTCCGTCCGGCTGTTTCTGCTGGACTAAGGTTTAACTTTTAAGTAGAAGAAAAGATGAAGAAGATATTGAATACGATATGGGTAATGGAAGTGCTGACCCTTGCCGTGTTTTGCCTATCTGCTTGTGATAGGGATTTGGATGTTCAGCAGTCTTATCCGTTTACGGTGGAAACAATGCCCGTTCAGAAGGACATCGTAAGGGGTCAGACGGCTGAGATACGCTGCACACTGAAGCGAGGCGGTGAGTTTGCCGACACTCGCTATACGATACGTTATTTCCAGTCTGACGGCAAGGGCTTGCTAAGAAATGATAACGGTACTGTCTTCAAGCCTAACGACCGCTATCCGCTTACAAAGGACGTGTTTCGCTTGTACTATACCTCGCTCTCATCTGACCACCAGACGATTGATGTGTATGTGGAAGACAACTTCGGCAGAATGCAGCAACTGACTTTCAGTTTCAACAACGAAAAGGCGGAAAATAAGGAAAAGTCCTCCGCAACAGTTACCAAAGTATTGAAAGATGAGGACAGCTAAACACTTTGCTTTATTCTTTATTTTATGTTTATTCTGCCAGCCCATCCTTGCCCAGCACAGGGTGCGGTTGGCAGACTTGCCACCTTTTGAGCGTGTCGTCCTCATTGTTAAATACTTTGAGGGACTTCATAATAAGCCGAAGGATTTTCCTTATGTAGGATATGGTCATCAGTTGCAACCAGGAGAGCACTTCACAGCGAATATGACGGAACGGCAAGCGGACTCATTGCTCCGTGCCGACCTATGGAAATGCTTTGAACACTTCAAAGGCTATGGTAAGGATGCGCTGCTATTGACCTTGCTTGCCTATAATGTGGGCGTGGGGCGATTGCTCGGATATGGCAAGCATCCCAAGAGCCGATTGCTGCGAAAAATTGAGGCTGGAAACAGGAACTTTTATCAAGAGTATGTTTCATTCTGCCGATACAAGGGAAAAGTTTTGAAAGGATTGGTGAAACGGAGGCAAGTGGAGTTTGCCATGTTTTATATACCTTGATACATCTATCCATCCACGCAACAGACTTGGTAAGAGTTTAGCTCTAATTTGAAGGCTCTTTTGTAGGATACAACTATACTTTCAAAGAGAGATTCCTTATCAAGAGTTGATGGATAGGTTATCCTCTTGCTTAGCCTTTTCTGTCATTCTTTTCTTTCATCCACCCTTCCTGATGTAGCAGAATGCCGTTGACTCCTTGTACGATGGTGATGTTTTCTTCGTCGATGATTTTTGTTACGCTCATAGTCTTATGTTTTGGGGTTATTGTTCGTTTTCAGTGCTTTCTCTTTGTGGTTTCACGCAGCGGAACAAGCAGACGGAAGCCATTTTTTCTGTCAGCACGTCATCGCCATACATACTCCGAAGTCGGCTTTCGGCTTCAGCGAAGGTGTCGTATGGAGGGTGGAAAAATCCTTTTCTTTCCATGACTTTCTTAACAAATAAATCAGCCAATCGGCGTTCGCCCTTGACATAAAAGCAGCCGCAGAAGCAACCGCCGGGTTTCAGCACGCGGAAAATCTCGGCAAAGGCTTTTTCTTTCTCAGGGAAAGCCTGAAAGCCGTTCATCGACAGTACGCAGTCGAAGATCTCGTTGGCATAGGGAAGTTCTCCAACATCTCCTTGCTCCAAAGACAGGTTGGCTATCTCCTCTGTCTCTTTCCGCAAAGCCGCAATGGCTATCATTTCTTCCGAATAGTCCAAACCAACGATCTCGGCATCTTTCATCCGGCGATACTTCTCGGCGGTGAAAATGGCAGTGCCGACAGGCACGTCAAGCAGTCGTCCCCGAAAATCGTCCGGTATGAGATCAAGCACTTTCCGAGCCAAGAGATTAGTGTCTTCGTTCCAAATAAATCGCATATATATCCTTGACCACCACTTCCGTCCGGTCAATAGATCGTCGTAATGTTCCATCATCCTTTGGTAGGAATTGCTCTGTCTGTTTGCCATCATCTTCTTATCAAGAATGTTCATTTCTTATTTTGCAAAAGTACGATATCTGCTTCGTCTCTGCAATCGCCAATAATAATGATTTTTATTTCGAACATCCTCCATGTATGTGGATTGGGAATCACAGAACATCATTGTGGATAAGGTAGAAGATATTGAGAATACGCTGCCTATAAAAACAGCAATGGTAACGGCAAGGATGCTTTACTGCTTACCTTGCTTTCCTACAGTGTGGGCGTGAAGCGACTACTTGGTTACGGTAGGCAACCCAAGAGAAAGATAGAGGCTGGTTACGAAAAATTTGTCGTGAGTATGTATCCTTTTGCCGATGCAGGGGCAAAAGATTGGTGAAGCAGAGACGTGTGAAGTTAGCCTTGTTCTTTCTTCCTTAGCAAATATGAAATGTAATTTCCCTGCGACTTTCTTTTGCTTCTTTGCTTTGGTCGCCTGCTCGCTCAAAGACAAAGAAAAGAAGCCACGCAAATTTTCGGTTTGCGTGGCTCTTGGTCTTATTCAAGGTGCTGTTTCTACACTTTCGTTATTTTGTCTATTCGTCTGTTAGGGTGTATATCGAAAGCCCAATTTATCTCATCATCGGGCAAAGTGCTGTGAATGCTTCCACCCATAGCCAACCCACAATTTTGTAGGACTTTCTGCCGTGCTTCCTCCTTGCTCTCGGCAACCACATCGAATACGCCGTCAAAAACATATTCCGTATAGACTAAAAATCTCTGTTTCTTCATCATTCCTAATCTTAAAATTCAACCTTTAATAATCTGTATTCCTTTGGCTCTCCATTGGATAACTTGCGGTGTGTGAGCCAAAAGTGATGTGCGCCATAACCATAGGCGAAAAACTTGTCAAGTTCCGTTTCTTCGGCTATTTTGCCTATTGCCGTCCTTAACTCTTCCTCATTGTCGGATAGGGTTATCGCATTGATAACCCTGATGAGAATATGCGGTATCTCGTCCGTGTAGTTATAGATGATGTTTTCTATCTCTGTTTTCATATCTCTGATATTTTAATGGTTCATACTTCATGCAGTTGCTTTCATTCTTCGGCTTATTAGTTCTCGATTAGCATTGACAAGGTTCACTATCTGTTCGTGATACTCCGTATTCTTGTTGCACACTCCACGACTTTGCACCACTTTGAGCGTGTCCAGATTGACCTCAATCGTTTCTATCCGTCTGCCCTCAATGGTTGCCGAAAGGATAAGCGAGTTTTCTTTGAGATAGTAAGCATTGTCGAACACGCAATGGTGCATTGATACTCCTTCCTCCAAATGTTCCTGCACACTCTCCAATACGTGAACTTGGATTGTGCCGTCCGTGAAACAGATACCGAAGAACTTGGATTTGAGTTCGTGGAAACGCTTCTCTTCCTCCATTGCCTTTTTGCGTTTCGCCGCCTTTTCTTCCTTTTCCCTTTGTCTGCGGAGTTCGCTTTGTCTTAGGTCGTGTTCCCTATGCAGGTCGGTGGGGCAAACATACTTCGGGCTGTGTATGTCTTTATTCAATCTGCGGAGCATATCCACATAGTCGCACCATAGAGAAATATCCTCTATCTCATAGCCGTTGCGAGTGGCAACTTTGTAGGACTGCCAACAAGCGTCAAATGTCGAATTGTTGTTGAGGAAATAGCGTAAATGCCCCATTCGTCCTGCTTTCATCAATGTTTCAGCCCGGCTGTCAGAAAGCAATGCAGGAATGAATATTGTCGGGGCTATATCGTGAAAATCATCCTCAAATCCATTCCTGCGGAGTGTGTCTGTAACCTTGAATTTAGGATATATCTGCGAATAGGCTGCATATCGGTAGGCTTCATTGTCGTTACGGATAGCCATAGGGGTATAGTAAGAAAAGGTATCAACATATCTGCCCAATGTGCGTGGAATGGCAACAATGGCTTGCCGTCCTTTTGCGTTCCACCAATACTGACCGATTTCAAGTGCGTGATATTGTGCCTTACTGCCTTTCTCCATTCCCACAACAAGGAGGAACATACGCAATACTTGATACTCTCCACAAGCGGTTAGCGTGGTGAAATACCGCTTCTGCTGCAATTTACGCTCAAAGGTTTCCTTGACCTGCAACTTTGCCCTGCAATGAGGGCAAGTGCAAGTTTCTCTATGTTTGTCCATTATCCAACTATACCCACAATCCATACAAGTGGTGCGACCTTTTGGCAGGCGGTAGGCTAAATGGTCTATGCACTTACGGAATGCCCACTTTGTCTGTGTCTTGGTTATCGGGCGAAGGTGCCTGCTCTCGGCAAGGACCGCCTTCTCAAACTTGTTTCTCGGTTTCATAGACTTAAAAATCGAATAGGGATGGTTGTACTTGGGTTGCTGCATTCTCGGTCTTCTTCACTCGTGTGTTACGGCTCTGTATCTTGGCAAGTTCCTCACGCTGATATTGTTTAATGGCTTCCTGCCTTGCTTCGGCTTTTTCTTCCTCTGTGAGTTCCACAATGTGATTGACGGCTACTTGGCAAGAAACAGCCTTACCCACCTCTATATCGTCCTCATCGTAGTAGTGAACAGCCATAGAGAAAATTTCATCATCATCAAAGCCATTGCAACCGCTTTTCTGCACTTCATTAAGAATGTAGGTGATGCACTCCTCGATATTCTTGTTTGGCTTCAACAAGTTAGGGGCAAATAATGGGTCTGTCATAGCACGCTGATTAAGATACTCGGCTATTGTCCGTGTGAAATGTTCTGTTCCTTTCATTGTCGTATATGTTTTGATGTTGTTAATACTTGGGAATTTCAACTATTTGATTGATACGTCCATACAGGTAGGCTCTTAGGCTTGTTCTATCGGGTGCGTAATACTCTGTCCATTGTCCGTACTGATTGACAAGGTATTTCTTCAGCACGTCAAAGAAGTCAAAGCGATAGCCTTGTAGGGGAACGGCAGTACGGAAGTAGGTATTAGAGTTCACCGCTTCACATAGCCAATTCTTTTCCTCACGGCTCATACGCTCGCCACGATTGAGTTTCACACGTAGGAGATATACTTTGCTATTACAAAGACTCTCCAACGGGGGAACGTCCCATTGTACAAACTTAATTGCCAACACTTGCTCACTTTTTTCAGCCACAGGGTTAATGCGGTAATGAGAGGAGGAGCTATATCCTTTTCTGTTCATCGAAGATGTTGTATTTACTTTTTGCTTATCCATAGCGACATTTTTTTTATGCGTCCAAAGATCGGAGTATGCTGATTCCTTTTTGTAGCAAAATAGAGGTAGCGGGGCAGGCTTACACAAGGTTTTGTCGGAAAATACTACCCGTAGGTGTGGAGATTTTCCAGACAAACCAAGCGGCACAGACCTTTTGAAAGCCACATGCCCCGTACTACCTTTGCGGATAAAAAGGGAACAGCATCCGTCTTCTTGTCATCGCATATCGTGGAGCATTGGAAAAGAAGCAAAAGTGCAACAGCCGTAGTGGGAAATAGAAAAGGTGGCTATCTCAAAATGCGAGATAACCACCTGATGAAATAACATGAAAGGTTTTACAGAGCTGTGCTTCTCAAAGCACGCATAGCAGGATGGCACAGAGTATCGCCAGCCAAAAGAGAATGCTCAGCAGCGTAAAGGTAACTTGGAGAATGACTCTGACAATAAAGCGTAGTATCAGAAAACCTGCAATGACTGACACGACAGTTACGACTTGTGGCGTTACTATCTTCGAGATAAGCCAAATGGCACCGATAACGATAGAAAGCAGGATAGCGAGTTCGATGAAGCGTGTCCAACCGAAGCGGCGGACTTGCTTGGGAGAAATCGGCTGCTGCTTGATATTATCGGTTTTATTCGATGCGTCTGCCTTGATGAAGGCTGGTGTGTGGACATCTTGATTCATGATGATTGTATTCATATCGGAGCTTTTAATAGTTCAAGAGCAATAACAAGATGCTCTGGCTACACAAAGACAAGTGTTTGTACAAACTCTTGGCGTGTGGAGTGGAGCGTTTATCTTGGCTCTTGACACTACAAAAGCTCCCGATGGTGTTACATCAAGTCATGTTCTCACTATCGACTATTGGCAGACCATTGACCTCTATAAGCAGAACGATTGTCCCTGTCAGTTCAGTGTAGAGTTTCTCATACTCGGGACTTGCGCCAAAGTCGTCCGTCAGTTCATACTTGTTGAAAACGCTTTGTACGGTCTTATTCTTCAGAAGCATTGGTGCTAATCTTTCAGGAAGAGGAGAAGGGAGTTCTTTCTCGAATTCATTCTCTAAGACAGACTCAAGCGTGTCATACTTGGAAAAGTGCAAATCTTGATATAAGACTTCGCTTGCCATTGTCTCCGCTTCGAGATAGGAAAAGCCTTGTGCTACTGCATCACAGTGGGCTGTAAGGGCTTCATCTGCTCTTGCCGTTATGAATGGTTTATCACCCAGCATTTCAGGGAAATGCTCACTAAGATAAGTCTCTAACTTCAATCGGAAGTAAGACAATTCTTTCTTTGTTGTTTCCATATTTTTATTGATTAGATGTAATAATAGTTGTACTATTCTTTTTCGTGCAATACTGTTTAGTTACTTTAGCTGCTGGCGAACTTACAAAATTGAATTTATCTATTTTTTTGGACACCGCAAGCATATCATTCTCTATTTTCTTGTTTGTTATGCGAGCATAAAGTTGCGTAGTGGTAATACTCGAATGTCCTAACATTTTTGATACAGACTCAACGGGAACACCTTTAGTAAGCATCATTGTTGCAAAAGTATGTCGAGCCATGTGAAAAGTAAGGTTCTTATTGATACCGCAAACATCTGCAATCTCCTTCAGATAAGAGTTCATTCGTTGATTGCTGAGAATGGGTATAAGTCTGCCATTTTTAGCACTGCCTGCATACTTCTTTATAATCATTTTTGGAATATCAAGAAGAAGGATATGACTTAACGTATCGGTTTTCTTTCTTGCCGTAACTATCCACTGCTTTCCATCCATTGTAATTATATTGTCAGCTGTAAGGTTGGCAACATCAACATAAGCTAAACCTGTAAAGCATGAAAATAAAAATATGTCTCGAACATTGACCAGTCGTTGCGTAGCAAATTCTTTGTGCATTATGGCATCAATCTCTTCATCTGTAAGAAATCCCCTATCCACTCGTTTGGTCTTGAAGTGGATGTTGAGAAAAGGATCATGATTGAACACACCAGCCTTACGTCCAAATATGATGACGGTTTTAAACGTTTTTAAGGTTTTAATAGCTGTGTTAAAACATTGTCCCACTATTGTTCGAAGATAAACATCAAAATCATGAATAACGATAGGTGTAAGTTCGATGGCATTAAGATCTGTTCGGGCATATTTTATTTCAAGAAACTTAGTAAAGTGGCGCTTACATATATCAAACTTGCGATAGTTTGCCTTACTTACACCACAGCCTATCTGTGCATACATATCATTATTGTATTTGGTAAACAATGAGAGTACGGTTTCCATGGCCTCACGCTTGCCCAAATATTCAGACTTAATCCGTTCTAAACTCAACTCTTCAGAAAATTCCAAGCGCTGGAATATTACCTGAAGGTCAGTGTTAATGCTCGTCAGCTGGGCATTGGTAGCCAAAGCCTCCTTAGTTCGTCCTCGTACTTTACCCAATGTGCTGTTCCACATTTTTGGGTCAACGCTAACCCCCGTTGTACCCAGAGCTATTCTTTCTCCATTAAGATGAATACGCATCATAACTGACGCTTTTCCTTCCTTGTTCAAATAATTGCTTCGCAAATAGAAGCTTGTTCTAAAAATACTCTTCATACTTACAAGTTTTTAATGCAGAAGTAAAATGTGTTTCTGTCCCGCTTACGGGTGAGTTACGCATTGTTTTTACAGCTGCAAAGTTCGACATAATTCTTTGAATAACAATGAAGTATGCGGTATCTATGTGTACTCTGTATGGTATCACTGGCTACAATTTTAGAAAGATGATTTTTCCTGTAGCCATATTGTAGCCAGTTGGGAGTATTTTGAGCGACTTGGTGATATCTGTATGTACTCCCAAACAGGGATATATATAAACAAATAATCGCCGTAACTCATTGAGATTACGACAATTATCTGATTTAATCAATTTCCTAAAAACTCTTGTTCAGAGTACGTTAAGTGGAGCTGGTGGGAATCGAACCCTCGTCCAAACGAGGAAATCATAAGCTTTCTACATGCTTATCTTTGCCTAAATTTTCGTGCAGGAACAGAACCAAAGCCATCAATTCCTGCCTTATCCTCTAAAGTTTCATCAAAAGTGCGAGGCCACTTCCAACTATCCCCGATGTAACTGCACCACTGAACCGGAATGCTTCGGAGCAACAGCTTCCGAGTGATGTCTCGTCCTGGCACCTAGTGCCTGGATTAAGCTAATCTACTGTGATTCGATTAAGCAGCAAGAGCGTAATTAGTTTCGCCAGATAAAATTTTGATAACTGATATTTAAGTGGAAATTACCGACCCACTGCATGCTTACCTACCATTTCTGCCCGCTGTCAAATCCAGTCAACCCCAAATTCTTATTCGTACAGAATAGCGATTATTTAGAACGCTTTCCAAGGGTGCAAAGATAGGAAATGTTTTCTAAATTACGAGAAGACGTTAGCAAATATTATATCAAAGCATTATCTTTACGGAGCTATTTTATACTTAAAATGAAAAAGCATCATGAAGAACCAACCAATAACATGCTACTTATGAAGAAGAGATTTTTATCTAAAGCATTTATATTCAAGTCATTCGCTGCTATTTGTCTATTCGGAATCAGTATCAGTAGCTGCACATCTAAAAAAAAGACTCATATGGAAACAACCGATACTACGGAAAATGAATTAACGATGTTAGTAGGTACTTACACTTCAGGAACCAGTAAAGGTATCTATAGCTTCCGCTTTAATGAAAAAGACGGAACTGCTGTCCCGTTAAGTGAAGTAGAAATAGAGAATCCTTCTTATCTTGTTCCATCCGCTGACGGAAAATTCGTTTATGCAGTCAGTGAATTTAATGATGAGCGGGCTGCTGCCAATGCATTGGCTTTCGATAAAGAGAAAGGCACTTTCCAACTATTAAATTCACAAAAGACCGGAGGCGAAGACCCTTGCTATATTATCACTAATGGTAAGAATGTGGTGACTGCCAATTACAGTGGAGGCAGTATTTCTGTTTTTCCTATTGCTAAGGATGGTTCTCTCCTTCCTGCTTCCGATATCCTGAATTTTGAAGGTTCGGGAGTAGACAAGGAACGGCAGGAAAAATCTCATTTGCACTGTATACGGATTACTCCCGATGGAAAATACCTGTTTGCAGATAATTTAGGAACAGACCAAATACATAAATATGTCATCAACCCGGATGCAGATATTGCCAACCAAGAGAGTTTCCTTAAAGAAGGACAACCAGCGGCCTACAAAGTAAAAGCCGGTTCAGGCCCCCGCCATCTGACATTTGCCCCGAACGGTAACTATGCTTATCTGATAAATGAGTTATCGGGCACAGTCATTGCTTTTGAATATAAAGACGGAAACCTGAAAGAGATTCAAACGATAGCTGCTGATACTGTGGGAGCCAAAGGAAGTGCAGACATTCATATCAGCCCGGATGGAAAATTCTTATATGCCAGTAATCGCTTGAAAGCAGATGGCATCGCTATCTTCCGGATTCATCCGGATAATGGAATGTTGACGAAAACAAGCTATCAACTTACAGGGATTCATCCGCGTAATTTCATCATCACGCCTAACGGTAAATACCTGTTAGTCGCTTGCAGAGATAGCAATGTGATACAAGTTTATGAAAGAGATGCAGACACGGGATTGCTAACGGACGTGCACCGGGATATTAAAATAGACAAACCGGTTTGCATACGGTTTGTACCATAATAGTTTACTTCTTATTCTGCGCAACCCGACTATCAGGAGTGTGAGTCTTCACAACGATTTTACCCCCATTCTTGGTACACTTGATACATTCTTTCCGCAATGTTCTCTCTTTCAGGTTGAAAATCAGATTCGGATTGAAGTGCTCTCCGTTGATACGGGTTTCGAAATGCACATGTTCGGTAGTGGCACGGCCAGTACGCCCGGTTAGTGCGATAGGCTGTCCGGCTTTTACGATATCACCGCTTTTAACCAGATTCTTGAAATTGTGGCTATAAAGAGTTTCCAATCCGTTAGCGTGACGGATAACGACTAGATTCCCGTAGGCATAATATGGTCTCGACATACGTACCACTCCATCAAAAGCAGCACGAATCGTATCTTTTGCACAAGTTTTAATGTCTGTTCCCGAATGTCCTCCACGAGTTCCATAGGCGGAGATTACTTTTCCTCCGGGTAATGGAAAAGCATATTCATGGTCTTTCAAGGAGTCCAAATGCAGATAGATGTGATTCCCTTTAGCAAATAGTCCGGGAGTAGCTACCCGGACATCGCTCACTTCCCGGGCAGAGAATGAAGGTTTATTCTGTCCGTTGACAGCCAGTGGCAATAATAAAACAGTCAGTAAAATAAGTATGTTTTTCATGTGTTTTTTCTTTTTCAAGCCGGAAAAAGGAGCCTCATTATTCAAAGAACATGATTTCGCCTCCATCCGATTCTGCATAGTTTCTTAATAAAGTCTGAATCATTTCAGCAGCTTCTTTCAAGCCTTCTTTCCCGTTATAACCGTTGACTATCGCTAAAATATGAGTAGTTCCGAGACCCATTTTCGTACGTTCGTGATCGCTTGTCGGGGTTCCGATTCCTCCGAATGAATCGCGATATACGGGTAATCCTTCAATATTCAACACACCGCGCCCGATGCCTTCAAACGGTTCTCCAGCTTTACCGATACCGAGTTCAAGGTGTGTACCTTGTATTTTATCCGCATCGAAGCCACCGATAGAATGTCCCGTACGAAGAGACACGAGGTTAATCAGGTCTACCAATGTATCAATCTGATATAATGGGATTCCGCGCATCAGGCGGCGGCGCAAAGCTTCGGCTGACGGACGATAACGTCCGGGGTCTTTGCCACAACGTTTATAAGCCTCACGGGTAGCAAAGATAACAGGTTGATGTTTGATGTCTTCCATCTGTGTTGTGGAAGTCAGTTGTTCGGTGAAAGCATTGATTTCGTGCCAAAGACCTTCGCTGTAAGCAGTATTCTTCACTGCAGCATACACGGCGGCTCCGGCGAAAACCGGGCATGCGTCTTTTATTTCTTTAGATACTTTTATTTCAAACATAACTTATCATAAACTAATCATCAGTACTATACGGTTATAGGTACTGATTATTACTTTCTAATCATTATTCCCGACAAGATACGGCCGGAGTCTATACCCAGCCTACGTGCAGAGAAGAATTCATCATGATGAATATAGGTACAGATGCCAGCTACTTCTATCTGTTCTGCAGGCACTCCGGCATTCAGTAATTCAATCCGGTTTGCTTCCCACAGGTCGATATGATACTTTCCGGTTTTCCTCTTTTTAATAGAAATAAGGGACATATCGAAACCACTTTCTTTAAAAGCTTCGTAGACCTCATCGCCTACTTCGAATGATTCGAGCGAAATACTCGGTCCGATGCAAGCTACCACATCTTCGCCTTGCGTTCCGAACATCTCATTCATGTGTTCGAGTACATTGCTAACAATATGCTCCACCGTTCCTTTCCATCCGGCATGAATGGCAGATACCACTTGCAACTTCTTGTCATACAACAATATGGGTACACAATCCGCAGTCGTGACGCAAACGCAATACCCCGGTATATTGGTAATTAAAGCATCGGCACCTCTCAAAACATCCTGCCTCATTCCTTCCGGAGCATCAAAGTACCATTTATCAATCACTATGCTCACGGCACCGTGTCGCTGCTCTGCAAAGAATAATTCTTGTATTTCCCACTTCATCAATTGAAGCAACCGATGCCGGTTACGGACAAGATTCATACACGTGTCATTCGTATAAGGCGAGCAGTTGAAAGAGGCATAAGTCCCGGTACTAACACCTCCGTGACGTGTAGTTACGAAATGAGCTACTTCGGGATATGACATGAGTGACTTATATCCCTTCAACTCTTTATTTTTTGTAAGTGAAATCATTTTTCTTCCCAATCTTCTTCCTCATATTCATAGTCGATATCATCATCGTCATCATCAACATTGTCATCATATTCATAAACGATGTCTTCATCTTCGCCCATGTCTTTGAGCTCCTGTTGCAGACGGGTCACGTCCTTCGGACGGTGAACGATGTTCTCTATCTTATTACTTTCCTTATTCAGTTCTTCCCAAAGAATGTCTTTCAACACCGAGATACCCAAACCGGAAACAGAAGATATGAATACGTGGGGAATGCCTTCCGGCAATGTAGGTTCTATTTCGTCCATCAATTCCTGATCGAGCATATCGCTCTTGGTGACAGCCAACACACGTTGCTTGTCCAACATTTCAGGATTGAAAGTACGCAGTTCGTTCAGCAAGACTTCGTATTCCTTACGAATGTCGTCACTGTCTGCCGGAACCATAAACAGCAGTAATGAATTGCGCTCGATATGACGCAGGAAACGCAGTCCCAAGCCTTTACCCTGACTGGCTCCCTCGATAATACCCGGTATGTCCGCCATTACGAAAGACTTTCCACCATGATAGGAAACGATACCCAGATTGGGTTCGAGCGTAGTAAACGGGTAATCAGCAATTTTCGGTTTGGCAGCCGAAATAGAAGAAAGCAAAGTTGACTTACCCGCATTCGGGAAACCTACCAGACCAACATCGGCAAGCAGTTTCAGCTCCATGATAACGGTCATTTCCTGCATCGGTTCTCCCGGCTGCGCAAAACGCGGAGCCTGACGGGTTGCCGTCTTGAAATGCCAGTTACCCTGACCACCGCGACCGCCTTTGAGCAAGATCACTTCCTGTCCGTCTTCTGTTACGTCACAAAGATATTCCCCGGTTTCGGCATTATAAACGACCGTTCCGCAGGGCACTTCTATTACTTTATCCGCACCGTCTTTTCCGAAACTACGTCCTTTGCTCCCCGATTCACCATGACCGGCCATTGCATGACGGTCATACTTCAAGTGCAGCAATGTCCAGTAATTACGGTTACCGCGCAAGATGATATGACCTCCTCTTCCACCATCGCCCCCATCGGGACCTCCGTTAGGACAATATTTCTCGCGCCTCATGTGCGTAGAGCCTCTTCCGCCCTTACCCGAGCGACAGTATATCTTTACGTAATCAACAAAATTCGATTCAGCCATATTCTTTTTAAGTAGTTAAAGTAGTCAGTAGTTAGAGTAGTTAAGTAGAATACTCCGGCTACTGACTGACTTATTCATTTATAATAGTGTATTGATAATTAGTAAGATTACTAAATTACAATTTATCTACTGCTTCGCAGATTTCAGCAAAGATACCTTCCATAGTACCCAAACCGTTGATGTGTTGGTATTTCTTTTCATTCTTGTACCAGTCGATCAGTGGGGCAGTCTGTGAATGATATACGTGCAGACGTTTTTTGATGGTCTCTTCATTATCATCAGCACGACCGGAATCCTTACCACGTTTAATCAGACGTACCATCAGTTCTTCTTCCGGAACATCCAGGTCAACCATTACAGAAACATCCTGTCCTCTTTCTGCCAACATTTTCTTTAATGCTTCAGCTTGTGCAATTGTTCTTGGGAAACCGTCGAAAATTACACCTTTGCTATCTTTGAAGCTGTCGAATACGCTTGCCAGAATATCAATCATTAATTCATCAGGAATCAATTGACCTTGGTCGATGTAACCTTTAGCAGTTTTACCCAGTTCTGTGCCATTCTTGATTTCAGCACGCAATACATCTCCTGTTGAGATGTGATTGATTCCATACTTTTCTACAATACGTTCGCTCTGTGTTCCTTTTCCTGAACCCGGAGCACCGAAAATTACGATGTTCAACATTTTGTTATTTACAATTTAACGATTTACTATTTACCATTAAAACTGGTACCTATTTAATATTAACTGTTTAATCTACTACTGTATAAATATCGGGATAGTTACGTCCGAAACCATCATAATCCAATCCGTAACCAACGATAAAGTCGTTCGGGATTTCCATTGCTACATATTCGATGTTCAGATTGACCTTGAGCTTTTCAGGCTTCACAAGCAGAGAAGCAATATGGATTGCTTCAGGGTTGCGTGTACCCAGTGTATCCAACAGGCGTTGCATGGTCAGCCCGGTATCCACAATATCTTCCACAATAACTACTGTGCGTCCGGCAATGTCTTCATTCAGTCCGATCACTTCCTTAATCACTCCCGAGGAAGTCACTCCCTGATAAGAAGCCAGTTTCACAAACGAAATCTCGCAAGGGATGGTGATATGCTTCAACAAGTCGGCGGTAAACATAAATGAACCGTTCAACACACTAAGGAAGAGCGGATTCTTACCTGCCAAGTCGCGGTTGATTTCGTTCGCTACGCGAATCACTTCTTTCTGAATATCCTGTTCCTTAATAGAAACAGTGAACTGTTTGTCTTTTATCTGAATGGTATCCATAACCGGTAATTTTAAAAATAACCTTGCAAAAATACGATTTTTTATTCTACCCCGTGCATCATCTTCTGTAATTTCTTCGAGAGAAGGAACAGAATCAATGAAGCAACACCGGACATGACAACGAATACCATAAAGAAATCGTACATGGTAGCAATCTGATAACCAAGGATTGATTTCACTTTTCCGGCTTCCGGATAAAGTCCGCTCAACATGCCTGCAAATTTATTGGCTGTGGCAGTAGACAGATACCAGATTCCCATCATCAAAGAGGCGAAGCGTAGCGGACTCAACTTATTTACCATTGAAAGTCCGATAGGTGACAAGGCTATTTCACCCATTGTATGAATAAAGTAAAGTCCTGTCAGCCAAATCATACTTACCTTCACTCCGGGGATGGCATCTTTCACTCCGAAACAGATGAAAAGATAACCTAAAGAAAGAAGTAGCAAGCCAATCGCTTGTTTGGTAGGAGAAGCAGGTTCCATCTTTCGTTTGTTAAGGAAGCTCCACACACCCGGCATTATATATGCCAGAACAACAACAAACAGAGGATTGAAGGATTGAAACCACGAAGCCGGCATTTCCCAACCTAAAATATCGCGGTTGGTCTGTTCGGAGGCAAAAAGGGTTAAAGAGGCTCCTGCCTGTTCGTAAGCCGCCCAGAAGAAAATGACAAAGAAAGCTACTATATAGATAACAAAAATACGGCTACGTTCGATCTTGGTTAATGATCCGTCCAGCAGGATGAGGACAGGGAAAACAATGCAGGCGGTAAAAATACCGATGCTCACCCAATCACCCTCAAAAGCATAATTAAAGAAGGCTATTAAAGCAACTGTAAGAATAGTGATTACAAGGGTATTACGTATCTTGGTACGCTTATCCATCTTCGGGTGTGAGATATGCTCGGCTATCTCCTCTTTCTTTTCACGTTTGGCATCGGGAATAATACCGATTGGTTCTCCGGAGGGAGAGAAAAGATATTTATTCTTTTGAGTTTCAAAAAGTACAACGGTGAACAGTGTCATGATTCCGGCTGCAAGAAATCCCCATTTAAAGTCGTGCGGATCACCGGTATCACCCAGATAACCACAAATCAAAGGGGCGGCAAAGGAACCGACATTCACTCCCATATAGAAAATGGTATATGCAGCATCCAGCCGTCTGTCTCCCGGTTCGTAGAGTTGCCCCACGAGAGAAGAAACGGTAGGTTTGAAACAACCATTTCCCAAGATCAGGAATCCGAGTCCGCCATACATCATCCAGTGAGCAAGTTCCGTATTATCCAAAGTAGAGGCACTCATGAACATCAGGAATTGTCCGACTGCCATCATCACTGCTCCCCAAAACACAGAGCGACGGATTCCCCAATATTTATCAGCAATGTATCCGCCAATCAAAGGAGTTAAATAGACTAATCCGGTATAGCTACCATAAATGGATGCTGCCGCTTCTTTGTCAAACAATAATGCCTGTGTCAGGAAGAGAATAAAGATCGCGCGCATACCGTAGTAACTGAAACGCTCTGCCGTGCTTGTCGCGAAAATCAGATAAAGGCCTTTCGGATGCCCTTTCAATGCACTCATAAATTTATGTGTTTAGTAGTTTATGGGGTGCAAAGGTACGAAAAATAGATTAAATGCTTTAAAAGTTAGCGTCCAATTTTGACGTGTACCCCAAGGAAAGCCGCCACAAGGCGGTTCCCTCATAAATAACGTCAAAAAAGAT
>PPYF01208535.1_pt1 | contig 37928 bp, 28 predicted proteins | sample 1559871 | NCBI WGS metagenome assembly PPYF01 (sample SAMN08240021, study PRJNA423297) | Human gut metagenome, whole genome shotgun sequencing project.
AGGAAAGTCCGGGCTTCGCAGGGCAGGATGCCGGATAACGTCCGGTGGAGGTGACTCCAAGGCCAGTGCAACAGAAATATACCGCGTTAGCAATGAGCCGTGCAGACTGGTCTGTAGGGTTCATTGCTAACGTAAGGGTGGAAAGGCAGTGTAAGAGACTACCGCCTCTCTGGTAACAGCGAGGGCACATGTAAACCCCATCCGAAGCAAGACCGAATAAAAGCAATGTGGCTGCCCGTCACGCTTTTAGGTGGGTCGCTGAAGCTTGTTGGTAACAGCAGGATTAGATAGATGACCATTCACGACATAACCCGGCTTATCGTTCTGCTTACGAGATAAAAAATACAGACTGCCACGGGAGCAGGTGCGGAATTTGGTATTGCGCACTCTCTCAGGGCAGTCTTTTTATTCTCATATTGGGGCAGAATTGTGGAAGTGCGAAGCACGAAACAATTCGTCAGGCATCTTTTGACCATAACATCATTATATAGGATGCTTTAGGTTAGAAAAGGAGAAAACGAATGAAAAGGATTATTTTAGCATCGCAGTCTCCCCGTCGGAGGGAATTGTTAACTCAGATTGGATTAAAGTTTGAAGTAATTCCCAGTACCGTGGAGGAAGTGATTACCAGCGCGAACCCAGTGGAAGTGGTACAGGAACTGGCGCAGCAGAAAGCCCGGGATGTGGCAGAAGTGGCAGGGAGAGAAATGGCGAAGGATTCTTTGCTGGTGATTGGCGCAGATACGATTGTGGTGTACGAGGGAAAGATTCTGGGAAAACCTGAAGATAAAGAAGATGCTGTTCGGATGCTTACCATGCTTCAGGGAAAAGAGCACAGTGTTTATACAGGGGTGGCGCTTTTGTCAGGGGAGCAGGAAATTGTTTTTGCAGAGGAGACTCGAGTGCAGATGTGTCCCATGACGCCGGAGGAGATTTTGTGGTATGTAAATACGGGAGAACCTATGGACAAGGCAGGAGCTTACGGGATTCAGGGGTTGTGTGCCCGGTTTATCCGACAGATTCAGGGGGACTATAATAATGTGGTAGGTTTGCCCGTGGGAAGGATTTATCAGGAACTTAAGAAGGAAGAAGGTGTTTTCTGATGGAAAACGGACGGTCAGGTGTCAATTATCCGGGATATGAACATCAGGTACAGTATTATGAGACGGATCAGATGGGCTGCGTACATCATTCTAATTATATCCGTTGGTTTGAGGAAGTGCGGAGTGATTATCTGAGAGTTCTCGGTATGGGGTATGATAAGATGGAGGAGGCAGGGATTGTAAGTCCGGTGCTGACCATAGAGGCGGCTTACAAATCCATGACTCGCTATGGAGAGACGGTGGAGATTCAGGTGGGGATAAAAGAATATAATGGAATCCGTATCCGTCTGGAGTATCTGATCAAAGACCGGGATTCTAAAGTGGCGCGGTGCATCGGGGAGAGCAGTCATTGCTTTCTTGACAGGGAAGGAAAACCCATTTCCCTGAAACGCTCCAAACCAGAGTGGCATGAAAAATTTTGCAGGGAAATGGAAAGTTATCTTCAGGCGCAGGGTACTCCTTCATAAATAAAAAAGTGCATTTTAGCATTTTGCCCTTTAATCTGAAAAATATGTTTCTTTTCGCAGCAACGGTGCATTCCCTGATGTTCATAGAATCCGTAATTGCAGCTGGTATCTGTAAAAAGATAAAATTCGTTTAAATTTTCTTGTTTCATATAATTCATGGCAGCCTGAAAAAGCTGTTTTCCGATTCCTTTTCCCCGGCAGACGGGACTGACGGCAAAAAGAGCCAGTTCTGCCGGGTAGGAGCGGTGATTTTCTTTTAAAAGCTGCTGATCAATTCCATTTACACTTCCAAAAATTTTCATCATTTTTCGTCCTTCCCGGGAAAGATAGAGAGATAAAAGAGACCGTATCTGACGAAGTCTGGCGCCTGGAGGACACTTATGCTTTTGTATATTTTTTACCAGAATGATTCCCACGACTTCTCCCTGACAGACTGCCACTTGTGAAAAAGTATAATTGGTGAGGCAGCTGGTAAGAAATACCCGGGCAAGTTTATCTGCGGTTTTGGGGCTGCACATCTGATCGTAATGCCAGGTCTCCCGGATGATATGCTTGAGGGGAAGAAAATCCTGTTTTTGATAACTGCGTAAAATAGTGTTCATAATTTTTTCTCCTTGTGATTTGTTTTGATATTTTGTATGATAAAGTATACAGTAAGTGTAAAGTCAACAGGGAGAAAAGAAAAATGAAGAAAAAGAGGTCAGGGCTTACCACGGCGCAATTTGCAAAGCTTCACGGAGTCAATAAACGTACGCTGCATTACTACGATACGATTGGTCTGTTTTCCCCTCAGGAAAAAGGAGAAAATGGATATCGCTATTATGATCCTTCGCAAAGTATGGAATTTGAGTATATTCGGATGCTGAAAGAATTGCATATGAGTATAGAAGAAATACAGGAATATAGAAAACATCCATCTGCAGGAGCTTTTATGGAAATAGCGCTGGAAAAAGAAAGGGAATTAGAAGAAGAGATTACAAAACTGCGCCATAGGAAAGCGGTTTTAAAAAGGCGGAAAGAGCAACTTGCTTTTTGCGAGCAGTTACAGGAACAGGAGATTAGGATTGTATCGTGTAAAGAAGAGAAACTTTTGATCCTGGACGGGAAGTTTGGAGAGGAAGAAGTGGATTCTTTATTTGCAGAGGCGAAGGCGGTCTGGGATATGGAACAAATTCGCATGGGAATCGGTGATTTTATCTCGCTGGAAAAGATAAGAGAAGGAAGATTTTCGGAATACGACGGACTGTATACTCCGGCAGTGGACAAAAAATCTCCGGGGAAAAGCATGATCAAACCGGCGGGGAGATATCTCAGCGGTTATCAGAGGGGGAAATGGGAAAGACTCCCGGAGGTGTATGAGAAAATGCTTACGTACGCTAAAACCCATGAGCTGGAATTGACAGGATACGTCTATGAAATGGGATTGAATGAATTTGCTATTCATAAACCGGAAGATTATATGACGCAGGTCATGGTTTTGATCCGGGAGTAGGAGAAAAGTAATGAAATGTGGATAAAGTAAATAAAAGATGATGTTTGAAAAGCTCTTGTCCGTGTATGATAAAGATAATCGGGTATCTGTTTAATATAAAAGCAGAAATAAAGATACAGGTGAGGGAAAACGATATGAGAGCAGTAGAAGTGAGATTACAAAATGCATCGATGCAGGCAGGTATTGAAAAAAATCCGGTGATTCAGTGGCAATATGGAGAGGAGGATGCCGGAAAACGTCAGTCTTCTTATCAGATTCAGATCTTAAAGGAAAAGGGAGAAATCTGTGCGGACACGGGAGAAATCAATTCTTCTGAGCAGAATAATATTGAGATTCCGATGGAATTGAAAAGTCTGCATGGGTATGAGATACAAGTAAAGGTAAAATCTCAGGATGGAGAGGAAGAATGGGGAGAAACCGGGCATTTTATTTCTGGGGTTCAGCCGGGAGAATGGAAAGGAAGATGGATCGGAGCAGGAAGCAGCAAGCCATTTTATGTGGGAAAAGAAATTTTTCTGGAGAGAAAAATAAAATCCGCATATATGGCGGTCTGTGGTCTGGGACAGTTTCAGATACGGGTGAATCAGGAGCAGGCGGGAGAAGGATGTCTTTACGGTTCCTGGACGGACTTTGAAAAAAGACTGCATTATTGGGTGTTTGACGTATCCGGGCAGGTGCGCCAGGGAGTGAATGAGATCTGTATGGAAGTAGGAAATGGTTGGTATATAGGAGATACTTCCGAGGGCAGACATTTTTATACCATGAATCATCGCTATCATGCTTTTGGAACGGAACTGACTGGTATCATCCAGATGAGGATCGTATATGAAGACGGTACGGAAGAACTTGTAGTTACAGATGAATCCTGGGGAACCTGGGAGAGCCCGGTGACTTTGGCAAATGCGTATGGGGCTGAGGATTATGATGGAGAAAAAGCCTGTACGTGGGAAGAACTCTTTCTGCTGTTTAAAAAGAATAAAGTAAAGATTTTGTCGGAGGAAGAAAAGCCTCAGGGATGTCTGGTACCGGCGTTATACCCTCCGGTAAAGATTCTTCGCACCTATTCGGGGAAATTACTGAAAAAAGCAGGAAGGAAATATCTGTATGATCTGGGGCAGAATATGTCCGGTTTCTTTGAGGTGACTGCAAAAGGAGAAAAAGGAACGATTCTCAAAATCACATCGGCAGAAAAAATAGATACAGATGGAAATATTGTACCCAGTACAAATACATGGAGTATCTGGAAAATGCAGGGAAAAGGTGAGATTGAGAGCTATTGTCCACGGTTTACTTATGGAGCGGGTCGCTGGATTCTTGTGGAAATTTTGCAGGCGCCGGAAAACTGTGAACCACAGATTGAATCTGTGAACGGACATTTTATATCCAGCGGAGCGAAAGATACAGGAAAATTTTCCTGTTCTGACAAAAGATATGAGGAGATTCATCAGCTGGTGAAATGTGCAGTGGAAAGCAATTTGAATCATGTACATACAGACTGTCCTACGGTAGAGAGAATGGGGTGGTTGGAGCCGAATCATCTAATGGGACCTTCTATTATGTATCTGAAAAATGTGGAAACATTGTGGGATAAAATTGGAGATGATATGCGGGATGCCCAGTATGGAGAAGAGGAAGAAGACGTGGATTTGGGAGAATTTCCTCATGTATATGGAGAGGGGCTGATCCCTTCGATTGCGCCTCGGTACGCAAAATTTATTGTGGACTGCGGAGCAGGCAGTTTTTGGGATATTATTCCATGGGGAAGCAGTCTTTTACTGGCAGAGGATCTTCTGGCAGATTTTTATGGAAATACACGGGTGATAAAAAAGAATTATTTGGCGGCGGCAGCTTACGTGGAATATCTTTGGAAAAAATATGAGGATTACCCAAAAATTTATGGAAAAGACGGAACAGAACATTTTCTTTGTCATGGACTTGGCGACTGGGGAACCGATCGAAAAGAGGGAGAATGTCGGGAAAATGTGGAAACGGCTTATTTATATTATGACTTGTGCGTATTGGGAAAATGGGCGAACGATCAAAAAGACAAAGAGAGGGAAAACTGGGCAAAGGCATGCGCAGAGCGGGTGAAAAGAGAATATAATCAGAGCCTTTTGCAAAAAGATGAATCCGGTATTTGGTATTATGGAGGCAAAGGAGAGCTGAAAAAGGAAAAAATGATGGGAAATCAGGCGCTTCCTTTATATCTGGGGATGGTACCGGAAGATAAAGAAAAAGATGTGAAACAGACATTTTTGGATTTGGCTGAAAAAGGGAAAATTCAATCCGGAGAGATCTGTCTGCGTTACATTTTCTGTATGTTATCTCAATATGGGAAAAATGAATGGATTGAAAAAATGATTATGCAGAAGGAACACCCCAGTTATTATCGGTTTATTGAAAAAGGTGAGACAACTTTGCCGGAATTTTGGTCAGATGATGCCAGAAGTAGAAACCATGATATGATGGGACACATTATGGAATGGTTTTATCGTGAGGTAGGGGGTATCTATTCTCGGGATGGGTTTAAAACGGTGGAGATCAATCCTCATTTTGTGGGGAACTTGTCATGGATTCGGTGTGCGTATGATTCTATTGCAGGGAAGATAGAGGTATTCTTGCAGAAGAAAGAAAACCGTTGTACCATGGAGGTGAGAATTCCAACCAATATGGAAGCGGCGATACATTTACCGGAAGAAAAGGTGTCTGTTTGCGGAGGGATTCATCGGTTTGAGTATTTAGTGTAAGAGACATTGGGGGAAGGAATATATGAAAAAGTCATTAGTTTGCAAACATTTAGTGATCTTTGGCTGTATTATTGCGCTGATCGTGGGCGCGACAACCGGTTTGCAGATTGCGTCCATGAATAATATACGCAATGCTGCGTATGAAACGATGGATACGCAGATCAGTTATTATCTGGGGATGATCGATAAAGAAATTTCTCATATGAGAAGAGTTCAGATCAGTTTTTTCAGTGACAGAAAGCTGGTTTCCATCGTAGCGCCTGAGATTAATCCTTCCCCCTATGAGATGCGAGAAGCGCTTTTGTCGGTGAAAGAGAAAATTAATTCTCTGGATGGACTCAGTGAATTAACGGGAGAGATCACTTTGTATGTTCCAAAATCTGGATACGTCATTGACGGAGCCACAGTTTCAAGAATGCGAGAGGCAGAATGGAAAGAATTTCAACAGTATGATACTTTGGAAAATGGGATTTTTTATGAGAATGAAGAAGAATTTTTCGTTCTGGAAAATGGAACGACAAAAGAGACAGATATGGATAATACAAACTATCTGCTTGTAATAACGTACCCTAAAAATAAAATTATTCAAAGTATTCGTCCACTGGAAGAGAAAGAGGGAGGAGCATTTTTTTACAGTGAGAAGCATGGAATTTTATCGGGGGAAAATACCGACAGGAAAGCGGCAGAAAAACTTTTTTCAGAACTGAATCAGACGGATATGGAAACAGGAGGAAAAGAGCAGAAAGCTGTTATAGATGGTAAGAGATATCTGTTATTTTCGGATGAGTCAAAATATCTGGGGCGGCTTTATCAGTTTTCCAGCGAACAGGAAGTTATGAAGTCTATGATAACATTGCGGGGCTATATGTATCTTATATGGATCGTTATCGCAGTGCTGGCGCTATTCTTCGTGTATTATACGCAGCAGACCATTCACAAACCGATGAAGAAACTGATGCGTGCCTTTGATTCGGTGAAAGAGGGAAATCTGAATGCTCAGATCCGAACGGATAGTGAAGATGAATTTGCGTATCTTTATCGGGGATTTAATGATATGGGACGGCAGATCAATCATTTGGTAAATGAGGTTTTACTCCAGAAAGATCTGATCCAGAGAACGGAATTGAAACAGCTGCAGGCACAGATTAATCCCCACTTTTTATATAACAGTTTTTTTGTGCTGAGTCGCCGGGTGAAACGAAGAGATTATGAGGGAGCGGAACAATTTGCCACTCTTTTGGGAAAATATTTTCGTTTTCTCACAAGAAATGGGACAGATTTTGTGGAACTGTCTCAGGAGGTGGAACACGCCCGTTGTTATAGTGATATTCAGGGAACACGTTTTCGGCAGAGGATGCGTATGGAATTTGGAGAACTTCTGGAAAATTACAGAACGATGAAGGTTCCAAGATTGATTTTGCAGCCGCTTTTGGAAAATGCCTTTGGTCATGGTCTGGAAGATAAGGTGAAAGATGGGATTCTCAGAGTGCGGTTTGAGGAAAAAGAAGGGCTTCGGATTCATGTGGAAGATAATGGGGAAATACTGACGGATGAAATGCTGGAAAATATGAGAAATTCGCTCTATGGAGAAACTCAGGCTGAAATTACAGGAATTGTCAATATTCATAAACGGCTGCAGTTATATTTTAAAGGAAAGGCAGGATTGCTTTTGGAGCGCAGTCCGTTGGGCGGATTGGATATTTGCATTTGGATAGAGGGGGCAGCGTAATGGAAAGAATGTTGATTGTAGATGATGAAATTGAGATATTGGAATGGCTGGAAGAATTATTCCTGTATGAGTACCCCAGAGAGGTGGAAGTGCATGCGGTATCTTCCGCCTATGAGGCTCTGGAAATTTTAGATCAGATGGCTTTCCATGTGATTTTGACGGATATTAGATTGTGGAAAGACCGGAATGCCTGTCAGAAAATTTGGAGTCGTTGCGGGAATTGGGGAGCAGGTTTGCATTTTCGGAAAAAATGCTTCTTTTTTTGCTGCGTTTGGATACAAGATGGGAGTATGCCCCTGATGATGAAAGCTTTTTGGAACAGTGTGGAGATATACTGAAAAAACGGATTCCGGAATGGATACGAATGGAAGAAGTTCTGTTGGAGCATCGTTTTCTGCTGCTCTTTTTTCAGCCGACAGAAAGGGATAATCATCAGTGGCACAGGATTTTTCAGGTGTCGAAGGGCGCAGTGGAAAATGTGCAGGAGATCTATGCACAGGAAAAGAGTTTTTCGGCGGTAGTTTCTTCTCAGACTTTGTGTCTGGAAAAAGTCAAAGAGCATATTTTACGGATGCGCAGAATCATGGCTGGTTATATGGGGGGCATGAGATCTGCCATTCTGGATGCGGAAAAAACGGAAACGGTATATGAAACACAAGTATTTGAGACAGACGAAAAAGTTAACGAGGAATGCTTGAAATTATATCTGGAACTTCATCAGAGAACCAGTTTTTTTCAGCTTTTGCACAGGTTTTGCGAACAGATCGGGAAAGGCAGGAGCCGGCATGATATGAGGGCAATGGAACTATATTTTAAAGTCAGTTCGGTATTGCTGCAGTTTATCAATGAACATCATCTTCAGGAGATTCTTGCCTTTCGCATTGGATTGTATAAATTGTTGAGTGTAGATGAACACAGGAATTGGGAGGAGGCAGGAACATATCTGATGAATCTTTCGGAAGAAATTTTTGACGCTTTGGGACAATATGAAAATACCCTTTCCGATCGGGCGCTTGATCGGGTTGTAGAATATATAGATACGCATTTGGAGGGGGATTTATCTTTGACGAATCTGGCGGCAATAGGGGGATTTAATGCGAGTTATCTGTCAAGGCTTTTTAAGAAGGTTCAGAATGAGACGATATCTGATTACGTTTTGAAAAAGAGAATGGAAGCGGCAAAAGTGCTTTTACAGGAATCACAGGAAAAGATACAGAGTATCAGTACGAAGACGGGATATCTGTCTTCTACCTCTTTTTCCCGGGCATTTCGAGGATATATGGGGGTATCTCCTCAGGAATACAGAGAGATGGGAAAGCAAAAGTAAATAAATGAACGGAAAGTAAAAATATGAAGATAGGATAAAGGATAGGGGAAAGCTATAATAATCTTATCAAAAGTGAACAAAGAGATTCACAAAATCAGGAGGATAAGGTATGAACATGAAGAAGGTATTAGCGCTGTTATTGAGTGGAACGATGTTGTTTTCAGTTTCAGCATGCGGGTCAGCAAATGACGAAGCAAAAGGGCAGAAAAAAGAAGAAATTTTCTAGCGACAATTCAATCGAAGTATATTCCCTGAGTAGTTTAGAAAGTTCCTGTTCATTTTCATACAAGAATATTTTTTCGTATCGTAAAATGAAAAATGGCAATAAAAAGAATAATCGTTTTTGCAGCAGTTCTTCGGGTTTATTCCCCCGGAGATATAAGATACAGGAATGGGGGAAATACATGCAGTATCGCCCAGATTCTTTTTGGATGGATTCTAAACTGATCGAAAAATCGTATTCAATCATCCGAATCACCATTTCAGTATCATATGTACTCTGACATTCGATGTGATAAGTTTTGTCTGCGATCAGAAGGTGAGAATCGGTGATGATCTCACCGGAGTTTGTCTGATGTTCGTTTCTCTTTTGTAAGATTTTGATGTTTTCAGGATAAGAGGTATGAAAAATTTCATTTAGCAGCGGAATGACCAAATGCGGCATTTTCTCAATGAGAGTCCGGAAAACATCATCAAAAATCGTGTTGTTTGTCATGAGATCTTCCTTTCCGTGGTGTAGTGTTGTCTTTTGGAGTTTGGAAATTCATCGGAAAGTGTATTGTTTCATGAATCTGTTTGTTCACAAAATTTGTCTTATGTGAGAAAGAAAAATCAGAAGTGTCCGTGATCACCGTCCTTTGTAAAGTCAGAGAAGATATCTTGATAAATTTATTATAGAGGATATTTTACAAAGTAGCAAGGCGCAAATGATAAAAATTCTAAGGGGTATTAGAATTTCCTAAAATTTGGAAGTTAAAAGAAACGGTTCAGTTATGCGGACAAAAAAGAATCTTGGAATTTATCATGAATGATACTTTTGAGATAACCTAATACTTGTAGATTCATCTCAGGCTAAACTACTTTAACAGGAGATTTTGCCAAAAAGAACTTCTTGACATTTCACACAATCTTGTGTAGTCTATATGTGAGAAAGGTATAACTGCATAATTATAACGGTCTTTGAACAGAGTTTTTGTTCAGAGTTAAAAAGGAAATCCGTGAGAATCGGATACAGTCACCTCTGCTGTGAAATGGACGAGGAAATAAAACCATTGGGTAAGCCTGAGAAGGTATTTCCGAGGATGAAGTTGAGTCAGAATACTTGCCGTTAATTCGTTTTTTGTTTCCGGGATGAGGATATTTTGCGGTTTACACTAGAATTTCATATGGTAAAGTGATAAATATAGCTCTTTTGTCCGGCGGACGAAAGAGCTTTTTTTCTGAAAACAAAGGACGGTTATGTAGAATAATAAGAAGAGGAGAAAAGGTATGAAACACGAGAAACGTCATGTGGGCAGCAGGATTCTCAGTATTCTTCTGGCAATGGTTCTTACAGTATCCGGTATGATTGTACCGGTACAGGCGTCAGCCTTGCCGTCTGCAGAAGAAAATCCTGCTTACGAACAACAGGTTTCAGAGACGGGAGAACCGTTGACAGAAACGGGAGAAGATGCGCTCCAGAACACAGAAAATGCAGTAACAGAGGAAGAGTTACAGGGGTCTTTACCGGAGAATCAGAATCCGGAAGACGATCAAGTATCTGCACCTATGGAAGAATCTACAGAAGCGGTAGAAGAGAAACCGTATGTTTACTTCCAGTATGATGATGGAAGAACACAGCAGATGGATGAAAGCAATACGTTTACCCTGAGTGCAGTGGATAGTGGAAAATTTGTACTTGCTGGTACAGATAAAACTCCAGAGTGGAATGTCTCTGGGAGATTGGATGAAGAAGATGGTTCTTATGGAACACATTATTGGGTAGGAAATGATGGGAAGTATTGCCCGGCAGATCTTCGGGTAGTCGAAGGATCTGTATGTAATGCAGATAATCCGGGAGAAGTTTTTCAGCAGTTTAAGATTAACAATGTTTCCAGTAATATTGAAGAATTAAAAGCTTTTGTGGGAGATCAGGAAGTATCTCTGGACAAACCGTTTATTATGCAGGGGTCCAGCCGCGCGGAAGTATACCTGAAGGCAAGAGTACAGGGATCTGAGGAATGGAAAAGAATTCCTGTAGGCGCATGGAGTCATAAATGTACCGGTGGTCCTGGTATGATCCGGAATGGTGTGCAGGGAAGCACCATCATGCTGACGGGAGAGGGAGATGCTACATTCAGGCTGTCTATGTATGAAGATAGGAAAAATTTGAATGTGGATTTTAAAGTAACCTCTAACAAGGTTCCAGTAGAGGGTGTGCAGGTAAAGGTACCTGATGTATGGTACATAGATGCATGGAATGCGCTGGCAGACTATTATGTCGGTATCACACGGGGACATGGAGAAAACAATTTTAATTATTCTTTCACCCCAGAAAATGCTACCAATCAGAATCTGATCTGGGAAGCAAAGACACCGGAAATTGCGGAGTATATGGAAGCTTTTGGAAATGGTATTGTGCCAAAGAAAGCAGGTGTGGCAAAATTCCATGTATACAGTGAAGAAAATCCGGAAGTTTATCAGGATGTAAAAATAAGATTTGATTATAAGGACCCTTTGCGAAACGCGCAGCCTGAGAAAGAGGTTTATGAGCTGGAAGAGGGAACAAATACGAAAGTCAAGATTGCAGCGACACCGGAAAATGCCACTGAGCAGAGATTTATCTGGACGTACAGTCAGGAAGGTATTGTGGAAGTGAAAAGTTCGGTTTCCATGGAGTCCGGGGATGTGAATGCACCAAAGATCACGACACATACAATCAAGGCGCAGAAGGCGGGAGTTGTTACGGTAACAGGAACACCTATGGATGCTACGGGAGGATGTAAACCGGTACAATTTACGGTTCGCGTTACAAAAGATGGAGTAGTCCCGGGTGAAGGTGATTATCTGAAGATGGCAAAAGAAGATATCCAGCATGGTATAGCTTATCTTCAAAATCAACCCATGAATAAATATGGGAACGAGTGGAATATTTTTTCCACGCTTCGCGCAGGCGGAGCAGTCAGCCAGGAGAATCTGGATGCGTACTATGCAAGCGTATCAGAAAAGCTGAAAAAGGGAACGAAGACACTGAAAGCTACTGATGTGGCAAGAGTAAGTATCACTCTTGCAGCCATGGGAAAAGATCTGACCGATATCGAAGGTGTAGATCTGATGAAGAGTCTCTATAATGATGAACTAATGACTGGACTCGGAAAAGATACTTCCAATGGACCAATCTGGGCGTTGATTGCGCTGGATTGTCAGAAGGCAGAAATCCCAGATGGAGCCGTGTGGACTCGGGACAAATTAATTCAGCAGATCTTAAGCTTTCAGACCACAGAGGGCGGATTTGGACTGACAGACAATAAGAGAAGCAGTATTGATATGACCGGTATGGCATTGCAGGCTTTGGCTCCTTATCGGGACAATCAGCAGGTGAGTGCAGCGTTTGATAAGGCAGTGAGCCATTTACAGAGTCAAATGACAGAAAATGCAGGATTTCTGGATGCGGGAAAAGAAAACAGCAATTCAACTGCACAGGTATTAACCGCTCTTACCGCTGCTGGCATCGATCCTTTGGCAAAGGAAAATGGATTTACAAACGGCGAGAAAAATATAGTGGCAAATCTGGACAGCTATAAGGCGGACAGCGGCTTTATGTGGCAGCAAGGACAGGGAGCAAACGGTATGGCAACCCAGCAGGTTGTATATGCACTGGAAGCTTACAGACGTTTTGCTGAAAATGAAAATCGTCTCTATGATCTGACGGATGTGGAGATCAAAGTGGATGAAAGTGATCGCCAGGCTGCAGATGCAGTTATTGAAAAAATCAATGCGATCGGGGAACCGATCACCTTGGAAAGTAAAGATGCGATTAACACAGCAAGAAGAGCATACAATGCTTTAACTGAGAAGCAGAAAAAGCTGGTAGGAGCAGATGTTCTTGCAAAGTTGGAGGCAGCAGAAAAAGAACTGAAAAATTTGGAAGATACCACTGTGGTAGGACACGTGGTAGTTTCCGTGGAAAGATTTACGATCGGTCAGGGTTATATCCATGAGCCGGTGGTAGTGCCGTTTGTGACAAGCGATAATGCAGTATCTATTTTGAAAAAGGTTATCGGAGCAGAAAACTGGGTAGGTGAGGATGGAGATTCAGCGTATCTGGAAGCAATTGTAGGAGGAGATCTTGGCAGTGATAAGGTAAAAGTACCAGATTATATTGCACAAATCGGAGGACCTACGACAGAAGAGGCCAAGGAATACGGTCATAGCGGAGCCTGGGATACGCCGAATACTCTTGGTCAATTTGACTACAATAATATGTCCGGATGGATGTATCATGTAAATGGCGTGGAAGTTGGTTATGGAATGGCCAGTTATGAACCGAAGGACGGAGATGTACTCAGATATCAGTTTACTCTTTGGGGGTATGGAACAGATTTGACAGGGAAAGAGTGGGGCAATCCGGTTCCGGTTATCCAGATCTGTAACAAAGATGAGATCACGAGAGTGATGGCGCAGATTAACGAAAAGCAGGATACCTTGAAACAAATGCCAGCGGTAAAAGCTGCGTACGATAAGGCGATAGAGTTAGTTTCCGCAGTGATTACTCCAAAAGAAGAAATTGATGCGGCAACTGCAGATCTGAAAGAATTGCTGGACAATAATGGTGTTTACACAGATGTGGCAAATGTTCAGACTCTGATCAATGTGATTGGAGAAGTGACTCTGGATAGTCTGGGAAAAATCGAAGCAGCGGAAGCAGCTTATAATAAGCTTTCAGAGGAAAGAAAAGCGTATGTTACGAATCACCAGACGCTGATCGATGCAAGAGCAGCTTATGACAGATTGAAAGAAGAAACAGATAAGGAACAGGCAGATCAGGCAGCGGCAGCTGGCGTAACAAAAATGATCGAAGAGATTGGAGAAGTAACGTTGGAGAGTCTGCCCAAGATTGAAGCGGCAGAAAATGCGTATGCAGCGCTGACGCCGGATCAGAAAAAATATGTTACGGAAGAAACGGTTGCGAAACTGACGGCAGCAAGAGCAAAGTATGATCAGCTAAAGAAAGAGGCAGATGATAAAGCAAAGGCGGATGAAGTGACAAAACTCATTGATGCGATTGGAGAAGTGACTCTGGAAAGTCTGTCCAAGATTGAAGCGGCAGAGAATGCATATGCAGCGCTGACGCCAGATCAGAAGAAATATATTTCTGAGGAAACAGTTACAAAACTGACAGATGCAAGAGCAGCTTATGACAGATTAAAGGAAGAAACAGATCGGGCAGAGGCGGATAAGGTTACAAAACTGATCGATGCGATTGGAGAGGTGACCCTGGAAAGTCTGGGTAAGATTGAAGCAGCAGAAAAAGCATATGCAGACTTGAGCGAAGAACAGAAGAATTACGTCACAGAAGAAACGGTTGCAAAGTTGACAGCGGCAAGAAAAGCTTATGATAAATTGAAACAGGAAGCGGATCAGGAAGCTGCTGACAAAGCAGCAGCAGATGGCGTAATAAAAATGATCGAAGAGATCGGAGAAGTAACACTGGAAAAAGGACCGGCGATCAAAGCCGCGAGAGCAGCATATGAAGCGCTGAGTAAAGAACAGAAAGAACTGGTAGGAGACAAGGTTCTTGGAAAATTGGAAAAAGCAGAAAAAGAGCTGAAGAGACTGGAAGCTGAGAATCAGAAACCAGGGGAAGATCCAAACAAACCACAAAGCGTAAAAATGCTGGTGAATGAAAAGTATGGTGTGAAACTGGAAGGAGAAGGTCTTACCTCCGATATGGAACTGAAGGTTACACCGATTGGAAAAGATCATGCGGATGTAGAGCAGATGAGAAAAGAAATTCCTTCTGCAAAATCAGTGTTCCGTCTGTATAATATCCAGCTTCTCAAGAATGGAAAAGAAGCAGAACTTCCATCTGAGAGTATTTTGTCGATTCCTGTAGGAACAGATTATAATGGAAAAGAATTGACAGTACTGCACTGTATCAATTCTAAAGTAGAGAAGCTTAATGGAAAAGTGACAGATGGAGTGGTACAAGTAAAGGTGAGCAGCCTGAAAAGCTTTGGCGTAGTCATCGATACACCGGCTTCTAATGGAAATAATGGTTCTGGAAACAATGGAAACGGTGGAAGTAATGGAAATGGCGGAAACAATAGCGGCAATGGAAACCGTGGAAATGGTACATTACAGGGAACAGGAGTAAAGACAGGAGACGAAACGCCAATTACAGCGCTTTTGCTGATACTGGTAGCCTCCGCAGCAGTCCTTGGCGCTACTGTATACAAGAAACAGAAACGTCAGGCAAGATAGGAAATAGAAAAAAGCGGCAGAGTCCTTACGGGCTTTGCTGCTTTTTCCATATAAGAAAAAGTAAAAAACTTGACTTTTTTCCAGCGTTTGTGTACTATGATACTAGATTTGTAACTGCATACATATGATGGTCGCTGCGATTGAAGAATCCAGGGTTAAAAGGGAAATCGGTGAAAATCCGATACAGTTACCTCTGCTGTGATGTTGACGACAAAACGATTACCATTGAGTGAATAAAAAGCTTGAGAAGGTGTTTTGGAGGATGAAACTAAGTCAGAATATCTGCCGTCATTACAGATAATGTTTCCGGGCTGAGGAGATTTTGTTTTTGTATGCATTTTTTTATTTATAATTCAAGATAGCAGAGTTTCTTTACCAGAAAACGGTAAGGAGGCTCTTTTTTTATGCAAAAGGAAGGGTGAACAGGTGAGAATATGAAAAAAAGAAAATTGAATTTATTAGTTTCCGGTATATCTGTTGTGTTGGCGGTACAGACACCAGTTATGGTGCTGGCAGAGAGTTTGGAAGGTACCGAACAGCAGATTGTGCAGGAAGAAGTGGTTGAAACAGAGGTTTTGGAAACGGAGGAAGACATTCCGGAGGAAATTCTGGAAGGGACGGGGGAGGAAATTGTAACAGGAACAGAGGAAGAAATTTTACCGGGAACGGAAGGAGAAGAGGAACAGGTTCTGACAGGAACATCCGATATTACTCATGCAGGAAATTCTGCAGTGCAGGAGGCTCTGGATCGGGCCGAAAGCTATCTTCAGGCAACGGTGACATCTCCGATCGTGGATACGAATGCAGGCGAATGGTCCGTAATGGGTATGGCAAGAGCAGGACATCTGACGGACAGTGCGAAAGGAAATTATCTGGCAAATCTTTATATGAAATTGGATGAGACCGGTGGGGTTCTTCATAAAGTAAAATATACGGAATATTCCAGAGTTGTTATGGCATTATCCTCCATAGGAGTGGACCCATCTAATGTAAATGGATATAATCTTTTAAAGCCTTTGGCAGAATATGATAAGGTGATCTGGCAGGGGATTAATGGAACAATTTTCGCTCTGATTGCCCTCGACACGGGAATTTATGAGATTCCTGTAAGGGAAGGAGACGGCACTCAGACAACCCGGGAACTCCTTATCCAGGAAATACTGTCTAAAGAATTGCCGGGGGGAGGGTGGACTTTGCAGGGAAGTGTAGCAGATCCAGATATCACCGCTATGGCAATCCAGGGATTGGCGTCTTATAAAGGAAGGGCGGATGTGAGTGCAGCATTGAACCGGGGGATTGATAAGCTGGCTTCTATGCAGGATGCAGACGGAGGATACAGCAGTAATTATATATCTGGAAACGGAACAGCAGTTAAGAACCTGGAAAGTACAGCGCAGGTAGTGATCGCGCTTTCAGCAGTGGATGTCTCTCTTCTGGAGCAGGAACGGTTTGTGAAAAATGGAAAAACTTTGTTGGATGAGATTTTAAGATTTCAGAAGGCGGACGGCTCTTTTGAGCATATAAAGGGCGGCGGCACGGATGGTATGGCGACGGATCAGGGAACACTTGCTCTGGTAGCATGGTCCAGAGCGATGAATGGACAGACGAGTTTGTATGATATGACGGATGTGACAGGGCAGAGTCAGGGGACGGAATCTCCGGAAAAAGTGGAGGCTTTCAGAAAAAAATTAGAGGAGTTGCCGAAACAGGTTACGCTGGCGGAAAAAGAACAGGTCTATAATCTGAAAATAGAGTTGGAACAAATGAAAGCTTTTGAAGAAAAAGAAAGTTTTCGGAACTTTCTGGAAGAAAAGAGTGCAGAGATAGAAAGACAGGAAAAAGAAGTAGAAGCATTAGATGAGCGTATCTGGAATGAAATTCATCCATTGAAAATTACGCTGGAGAAGAAAGAAACAGTGGAAGAACTGTATTCTATTTATAAAAGTCTTCCTGAGCAAAACAAATCTTTTGTAACCAGGAGTAAAGATCTGGAAATGGCAAAACAGATTATCACTAAATTAGAAAAGGGAATTCTTGGAAAAGAGATTTTTGAAAATGCCAAAAATTCCAGAAAAGATTATGTGCACGAGGGAAAGGGATATACCATCCGCATCAAGGGGAAAAAAGTAGGTGTTCCTGCGGATATGAATGCAGCAGTGCAGATTCATCAGGACGGTAAAAGTTTAGAGTTTACCATTATGCAGGAGGGAAAACTTCCCGGGGAAGTGGAACTTACGATTCCTTGTGATTTAAACGATGGAATCTATGTGCTTTCCAGTGGACAGCGAGAAGAGCAGTGGTGTGGCGTGAGCGATGGAAAAGCAGTCTGTGATGTTTCCTCGGGAGGAACTTATACTCTGCGGAGAGGCGAGATGGATTTTGAAGATGAAACGGAACCGCTGGCGGGAGTATATAAAGAGGAAAAGCAGCAAAGCAGCGGAAAAAAACAGTCTGCCAGAAGAAGTACTTCCGTTAGAAAGAAAACGTCTGTAAAGCCAGTGACTACCAATATTGTAGAAGCGAAAGTAAAAGACGGCGTAGTGAAAAAATCAGAATTCGAAGCAGTTAAGGGAACAGAAAAGAATTTGAGGGTGAAAGGGGAAATAGGAAAGGACAAACCTTATACGCTGACAGTGTACGGAAAAGATATTAAGAAGGCCAGGGATATGAAGGTAGGAATTCAGGAAGGCAGCGACTATGAAAAGGATATCCGAAAATTAGCAGAGGATCCCTATATGTTTTCTTTTGAAGAAACGGGTGATTTTCCGGGAGAAATGCAGGTGGAACTCACTACTGGACAGAAGGATGGAGAATATCTGCTGCTGAAATATAATGAAAAGGAGCGGAAGGCAGAATATATCCAGAAGGTTACAGTGAAAGATGAAAAAACAAAATTTATCGTGAAAACCGGCGGCGATTATTTTTTTGCGAAGAGAGTAAAAACAAAGTCAGTGGATGAACTGGAGCAAGAGGAGAAGGCAGCCGAGAAAAAAGATGTAGAGCAGATAACAACAGAGAAGAAAGAAATACCAGAAACAACAGAAGAGAAGGAAAGTGCGGAAGAAACATTTTCCCAGAAATCAGATCAAAAAAATACGATTTTTGTTGTTTTAGCAGGCGTTCTTGTTGTGCTGGGAAGTGTTGTCGGCGGATGTATCTGGTATTTTAGAAAGAAAAGACAGTAGGTGAAAAACATGAGAAGTATAAGAAAAAAAGTAATGGGGACTATGGCGTTAGTCATGCTCCTGATATTTTCAGCAGTGGGCTGTGGTACAGAGCAGTTACAGGTGCCGGGCGAAGCGAAAGTTGAGAATAGTAATAACGAGATGGAGAAAGAGGAGGAAAAATCTCAGGAATCGGAGAAGAAAGAAGAAAAAGAGGAAATCGAAGTACAGGAAAAAGAGAAAGAAAAAACAGAAGAAGACGAGTATCTGGATGTAGAGTCTGCAAAAGATAAGGAAGTAGATTATTCCAAATATGAAGAGAAAAAATCAAATGGATCTGCTGATAAAAAGAATTCTGAGGGAACAGATACGGACGGAGACGGATCAGAGAACAGCGGAAGCAGCAGTGAAGATCTTGTGACCTATAGTGACGGAACTTCCACCGAGAAGGATCAGTATCAGACGGATCCGATTCCAGAAGGAAATCCTAATCCTGTAGAACCGGGAAGTGTGGAAATTGATAAGAGTAAACCGGGAACCTGCTATTTAAGTATCGCCTGTGATACGATTTTGAATCACATGGGGGATCTGACGGAAGGAAAAGACGTACTGGTACCGGAAGATGGAATTATTTTCAGCGAGCAGGAGGTTACTTTTTATCAGGGAGAATCGGTATATGACGTATTGCTGAGAGAAACGCAGAACAATCGCATTCATATGGAAGCAAGTTTTACTCCTATGTACAACAGCGCATATGTGGAGGGAATCAATAATCTGTATGAGTTTGACTGCGGACAGTATTCCGGTTGGATGTATGAGGTGAATGGATGGTATCCCAATTATGGATGCAGCAGATATCTGGTGAAGGAAGGCGATGTGATCCATTGGAATTATACTTGTGATCTGGGACGGGATTTAGGACAGATCTGGGAAGGATAATATGAAAAGAGATGTATTTTCAGCGTATCACCCGATTGTGAATTTTGTCTACTTTGTACTGGTGATCGGATTTTCTATGTTTTTGATGCATCCGGTATTTTTAGGGCTATCCTGCGCAGGAGGCATGGCGTATTACCTGTATTTGAAACACTGGAAAGCGATGAAAACAGCTTTATGGCTGATGCTGCCGGTATTTTTGATATCGGCAACAGTGAATCCCCTGTTTAATCATGAGGGAATCACGTTGATTTTATATTTGAAAAATGGAAATCCTTTGACGCTGGAGTCGATTCTGTACGGTCTGGCGGCTGGTGTTATGCTGGTAAGCGTGTTGAACTGGTTTTCCTGTTATCAGGTAGTGATGACTTCTGATAAGTTTATCTATCTGTTTGGAAAGGCAATTCCGGCGATGTCTTTGATCTTATCTATGGTTCTTCGCTTCGTTCCGAGATTTCAGGAGCAGATCAGGAAAGTTTCGGATTCGCAAAAATGTATCGGGCGTGACGTGACCAATGGAAATATATTAGCGCGGGCAAAACACGGAATGAAGATTTTATCAGTAATGATTTCCTGGGCATTGGAAAACTCCGTGGAGACAGCAGATTCCATGCGATCCAGAGGCTATGGACTCAGGGGCAGAAATAATTTTTCCATTTATCGTTTTGATACCAGAGATAAGATGGTGTTTGGGATTTTGATTTTTCTGGGAGGGTGTATCTTTGCCGGAATACTTACCGGAAGCGTACATTTTCTGTATTATCCCATGTTACAGATGAATGAAAATACGGTACAGGCTATGTTGGTTTATGGGTGTTATGGGATTTTATGTTTTCTTCCAACGATAATGAATATAATAGAGGATTTAAAATGGCATTATTTGAAATCAAAGATTTGAATTTTACTTATCCGGATGCAGAAAAACCGGCAATCGAGAATCTCAATTTTTCCATTGATGCGGGAGAATTTGTGGTAATCTGTGGGAAATCTGGATGTGGCAAGACAACGCTGCTGCGGCATTTTAAAACAGTGATGAGCCCTTACGGGAAAAGAGAAGGAGAGATTTTTTTTGAGGGCGAGAGGTTGGAGAACGTATCTATGAGGAAACAGTCTGCCCAGATTGGTTACGTTCTTCAAAGTCCGGATAATCAGATTGTGACGGACAAGGTCTGGCATGAATTGGCTTTTGGAGTGGAAAATCTGGGTTATGATCAGAAAACGATACGGCTTCGTGTGGCAGAAATGGCCAGTTTCTTTGGGATTCAGAATTGGTTTTCTAAAAATGTACAGGAATTATCAGGCGGGCAGAAACAGCTTTTAAATCTGGCATCGGTAATGGCTATGCAGCCGAAAGCGCTGGTACTTGACGAACCGACCTCACAGTTGGATCCCATTGCAGCCGGAGAGTTTTTGTCTACGATACGAAAAATTAATTTGGATCTGGGGATAACAGTGATTATTATTGAGCATCGTCTGGAAGAGGTTTTTCCGATGGCGGATAAAGTGCTGGTGTTGGAAGAAGGAAAACAGATTTTTTACAACACACCACGCAAAGTGGGAAAAAATCTTGCAGATAATGATTTGTTTCTGGCAATGCCCAGTCCAGTGCAGATTTATAACGGAGCCGGTCAGGAAGGCATCTGTCCGTTGACGGTGTGCGAGGGCAGAAAATGGCTGGAAGAACATTATGGACAGAAGTCAGATATATCCAAGGAAGAAACAGAAAGCAGCGAGGAAGAGAAAAAGAGAAGAGGGGATAACTTCTGGCAGAAACGAAGGAAAGAGAAACCCGAGAGGGAGTGTATCATTGATGTGAGAGAGGTATGGTTCCGATATGAGAAGGAAGGAAAGGATATTGTAAAGGATCTGTCTTTCCAGGTTTTGAAGGGAGAGTTTTTCTGTGTTTTGGGCGGAAATGGTACCGGGAAAAGTACAACGCTGTCACTGCTTTCTGGTATTCATAAGCCATATCGGGGAAAAATCTTTCTGAAAGGAAAAGAAATAAGAAAAATCAGTGATAAAGAATTGTTTCACCATTTTCTGGGGGTATTGCCCCAGAATCCGCAGACTTTATTTGTAGGAAATACGGTGGAGGATGATCTGTGGGAAATGTTTTCAGAATATTCTCCTGTCAAAAGAAAAGAAGAACGGGAAAAGATAAGAAAGGTTGTGGAAGATACACAGATTGGTCATCTGTTATCTATGCATCCCTACGATTTGAGCGGAGGAGAACAGCAAAGAGTTGCTTTGGCAAAGGTTTTGCTGCTGGAACCGGAGATCTTGATTTTGGATGAACCGACAAAGGGTATGGACGGATACTATAAAAGCAAACTGGCAGAGATTTTTTCCGGTCTGAAAGAGCAGGGAATTACAATACTTATGGTTTCTCATGATATTGAATTTTGTGCAGCATATGCAGATACCTGCGCCATGTTTTTTGATGGCAGTATTGTGACCTCCTGCAAAGCCAGGGAATTTTTTACAGGAAACAGTTTTTATACTACGGCGGCAAATCGTATGGCAAGACAGGTGTTTCCTCAGGCAGTAACAGTAAAGGAAGTGATAGAGGAATGTCAGAAAGTGAGGCAACGGGAATAGATACCAGAGGGATGATCCCTCTGTATGTAAGTGTATTTGTGATATTGTGTGCGCTGTGCTTTCCGTGGATTTCCATACCGGCGCTGAAATATACTCAGATGCCTGCCACATATACATTCTGGGAACTGGAGCAGTGTGTGGAGAATATACAGACAGGCAGCCAGATGGGTGTATTGCCTATGGAACCTTTGGGGAATAAAGAAGTGGAAGCATTGCGCAGCGTCAGTAGGGTGATAAAAGGGGCAGCAGGGATAGAGATTGCAGAAATGCTTTTATGCGGAATTTTATCCTATAGAAAAAGAAAGAAAAGCTTAAAATATGTTCGATTTTCCTTTGTTTGGAGCGGAGGGATGGCTCTGGCAGCGTTTGGCTGTATAGCAGCGGCTAATATTTTTATAAATAACAGGATGGGCAGGGCAAATAGTTTTATCAATATGACGATTCACAGTTATATTCAGCTGACGGCGTGGCAGTATGCACAGATGATTTTATCCGTTCTCATGGTATTGGGCGCAGGTAAGCTTTTAGATACGCAGGCGGAATATGAAAGCCAGAAATATATGGAACGCCGGATCAAAGTGGACCGAAAGATCGGGAAAAGAACATGGACGACAATGGCGCTGATTCTTGTGGCGATTCCCTTTGTCATATTTTTTGGTATCTTCTTTTTAAATGACAGAAGTGAGATCTTTATAGCATTATGCATTATCGGTCTTGCTATGATTCCGTTTTTTATGGTATTTGAGGAGCGAAAGCCACAGGCGAGAGAAATTCTTCTCATTGCGGTTATGGCGGCGATTGCAGTAGTGGGACGTATGGCTTTTTTTATGATTCCGCAGTTTAAACCGATGGCGGCAGTTGTGATTCTTGCCGGTGTGGGATTGGGAGCAGAAGCAGGCTTTCTTACTGGGGCTATGGCAGGTTTTGTATCTAATTTTTTCTTTGGTCAGGGACCATGGACTCCATGGCAGATGTTTTCTTTTGGAATCATTGGATTTTTGGCGGGAATTCTGTTTCGTGATCCGAAGAAAAGAAGTGGCAGCAGAAAAAAAGAATGGAAACATAAAATTTTGCTTTGCGTGTATGGCGGTCTGTCGGTGCTGATCATTTATGGATTGCTGATGGATACGGCGTCAGTGACGATGGTGGGACAGGACTTGTCATGGCAGGCGTTTGCAGCGTCGTATGCTACAGGATTTCCTTTTAATGTGATACATGCGGTATCTACAGTGATTTTCCTGTTTTTTATGGCTGTACCAATGGAGAGGAAGTTGGACAGAATACGAAAAAAATATGGAATTTTAGAAGTATAGAGAATGATTTGAGTGTTGAAAAATTTTATGTTAAGGTTTAAACAGAGTAGTGGAAAATGAGGAAGAAGGTGGAAAAGGTACGATGGAAAAGACGTTGACTTGGAGAGCGAGAGAAAGAGATGCGTTTGACAGAAGTGAAGGAAAAGAATTTAAAGGGAAAACGTTGGTATTGGGAAATAATTATCACAGTATTCAGGAATATGCCTTGAAAAACAATGTAAAAGTAAAGGAGGCAGAGATTTCAGATACGGTGACAGTTATTGGAATGCAGAGTTTTTATCATTGTACTGGACTGCGTAATATTAATCTTGAGGGCGTTTCTCAGATTCGAAAAGAAGCATTTTCAGGCTGTATTCGTCTAAAAGAGGCGAAGTTTTCGGATAAATTGTGGATGTTGGGCAAATATTCGTTTTCTCAGTGCAAGCGATTGGAAGCGATAAAATTCGAAGGTGAGAAACTGCGAAAACTGGAGAAGGGAACCTTTCAGGAGTGCGAAAGTATAGAAAAGATATGTATTCCGAAAGGGATGGAAAGTATAGGGGACAGAGCATTTTACCGATGTATCAATCTGCATCAGGTGATTTTCCCGGAGCAAGGATTGAAGAGTATTGGAAGAGAGGCATTTTACTGGACAGGAATACAGGAAATAGAATTTCCCGATTCCCTGGAAGAAATTGGGGAGAGCGCTTTTTTGAAAAGTAAAATGTTGGAAAAAGCGGTGCTTCCGTCCTCTGTTAGAAAAATTGGCAAATGGGCGTTTCATGGCTGCAGTAAGTTGAAGGTTTTGGAGATTCAGGGAGAACCGGAAGAGATTGGAGAGTGGATCGTGAATAAAAGTACGATTATTCGCTGCCGAAGAGGCGGGAGAACCGAAAAATACGCTCAAGATGCAGGATTTGCAGTGGAATATTTATAAAAAGGCAAGAGAAGGACGGGATATGAGAAAGAAGCAAGATCTGTATATCAGTCACCTGCTAACGGATGAAGAGATGAAAAGGTTAATTGAAAAAACGCATGCAGGGATAGAGAGTATAGAGTTTTCGATTGCAGAGAATCTGGATCATCGAAAGAGCAGATTGAAAAGTTATAAAAAACGCCTGGAATATATGGGATGCAGGAGATTGACGTTGCATGGTCCGTTTCTGGATCTGAATCCGGTCTCTTATGATACAAAGATTGCCGGGGCAACCAGAGAAAGGTATGAACAGGTGTATGAGGTGGCGCAGTGTCTGGGAGCGGAGAAAATTATTTTCCACAGTTGCTTTCTTCCACAGATTTATTATCTGGAAGGCTGGGTGGAGAGGACGGCAGAGTTCTGGAATGATTTTTTGCGGGAAAAGGAAGGAATACAGATCTTGCTGGAAAATGTTTATGATAGAGAAATTGTCCCGTTGACAGAAGTAAAAGATCGTGTGGAATCTCCAGAATTTATGCTTTGTCTGGATGTGGGGCATGCGCATTGTTATTCGGCGTTTTCTGTAGAACAATGGATAACCCAGATGGGAGAGCGGATCAGTCATGTGCATCTTCATGATAATTGGGGACAGAAAGATTCTCATCTGGCTTTATCCCGTGGAAATATTCCATGGAAGAAGATCTTTCCACTATTTGAGGCTTTGGGAGGACCGATCAGCCATACGCTGGAGTGCAATTTCAGCGAGGACATTCAGCTGTCCTGGGAATTTCTGCAACAAAATAAAAATTTCAGGAAACAAAACCCATAGGAATTTTCAGAAGTCTTTTGTATAATGGAAAAAACAAAAAGTTCCAAGGAGGAGGACAACATGAAGATTACTTTTATGGGAGCGGGAAGTACTGTATTTGCAAGAAATGTATTGGGGGACTGCATGTGTACACCGGCTCTGCGGGATGCAGAAATCGCGCTGTATGACATTGACGAGAAGCGTCTGGAAGATTCGGAGATTATCTTAAGCGCCATCAATCGCAATGTAAATGAGGGACGTTCCAGGATCCATACGTATTTGGGTGTAGAAAACAGGAAAGATGCGCTGCGGGATGCGGATTTTGTGGTGAATGCCATTCAGGTGGGCGGTTATGAGCCGTGTACCGTTACAGATTTTGAGATTCCGAAAAAATATGGTCTTCGTCAGACAATCGCAGATACTTTGGGAATTGGCGGTATCATGAGAGCTCTGCGTACGATTCCGGTTCTGGAAGAGTTTGCCAGAGATATGGAAGAGGTTTGCCCCAATACATTATTTATGAATTACACGAATCCTATGGCAATGCTCACCGGTTATATGCAGCGTTATACAAAAATTCGTACCGTAGGTCTGTGCCATAGTGTACAAGTCTGTTCGGAAGGTCTTTTGAAGAAACTGGGTATGGAAGATAAACTGGAAGGCAGAAGAGAAACGATAGCAGGAATCAACCATATGGGCTGGCTGCTGGATCTGAGAGATAAAGACGGCAATGACCTGTATCCGGAGATTCGCAGACGGGCAGCAAAAAAGAATGCGGAAGAAAAGCATGACGATATGGTACGGTTTGAATATATTCGTCATCTGGGATACTACTGTACGGAGTCCAGCGAACATAATGCGGAATACAATCCGTTATTTATCAAGTCCAAATATCCGGAAATGATTGAAAAATATAATATTCCTCTGGATGAATACCCGAGAAGATGTATTGAACAGATCAAGGGTTGGGAGAAAGAAAGGGAAGATATCCTGAAAGATGGGAAGATCACTCATGAAAGATCTGGAGAATATGCATCTTATATCATGGAAGCTGTAGTGACAGGCAAGCCGTATAAGATTGGTGGAAATGTACTGAATCAGGGGTTGATCGAAAATCTTCCTCAGGATGCTTGTGTGGAAGTGCCTTGTATGATAGATGCCAATGGAGTCAATCCCTGCCATGTGGGAAAATTGCCGGTACAGTTGGCGGCAATGAACATGACGAACATCAATGTTCAGCTTCTTACTATTGAGGCGGCGGTTACCAGAGATAAACAGAAGATTTATCAGGCAGCTATGCTGGATCCTCATACTGCCGCAGAGTTAAATCCAGATGATATTGTATCTATGTGTGATGAACTGATCGAAGCACATGGGAAATATATGGAAATGTATAAGTAAAAAGAACAACGACCGCAATAAATGTATAAAATGTTTATTGTGGTCGTTGCTTTCGTATAAAATCAATTCTTATCCAGCGCCAGCGCTTTCTTTTTCCATCCGCCTTTCATATAGAACAGCCAGGTGATCACAGCTCCGAAGATCCAGGAACACAACAGGGAAATCCAGATGCACTGGTAAGCTCCGTTGGGAAGTTCCGGGGTACGGGTGGCATAGGAAATACCGTAAGCCAGAGGGACACGGATAGCAACTGTGGTGATCAGAGAGATCCACATGGGTGTCATGGTGTCACCGGCTCCACGCATTACGCCAGAGAGACACTGCGTGACAGCCATGGCAATATAGCCTACAGCCAGAATCTTCATCATATTGGCGCTTAGAGTTACCAATTCAGCAGTACTGGTGAAAATTCCCATGAGGTATTTACCGAAGATCAGGATCAGTCCGGTAATTATTGTGGAGGTAGCTACTGCGATCAGTGTTCCCTGCCGCGTTCCCTGCTCCACACGGTCATAGCGGCGGGCGCCCACGTTCTGTCCGGCATAAGTGGTCATGGCGGTGCCGAAAGAGAAGTTCGGCATCATGGCGAAGCCATCTACACGCATGATGATAACATTAGCGGCAATTACCAGTTCTCCAAAACTGTTGGTCAGAGACTGAACCACGATCATGGCCATGGAAAAAATAGCCTGTGTCAGACCGGAAGGAAGTCCCAACCGGATGATATTCAGTGAGTGAGAGGACGATATTTTCAGGTAACGGGGTCCCATATCAAAGATATCACGCATCCGGCAAAGTTTGATAAAACATAAAACAGCGGAAACTGCCTGTGCAATCACGGTGGCAAGAGCTACGCCAGTTACTCCCATGTGAAATCCGGCTACGAACCAGATATCCAGAACGATATTGATCACGGTAGCGATTAGAAGATAGACGAGAGCGGAGATGGAATCTCCCAGGCCTCTCAAGATACCGCAAAGGATATTGTAATAAGCTACTCCGGCGATTCCCAGAAGAAGGATCATCAAATAAGAAGTACACCAGTCAATGATACTTTCGGGCGTGTTCAAAATCTTCAGAAGAGGTCGGATTCCCAGTGCACCGATGATCATGATCAATATCGTGGCGATCGCAGTGAGGGTGATGCAGTTTCCGATGGTTTTGGATAATTCCTTTCGCTCTTTCGCTCCAAAATACTGAGATACCATGACGCCGGCGCCGACAGAAATACCCATAAACAGAACCAGAAGAAGATTCAGGATGGGGCTGGCGGAACCTACGGCTGCCAGGGCGTTATCTCCTACATAATGACCTACGACAATGCTGTCTACCGTATTGTAGAGCTGCTGGGCAATATTGCCGATCAGCATGGGAATGGTAAAAACTAAGATCTTTTCCCAGGGTTTTCCCTTCGTCATATCGGAAGGGGCAAATAATTGTTTTACTGTCATGTTACACACTCCTATGTTACTTTAGTAAAAAATATGGGGGCAAAATTGCCCTCTTCTGATACTCATTATAGCACAGTTTCTAAGGCACTGTCTTTAGAATTTTCGGCAATGTGGAAAAAATTTCAGGAAGTGTCAATTTTGTGTGGAATTTTATCGGTCAGTCGAGTATAATGAAGGTTGGATAAAAATGTTATATTAATCATTCATACAAACAGGAGAAACTTATGAGCAAGAGAAATGATATTCACAAAGTATTGATTATCGGTTCTGGCCCGATTATTATCGGTCAGGCCTGTGAGTTTGACTATTCCGGTACACAGGCATGTAAGGCGCTGCGCCAGCTGGGATATGAGATTGTTTTGGTGAATTCCAATCCCGCTACGATCATGACGGACCCGGGAATTGCAGATGTAACTTATATTGAGCCCCTGAACGTGGAGCGCTTGGAGCAGATTATTGCAAAAGAGCGCCCAGATGCGATTCTTCCAAATCTGGGCGGACAGTCTGGACTGAATCTGTGTTCAGAATTGTCAGAAGCAGGAGTTCTTGAAAAATACAATGTAAAAGTAATCGGTGTTCAGGTAGACGCTATTGAGCGTGGTGAAGACCGTGTGGAATTTAAGAAGACCATGAACCGTCTGGGCATCGAGATGGCAAGAAGCGAAGTTGCCTACACGGTTGACGAGGCGCTGAAGATCGCAGACGAACTGGGATATCCGGTAGTTCTTCGTCCGGCTTATACCATGGGTGGAGCAGGCGGCGGGCTGGTTTATAATGTGGAAGAGCTGAAAACTGTCTGCGCAAGAGGTCTTCAGGCAAGTATGGTAGGTCAGGTTCTGGTAGAAGAATCCATTCTGGGCTGGGAAGAGCTGGAAGTGGAAGTTGTTCGTGACTCCAAGAATAACATGATTGCCGTATGTTTCATTGAAAATATCGATCCGTTGGGCGTTCATACCGGAGACTCTTTCTGTTCTGCACCGATGCTGACAATTTCTCAGGAGACTCAGGACGAACTGAAACGTCAGGCATTTAAAATTGTAGAAGAAGTAGAAGTTATCGGTGGAACAAACGTACAGTTTGCTCATGATCCGGTGAGTGGAAGAATCATTGTTATTGAGATTAATCCAAGAACCTCCCGTTCTTCTGCACTGGCAAGTAAGGCAACAGGTTTCCCGATTGCTTTGATTTCCGCTATGTTGGCAGCAGGATTGAATCTGGATGAGATTCCTTGTGGAAAATATGGTACACTGGATAAATATGTTCCAGATGGAGATTATATTGTTATCAAATTTGCCCGTTGGGCATTTGAGAAATTCAAAGGTGTAGAAGATAAGCTGGGTACTCAGATGCGCGCCGTAGGCGAGGTTATGAGTATAGGTAAGACTTACAAAGAGGCTTTCCAAAAAGCAATCCGAAGCCTGGAGATCGGTCAGTATGGTCTTGGATATGCGAAGGATTTCCATGAAAAGACAAAAGAAGAGCTGTTGAAGATGCTGGTAAATGCAAGCAGCCAGAGACAGTTTATTATGTATGAAGCTCTGAGAAAGGGCGCTACTGTGGAAGAACTCTTCCAGCTTACCAAGATTAAGCATTACTTCATCGAGCAGATGAAAGAGCTGGTGGAAGAAGAGGAAGAACTTCTGAAAAATAAAGGACAGGTTCCGGCAGCAGACGTATTGAAACAGGCAAAACTGGACGGTTTCTCAGACAAATATCTCAGCCAGATCCTGGAAGTTTCGGAAGAAGAGATTCGTGACGCCAGAGTGGCAAACGGTGTAGAGGAAGCCTGGGAAGGTGTTCATGTAAGCGGAACAAAGGATAATGCTTACTATTATTCTACCTATCACGCAAAGGATGAGAGTCCGGTAAGTGATAATAAGAATAAAATCATGATCCTTGGCGGCGGACCAAACCGTATCGGTCAGGGTATCGAGTTCGATTATTGTTGTGTACATGCAGCGCTGGCGCTGAAAAAAGCAGGGTTTGAGACGATTATCGTAAACTGTAATCCTGAGACAGTGTCTACGGACTATGATACATCCGATAAGCTGTATTTTGAGCCGCTGACACTGGAAGACGTACTGGCTATTTATAAGAAAGAAAAACCGCTGGGTGTTATCGCTCAGTTTGGAGGTCAGACTCCGCTGAATCTGTCTGCGGATCTGGAAAAATACGGTGTGAAGATTCTGGGAACTTCTCCTGCAGTTATTGATATGGCAGAGGACAGAGATCTGTTCCGCGCAATGATGGATAAACTGGAAATCCCTATGCCGGAAGCAGGTATGGCAGTCGATGTAGAGGAAGCGCTGGCAATCGCAGAAAAAATCGGTTATCCGGTTATGGTTCGTCCTTCTTATGTGCTGGGCGGTCGTGGTATGGAAGTGGTTTATGATCCGGAAAATCTGAAGATTTATATGGAAGCGGCAGAAGGTGTTACACCGGATCGTCCGATTTTGATTGACCGTTTCCTGCGTCATGCGATGGAGTGCGAGGCAGATGCGATCAGTGACGGCGAGCAGGCATTTGTTCCGGCGGTTATGGAGCATATTGAGCTGGCGGGTGTTCATTCCGGCGATTCCGCTTGTATCATTCCTTCCAGGAATATTTCAGAAGAAAATCTGAAAACTATTAAGGAATATACGAAGAAGATTGCAGAAGAGATGCATGTATGTGGTCTTATGAATATGCAGTATGCCATTGAGGATGGTAAAGTATATGTGCTGGAAGCGAATCCAAGAGCATCCAGAACCGTGCCATTGGTGTCTAAGGTATGTAATATTTCCATGGTACCGTTGGCTACAGAGATCATTACTTCTGAATTTACAGGAAAAGAGTCTCCGCTGAAGACACTGAAAGAGAAGAAGATTCCGCACTTTGGTGTGAAAGAGGCAGTATTCCCGTTCAATATGTTCCCGGAAGTAGACCCGCTGTTAGGACCGGAGATGCGTTCTACCGGAGAGGTTCTGGGTCTGGCAGACACTGTAGGAGAGGCTTACTTTAAGGCACAGGAAGGAACAAAGAGCAAATTGCCATTGTCCGGAAGTGTGCTGATCAGTGTCAGCGACAGAGATAAGGGAGAAGTTGTGGAAGTGGCAAAACGTTTCCATGAAGCAGGCTTCCATATCATTGCTACCGGTCATACAAAAGAGATGATCGAAGCGGCAGATATTTCCGCAGAGAGAATCTGTAAGATGAGTGAAGGACGTCCGAATATCTACGATATCATTACCAATGGTAAAGTGGATCTGGTAGTAAATACTCCGAAGGGAGACGAGGATGGTCCCGACGACAGTTATGTAAGAAAAGCATGTATCAAGAGCCGTGTGCCATATATTACGACGATGGCAGCAGCCCTTGCCAGTGCAGATGGAATTCTGACTGTTCAGAAACAGGAAGCAAAAGATGTAATTTCTCTGCAGGAGCTGCACAGTCATATTCAGTAATGAATAACTACGAAAAATAAAATAGAGGGGGCTGTTGCTGGATCGGAAGGCAACAGCCTTCGCTTTTTAGAAAGGAAGATAAAATGAAGAAAAAAATTTGCAGTATCTTATTAGCAGCAGCTTTGGCAGTGGGGACAACAGGTCTTTTAGGAGGCTGTGGAAACAGCGCAGAGAAATCGCAATCTCCTTCCGAGAAGAAGGAAACGGAGGGCGCATCCCAGGAGGATCTGCTTTCTGGAAAGCATCATGTGGAGATTCAGGTGGAGGACTACGGTGTGATCAAGGCAGAGTTAGATGCAGATGCGGCTCCTATTACCGTGACTAATTTTGTGGATCTGGCAGAAGATGGCTTTTATGATGGGCTCACGTTCCACAGAATCATCAGTGGATTCATGATTCAGGGAGGAGATCCCAATGGAAATGGAACGGGCGGTTCCGATAAGACGATCAAAGGCGAATTTGCAGATAATGGAGTGGAAAATCCCATTGCCCATGAGCGGGGCGTACTTTCCATGGCGAGATCCCGGGATATGGACAGTGCGAGTTCTCAGTTTTTTATCATGCATGAGGATGCCCCTCATTTGGACGGGCAGTATGCAGCCTTTGGAAAGGTGACAGAAGGAATGGAAATCGTAGATAAAATCTGTGAGGATACTGCAGTTCAGGATAATAACGGTACGGTGGCGAAGGAGGATCAGCCGGTAATTGAGAGTATAAAGGTGGTGGATTAAAATGATGGATGTGAGGGAATTTCAGGAGAAATTGCAGGAGCTTCTGGCACTGGCAGGAAAACAGGAAAAAAATCTCAGCCATGAAGACATTTTACATTGCTTTGGGGAAAATCAGCTTTCAACGGAACAGCTAAAGAGCTTGTATGAATATCTGCGTTTGCAGGGAATACGCATAGGGGGGACCGCGCTGGAGTCTATGGATCTGGAGCTGCAGACGGAAGGAAAGTCGGAGGATTCTTTGGAAGAATCGAAAAAAGATGGTTTGGAATTTATTTCTCTGGCAGAGAAAAAAGAGGAAAAACAGGAGTTGACCGGGGAAGATCAAATCTGTCTGGAGGAATATGAAGCTTATCTGAAAGGGCTTCCTGCAGAGAGGGGAGGAGAGATAGAAAATCTGCTTCGGAAATTTGCCGGAGGAAATATGGCAGTTCGGGAGCGTTTGAGTCAGTTATACCTTCCTTATATGATCGCGAAGGCAAGAGAACTGTACCGAGAAGGATTTTTTATAGGAGATCTGATCCAGGAAGGAAATATGGCGCTGCTGTCAGTGAAAGTGGCGGATATTCCTGAAGAACAGGCGGATCATTGGATGAAAGATCAGATCTGCGCTGGAATGAACAACTGGGTAGAGGAACAGACGGAACAGAAGTTTCAGGATGATTATCTGGTGGAAAAAGTGCGGAAGCTGGAAGCTGCTATCCGGGAAATCGCCGGGGAAGAAGAACAGAAATTCAGCGTGGAGGAATTATCCGCTTATCTGGATATGGATGAAGAAGAGATACGTTCAGTGCTTAGTTTGACCAGCGAAGGAGCAGAAGAAAAAGAAGCTTGACAGGATGAGACTTCTGGATTACAATGTTTATATACCCCATATGGGTATATAAAACGTGAGAAAGGAGTCTTATATGAAACAGGAATGTTATGATATTACAGGGATGACCTGCGCATCCTGCTCGGCGGCAGTGGAACGGGTAACCAGAAAGATGGAAGGTGTACAGGAAAGTAATGTAAACCTTGCCACCAATAAAATGACGATTACTTATGATGAAAGTAAGGTTTCCCCGGAAGATATTATCGGTCGGGTGGAAAAGGCAGGATTTGGAGCGGCGCTGGAACAGATAAAAGAAAAAGAGCAGGAAAAAGAAGAAAAGCTGGAACAGGAGAAGGCTCAGCACAAGATCCGCCAAAGAGTGATCGGAAGTATTATTTTTGCGGTTCCTCTGCTGTATATTTCCATGGGACATATGCTGCCTTTTGAACTTCCTCTTCCCCGAATCCTCAGTATGGAAGAAAATCCGTTCAATTATGCGCTGGCGCAGCTGCTTCTCACCGTTGTTGTTCTGATTTTCGGGAGAAAGTTTTATATTGTGGGATTTAAAACGCTGTTTCATGGACATCCGAATATGGATTCGCTGGTGGCTATCGGAACGGGAAGCGCATTTTTGTACAGTCTGGTAATGACGATACGGATTCCCTTCGATGCCCATGCGGTACATTCCCTGTACTATGAATCAGCGGCGGTTGTGGTTACGCTGGTTATGTTGGGAAAATATTTTGAAAGCAAGAGTAAAGGAAAAACTTCAGAGGCAATACGGAAATTGATGGAACTGGCGCCGGATACAGCAGTGCGGCTCAAAGAGGGAAAGGAAGAAGAGATTCCGGTAGAACAGGTAAATAAGGGAGATGTTCTTCTGGTACGTCCCGGCAGCAAGATACCTCTGGACGGTATTGTGGTCAGAGGAGTCAGCAGTGTGGATGAGTCGATGCTGACAGGAGAAAGTATTCCGGTGGAGAAGGAAAGCGGAGCGGAAGTGATCGGTGGAAGTATGAATTATAACGGGGCGCTGGAGATGGAAGTGACCCATACGGGAAAAGATACGACGCTGGCGAAGATTATCCGTTTGATGGAAGAAGCGCAGGGAAGAAAAGCGCCGATTTCCAAAATGGCTGACGTGGTGGCAGGGTATTTTGTTCCGGCGGTGCTGGTGATTGCAGTATTGGCGGCGGTGATCTGGGCAGTGACCGGTCATCCGATCAGTTTTGTGCTGAAGATCTTTGTGTCGGTTCTTGTGATTGCCTGCCCGTGCGCTCTGGGGTTGGCTACGCCTACGGCGATCATGGTGGGAACTGGTCTGGGAGCCAGCCATGGTATTCTGATCAAGAGTGGAGAAGCGTTGGAAATAACTCACAAGGCGCAGGCGGTAGTTTTGGATAAAACGGGAACGGTGACGGAAGGAAAACCCAAGGTGGTTCAGGTAATCAGTAAGACGAGAAGCAGGGAGGAATTACTCTGGATGGCGGGAGCCTGTGAGGTTCCATCAGAGCATCCTCTGGGAAAGGCGATTGTGGAGGCTGCCAGAGAACAGAGAGGGAAACTTCCGGCGTGTGAAGAATTTTCCAGTATCACCGGGCAGGGGATTCATGCAGTTTTGGAAGGAAAGAGTTTTTGGATTGGAAATGCGAAACTTCTGAAAGAGAAGAACTTTTCAGCGAAGGATCTGGAAAAAGAAGCGGAAGAGATTGCCGCAAAGGGGCAGACACCGATGTTTGTGGTAATAGACGGAGTAATGGAGGGGATTATCAGTGTAGCAGATACAGTGAAAGAAACCAGCCGGTCAGCTATCGATAAAATAAAAAAAGCCGGAATTAAGGTATATATGCTTACCGGGGATAATCGTTGGACGGCGGAATACATTGGCAGTCAGGTTCATGCGGATGAAGTGATCGCTGAGGTACTGCCTCAGGATAAGGCGGCAGTGGTACAGAAATTGCAGCAGGAAGGAAAGACGGTACTGATGGTGGGAGATGGAATCAATGATGCTCCCGCACTGGCGCAGGCGGATATTGGCGTGGCTATTGGCAGCGGCAGTGATATCGCAATGGAATCCAGCGATGTGGTACTGATGCGTTCAGATCTGGAGGATGTATATCGGGCGATCAAGCTGTCAAAGGCGACGATACGGAATATCAAAGAAAATCTCTTTTGGGCTTTTGCCTTTAACAGTTGTGGAATCCCGGTGGCAGCCGGACTGTTATATGCTTTCGGCGGACCGCTGTTAAATCCTATGATCGCAGGACTTGCCATGTCCTTCAGTTCTGTATTTGTGGTAAGTAACGCTCTGCGGCTGAAAAGATTAAAATTGTAAGATGTTTATTATAACTGTGTAAGGGAGAAAAAATATGAGTGAAACCTGTGAAAAATGCTGCAGTGAATGCAGACATAAAGTAAGAGATGAGAAAGAATACAAGGATTTGATCCATCGGCTGAATCGGATCGAGGGACAAATCCGGGGGATCAAAGGAATGGTGGAGGAAGACCGCTACTGTGTAGATATTCTCACACAAGTTTCGGCAATACAGTCTGCCTTAAACAGCTTTAATAAAACACTGCTGGCGAATCATATCAAAACCTGTGTGGTGAGAGACATACAGGCGGGAAATGAAGAGGCGGTGGACGAGCTTTGTGGAACGATTAAAAAATTAATGAAATAAGGAGAGAAAACAAATGGCAACAGTATTAAAAGCAGAAGATATGCACTGTGAAAAATGTGTAGAGAGAATTACGAAAGGAATGAATGCAGCTGGTCTGGACTTTACGGTATCGCTGGCTGATAAGACGGTAACGGTAGAGGGATGTGCTAACTGCGTGGCAAAAGCAAAAGAAGTGATGGATGATCTGGGATTTGATGTGGTAGAAATATAAAAACAGAACAAAAGGACATAAAGATGAACCGATGGTGCAGACTGATACATAGTCAAAGCCATCGGTTTTATTTAGTTCTAGTTAGTGTATGAACGGTAATGGATGAAGGCATTTTTGTGAAAAAATATGGTGATTTGTATTGTTTTGTGAGGAATTTTGTAGTATCTTTTAAGAAAAAGATAAAAGGAATACCAGATGAAAATATTTAAAGGAAACCATGATATGACAGAAGGGTCGATTCCGCGCAATCTGTTGACATTTGCATTTCCGATCATGTTCAGCAGTTTGTTTCACTTGATATACAGTCTGGCAGATTCTATTATTGTGGGGCAATTTATTGGTGGAAATGCTCTTGCGGCGGTGAGTGTGACGGGAAATGCCACCTACCTGCTTTTTTCCATTGCAGGAGGAGTCAATTTGGCGTTGGGGATTGGGTGCTATATTTCTGGAAGATGGAAAAAGAAAAAATATATTTTTTAAAGGAGAAGGTAATTATGAAGTATGATTTTACGTCAGTGATTGATCGACATGGAAAGGATTCTATAGCAGTAGATCTGCCGGAGTTTTTCTCTCCCTATAAACGAGGAGTGAAATTGAGGGAAGGATTCGATACGATTCCTATGTGGGTGGCGGATATGAATTTTCCCACGGTACCCACGATTCCCGAGGCAATGAAGGCGAGACTGGACCATCCTACTTATGGATATTTTGAACCGCGGGAGGAGTATTTTGAGAAGATCATACACTGGCAGGAAACAAGAAATGGTGTCAGAGGTCTGACCAAAGAATGTATCGGTTATGAAAATGGTGTATTAGGCGGTGTGGTAAATGCTTTGCGGGTATTTTGCTCTCAGGGTGACAAGGTTCTTTTGCACTCGCCCACGTATATTGGATTTACCAGTTCGCTGGAAAATAATGGATTTGACATTGTTCACAGTCCATTGAAAAAAGATGAAGAAGGCGTGTGGAGGATGGATTTTGAAGATATGGAGCGGAAACTCCGGGAAGAGAAAATCCATGCGGCGATCTTTTGTTCTCCCCACAATCCGGTGGGACGTGTATGGGAAGAATGGGAAATTAAAAAGGCCATGGAAATCTACAAAAAATATGATGTGTATGTGATTTCCGATGAGATCTGGTCGGATATTATCCTGTACAACCATCACCATATCCCTACCCAGTCTGTATCGGAAGATGCAAGAGACAGGACGATCGCTTTCTATGCTCCATCCAAGACTTTTAATCTGGCAGGATTGGTAGGAAGTTATCATATTATCTATAATTCCTGGCTGCGGGATCGGATGGAAAAGGAATCTTCTCTCAGTCATTATAATGAGATCAATCTGATGTCTATGTATGCATTGTTGGGGGCTTACTGCGAAGAAGGAGAAGAATGGGTAAGTGAGATGCGGCAGGTGATTGGAGAAAATGCAGAATTTGCCTGCAACTTTATACAGGAGCATTTTCCAGGAGTGAAAGTATCGAAACCCCAGGGAACCTATATGCTGTTTCTGGATTGTACCAAGTGGTGCGAGGAACAGGGAAAGACCATGGATGAATTGCTGGATGCTGGATATGAGGTAGGTGTGCTCTGGCAGGATGGACGGGCATTTCATGGTGCGCATTCCATTCGGATGAATCTGGCACTGCCGTTTTCACGGGTGAAAGAAGCCTTTGAACGTTTGAAGAAATATGTCTTTTGCTGATGTTATCTTTGAATAGAGGGGCGGAAAAGTTATCTTTTGGGAAATTAAAAAAAGTGTCACCATTTCTGGTGTTGTTTTTGCAACAATTTCTTTAAAAAATAGGATAATTTGGTTGGGGAATATTACAAAATTACAGATTTCAAAAAAATGTCACCAACTTTTTGAGAAAAAAGTGGTGACATTTTTTTAAATCAGGTAAAAAGTATGTTTTTGATGCTGAAACAAAGGATTTTTAGAAGAAAACCATCCGAATTTCTCTGGAAAGTGGTGATGCTTTTTAATAAATACTGAAAAAGTATATATTCATGTAAGGAATAGTAGATCGGTGAATAACTTATGTTAGGAAAATAAAAAAGCTCCGAATCTTCGGAGCTGAAAACAGTTCGTAGGGGAATCGAACCCCTGTTTCCGCCGTGAGAGGGCGGCGTCTTAACCGCTTGACCAACGAACCT
>PPYF01129601.1_pt1 | contig 37926 bp, 36 predicted proteins | sample 1559871 | NCBI WGS metagenome assembly PPYF01 (sample SAMN08240021, study PRJNA423297) | Human gut metagenome, whole genome shotgun sequencing project.
TGGATTCGAACCACCGAAGCTGAAAGCAGCAGATTTACAGTCTGTCCCCATTGGCCACTCGGGAACACGCCCATATTCAGTTTTGCAGTCCATGGGTTGCCTGTATATATTACCACCCGGATGATAGTTTGTCAACATCTTTTGCGGAATTTTTGGATTTTTGTGCCGAAAGCAAAAGTACAAAAGCAAAAGCCGCCCAGAAATCAACGTTCCTGAGCGGCTTTTTGGAGCTGGTGACAGGAGTTGAACCTGCAACCCACTGATTACAAAATAGTCTTATTACGAGTTTGACCGTTTTTGAATGTTCTATTTTGTATAGAATCACCGTGCTTTTTGTGTTCGTTCGTTCACCTTCGTATCAGTGCTTTTTCGGTCAATAAGGCAAAAATAAGGCACTTTCCGGCAATTGTGCCTTACGGTGTTCACAGTGGACATGATAGCAACTCAGAACCGCAGACAGAAAGAAAGCAGCCCACAGGCCTAGCCGGATTTCCCTTGCTTCCTGTGGGCTGTATTGCATCTTTGGACGTGTTATGCGTGGCTCTTTTCCCGGATACGGTCAAACACACCGGTCAGCGCGTCTGCTGCCGCTGCATCTGCCGAACGGATGAACCCGGCGTAAATGTCCGTGGTGGTGCTAGTCTTTGCGTGACCCAGACGGCCTGAAACCGTTGTAACCGGCACATGGGCGGCAATCAGCAAGCTGGCGTTGGTGTGACGCAGGCTGTGGAAGTGTACCGCCGGGAGGTTATGAGCGGCCAGAAACCGCCCGAACCATGTTGTTACATCGTCTGGATCCATTGGTGCGCCGTTCCACTTGGTAAAAAGCAGGTCGTTTTCTACGCGCTTTCCCTCGATCTCCACCCGGCGCACCCACTCAGAGCCGATTTTGAACCGTTCTGCCTTTTGGTGCTGGCGGTATTCCTGCAGGAGCTGCACACAGTCCGCCCCGACTTTCACGCACCGCCGGGAGCGCCTTGTCTTGGGGGGATTGAACACCGTGCCTTTGCCCGGGATGTGCTGCAAGGTGCGTTCTATTGAAATCGTTCCCGCGTCCATGTCGATATCAGACCACCGCAGGGCACATATCTCGCCCCGGCGGGCACCTGTGAGCAAAGCAAGCTGTGTGATAACGCTGTACTGTGTGGGCGCGTCCTGCAGGGCTTCCATCAGGCGCACAACGTCTTTTTCTTCCAATGCCTGCACGTCCACTTCCTGCGCTTTTGGGGCTTCTGCACGCTTGCACGGATTCTCTGCCACAAGCCCCCACTGCACGGCTTTGGTGAACACGCTGGACAGCATCCGGTGATAGTGCTGCACTGTGTTTCCGTTGAGCTTGCCCCCTGCCTTGCTATGTTCTATAAACGCCCTGGAAAGGGGCAGCCCGGCGGCGCTGGCTACCTTTTCGGCGGTTGACCGGCTGACATTCCCGCCTCTGTACAGTGTCGCCATTGTCCGCTCTGAAACGCCCACTGCCGCCGCGATCTGGCCGCGTTTGCCCTTTGGCAGCTGATCCAGCAAGGCAGGAACAGCGGTATAGGTGCTATCTTCCCGCACACCCTGCTCTTCGAGGTTGGAATAAAAGGCCATCAGGTGCGAGGGCTTGATCTGGCACACCTTAAGTTGCCCCAGCCCGGCAGAGATACGCGGCACAAGTCGCCGATAGTCGTACACGGTCTTGGGTTTGAGCTTCTTTTCGGCGTACTCGGTGAACCAGCGCTCTATCAGGTCGTCCACCTTCATGGACGCATCCAACGAAATGCCGTTGTGCACTTCCTGTTCAAAGGCATCTGCCTGCCGCTGCAATTCCTTTTCCAGCTTCTTCCCGGTCAGCCCCGGCGGGGGAGTGAAGGTGCGGTTTACCAGCACTTGCCGCCCTTCCCGGTCGTATCCGTTGGAGACCCGGATGCAGTAGGAGCAAGTGCCGTCTTTCTTTGAGCGCTTTATGATTTTCGCCATCTGTCCCCCCTCCTTTGTGGGCAATCAGTTCGTTTTGCCATTTATTTCGTCTTGTTCTGTCGCAAAGCCTTCGGCCAATTTTATCTGTCGAGCAATAAATTCTTGTATAATCTTTTGGATGCGGAATTGATCTATTTCCGTAACCGTTATTTCGCCCGGATTATCAAACATCAGTCGAATATGTGCCAGCTCGTCTAATGAAAGCCCATCAATACTTTTTTTGAATTTTGACAATTCCAAAGAATCCTTTGAAAATTCTTCGTAACTCATTGACTGATTATGATAATAGAAGAGCTCTTCATAAAATTCGTCATTAAATCTTTCATTTTCGATTTTTCTTTTTTCCTGAAGAATACTTTTAGTTCTTTCAACTGTGCTATCCCATATTTCACCCAAGTACGATGCAATAGTATAAAGTGCTCCATCTTCAATAAGTTGCGATATCATCCATGTTTCATTATCATCAATACGGGGGCTGTCCTCGTCTATAATATAAACATTATGTCCCATATTGTGTAAAAAGGCATCTTCCTGGTAATAGGGAAAATGAAGTTCTTTCACAGCATCTTCAGATAGTCCTGTATATTCCGCTACTGCACGCACATTCGTTTCGATGGTCTTCACATCGGTCAGTCCCAACAGATAATCGGTCGTAACCCCGAAGTATCGTGCAATGTCACAAATACTGACAGCATCCGGAACCGTAACACCATTTTGCCAGTTGCTCACAGTCTGGCGAGTTGTGTTGAACTCCACTGCAAGCGCATCCAGTGTTGCCCCTTTTTTCTCGATTAGATTACGGAAACGGCTTGGAAATGGATCTCCATAGTCAAATGATTTCTTTGTTTTTGCCATTGCTATACCTCAACCGTAAATAAATATAACATTTCTTAAAATATGTTGATTTTATTTTCTCTTTCGCTTATACTAAGCATAACACAAGTAAACAAGACATTCAATAAGAAAAAGTAAATTTACTTGATTTTTCGTAGAGAGGAGCATTTTTCATGGATGAAAACGCAAAAAAAGCACGCAGAGCGTACGCCAACGCATGGAGAGCAGCCAATCGAGACCGAGTTCGCGAATATAATCAGCGTTACTGGAAGCGCAAAGCCGAGCAAATGCAGCAGAACGCCGAGCAAGAGAAAGAACCGTCTAAGTAAGGCCCCTGCCGCACAATCCATCTTTACCCTGGAACATGGTGAGAAAAATTCACCAAAAAGAGCAGTACATTTCATCACGGCTTTTTGATATGCAAAATCAGCAGCAAAAATCCATAAATCAGGCGGGTGTTCCCCTGTAAATCTGTTGCAAAACAAGGTAATCCATTGCAAGGCAAGACACTGGATATCACCAGATGACAACAGATGGATTTTGACGCAAAAGATTCATCTTCAACAATGCTGCATTGCCTTGATCCCGGGTTAAAATTTGGCGGTATTGCAATTCTTTTCAAGTCGTGATACTATGCAGCCACGACGAACAAAACGACACAAAAAGCAACTTTGGAGGTGGAAGAATGGGTGATTCTATCCGATACCCAAACATGGGCACGGTGGCAAAAGCCGCCGAAATTTACGGGCTTTCCCCGGCCTATATCAGGCGACTGTGCAAGCAGAGGAAAATCCGCTATGTGAACGCCGGGCACCGCTGGCTGGTGAATCTGGACAGTCTGGCCCGGTACTTTGAACAGGGTGATCCGGTAGACGGCAACCAGACCGCTCCGGCCATCCGCCGGGTGGCGAGGTGAGTTAATGGCAGTAAAACGAATGTTCTCCAGTTCCGTTACCGAAACAGACAATTTTCTGGAACTGCCGCTAAAGTCTCAAGCCCTGTATTTTCATTTGGGGATGCAGGGCGATGATGACGGCTTTGTGGCAAATCCAAGAGCGATCATCCGTTCTATCGGCTGTACTGCCCGCGATTTGAAGCCTCTGGAAGCTGCCGGATACGTCATTTCTTTTCCTTCAAAAGTGCTTGTAATCACCGATTGGAAAGCCAACAACAATTTACGCAATGACAGATACAAACCGACTGCGTTTCAAAACGAACTTGCGCAGTTAAAAGAAACAACGAATAAGCGTTATATTATGGCTTGTGCTGGTATACCAAGTGGCAACCAGATGGCAACCAATGGTATACCAGCCGTCAACCAAGTGACAACCCAGCATAGCATAGCAGAGCATAACTTAGAAAGAAGTGGTAAGAAAGCCGCCACAACAGCCGCCCGGACAGATTCAGACCTTGCCCAGATCGTGCAGCATTTTCAGGCCGAGATAGGCGAGTTTCCCCGCTCTGCGCTGGACAAGTTACAACGCTACCGGGAAGCGTTTTCAACCGAGGTGATTTGCAAGGCCATTGACGAAGCCGCCGAGAACGGTGTGCGGAAGTGGCGCTACGTTGACGGCATCCTGAAGGGCTGGCAGGCGGACGGTGTGCGGACGTTGGGCGACGTGGAAGCCCGCCTGGAAGCCAGAAAAAAGCCTGAACAGAAAGAGAGGACGATGCTTGCATGAACACACAGAAAGTATTGCTTGGTGCGCTGCTGGCACAGCCAGAGCTTGCACCGTATTCCCTGCCGGAACTGGATGTAAAGCACTTTGCACAGGATGTGCAGCCCGTGTTTGCAGCTGTGGCCGGATTCTGGGAAACGACTGGCACACTGGATGTTGTGCAGATCTGCGCGCAGTATCCGCGTCTGAAAGCCGCAGTCATGGAATGTGCGAACGAATATGCCGCCGAGTGCATCCGTCCGACCCGCTCCAACGTGGAGAAGTGGACGCAGATCATCCGGGAGCAGGCCGCGCTTGTACGCTTTCGGGAGCTTGCATTCCGGTCTGTGGAGGAATCCACGACCTTTGCAGACCTTCCCGAGCTTTACGATCAGATGGGCGAAGTCCTGACCCTTGACCGGGAAGAACAGGATTTTAAGCCCATCGGGGAACTGGTAGATAACTATATTCGCCGCCTTGATGAAAAAGCCGAGTACGTTCCGACCGGCATTGCAGTTCTTGACCGAAATTTGCACCTATCCCCCGGCAACCTGTTTATCATCGGCGGCCGACCGTCTGCCGGTAAAACCGCCCTGTCCTTGCAGATGGCGTGTGAACAGGCCCGGAAAGGTTACAGGGTGTGCTATTTTAGCTTGGAAACTGACCCAGATACTTTGACAAACCGCATTGTTGCAAACCGGTTGGGCGCATCTCTGGCTGATGTGAAAGCAAAGGCCGTGCCGGTGGACGAGCTGGATTTTCTGGCGGATCTACACAAATGGCCACTGTTCATCCGGTCAGCATCCGGCAAGGGTGTTGGATGGATAAAGGGACAAGCCAAGCGGGTGAAGGCACAGGTTATTTTTATCGACTACCTGCAACTGCTGGCAGACGGCAAAGCAAAAGATCGCTACCAGCAGATTACTGGTATTTCCATCGCTCTGCACGAGTTGGCACAGACCACTGGCATCCTTGTAATAGCGCTTGCCCAGTTGAGCAGAAACGCTGCACAGGGCCTGCCCAGCGTGGCAGACCTGAAAGAAAGCGGTCAGCTGGAACAAGATGCGGACGCAATTTTACTGCTTGCAGCAGATGTGACATCGAAAGGGCACCCAGAGCCACACTATCATTGCGCGCTGGAGAAGAACAAGGAGGGCCCCACAGGCGATATTGCTATCACGTTCGACAAACCCCGCCAGCGCTTTCTGACCGTTACGAGTGAGCTTGAAGGGAGGTGAGCACATGAAACGCGATCCAAACCGCCCGCGCCGCCTGGAACCGTACCACTACACCGCGGAGGGCGAAACATACATGGCCAGTATTCTATCCATTCTGCAGCACGGGCAAAGCATTCCGGTGCGAGTGCTTCAAATGGTTTACCACATGCTGCTGCCATACGGCCCAAGTGGGCGATGACCCGTAAAACGAAAAAGCCGCCCTGCGTGTTACCAGCACACAGAGCAGCTCAGAGCGGGAAAGAATTGCAACGCCCTTCCCGCTCTCCATTTTACCACAACAAAAGCCAGAATGGAGGGGCAAACCGTGAAAATTTTTGACATCCTGCCGCAAGGAGAGGAACACGCGATACCCGGCAGCGCGATTGACCACTTGCTTGGCATTACACCGCGAGAGCGTCGCGCGCAGGCTTCCCGTGAGTTGGCGCAAGGTTTGATGACGTTGTACACTTCGGAGCCGCCCGGCGGCTATTTCCGTCCATCTGACGGCGAGAAGGGCCGCGCAGAGATCAAGCGCTTCAGAGAGCGTGAAGCAGCCAGAGCGCGGGCAATCACTGAAAAAGTGCGCGCTGCCGACGCTGTTTTGAAGCAGTGTGACGGCCAGACGCAGCTTGAACCGCTGAGCAAAATCTGAATTTTTAGAACCGGATGCAAAGGCGTCCCCAATGTATGAGGTATTACCGTGAAACTGAACTTACCGAAACATATGAAGTCCAAGCCCCGAACCCCGGCCTACGTGGAGGAAGTCTATCACAGAATCGAGGTCGAAATGTGCACTGCCCGCAATGCTGTTGTCGCTCTGGATCTGCGTATTGGGCACATCGTTGCAAAACTGCCGCCAGAAGATCAGGCAGAGGTGAAAGCAGCGTTGAAGGATTACAATGTGACAGTTTGCACCGCAATCAGCAAGGCTGGTGGGTTGCTGGCGGCACTGGATCCACGTGACGTGGAAACATTGCCAAAGGTCTGGGCACCATTGGACGATCCACGAAACCCCAAGAGCAGCATTGCTGCCCGAAATAATCCGTAACTGCGTCCCCTCTCGACATGCCGCCGGGAGGGGGCATTTTTCACATGAAATATCGTTGATTTTTTCCCGGCGGAATAGTGCTTTTTCGTTGGAGAAATGGCAGAAATATGGTATAATAGAGCTGTAAAGTTGTCTGCTTTTGATAAATTTACAATATAAAATTTTAGAAAGGAGATCTTGCTTTTGAATCTTTTTGCTCTTTCGGTTGAGCTTGGAATGGATACCTCGGAATTTGAGCGTGGCATTTCACAAGCCAAAACCAAGACGGCAGCCTCAGTTACTGAAATGAAGTCGCAATACAAATCGTTGGCAGCTTCACTGGGCGGCTATCAGAGCGCTTTTAACAAGGCTGCTGCACAATACGGCACATCGTCCCAAAGCGCGCAGAAATACAGCGCAAAGATAGCCGAACAGAGGCGGAAACTGGACGAATGTCGGAAATCGCTGGAAGCTGTAGGCGTTTCAGTGGAAGATGTTGGCCGGAAAATGGAACGTGCCTCCGCTAAAACAGAGAGCCTTTCCGTGCCTTTTTCCGGGTTGAGTAAGACGCTGACAGGTGCTTTTACAAAATCACAACTGATCGCAACGGCAATCACCAGCCTTGCAGGAAAATTTGCGTCTTTTGGAGAAGGCGTGGTGAAGCAAGGCGCGGATTTCAACCAGGCAATGGAAAAATACCGCGTTGCGTATACCAACATGCTTGGATCCGCAGAACAGGCGCAGGCCGTTTTGAACCAGATCAAGCAGGATGCAGCACACACACCTCTGAACGTTGATTCGATGGTTCAGGCAAACCAGCTGCTTATCAGCGCAGGCGTAGACGCGGGCAAGGCCCGCAGCACGATTCTGGCGCTCGGCGATGCAGTATCGGCTACAAGTGGAGGAAATGATGCTTTGTCCCGTATGGCTGCGAACCTGCAGCAGATCAAAAACGTGGGCAAAGCCAGCGCTGCGGACATCAAGCAATTCGCAATGGCTGGCATTGATATTTATGGCATTCTGGCCGACTACACGGGAAAAAGCACCGCCGAAGTGCAGAACATGACCGTTACATACGACCTCTTGACGGCGGCCCTGCAAAAGGCATCCGAAGAGGGAGGGCGTTATTATAACGCAATGGAAACCCAGAGCCAGACCATGAGCGGCCGCATTGAAACCCTGAAAGACAATTGGTCGCAGCTGCTTGGAACGCTTACAGAAGGCTTGACGGAGACGGAAGGAAAACTCGTAACAGCTGCTTCTGGGTGGGTGCAACGGCTACAGGAGGCCTTTGAGACATCCGGTGCAAACGGTCTGATGCAGGCGGGTGGTCATATTGTGGACGACATTGCAACCGGAATTTCCGACGGTATTCCCTCTCTTGCCACACAGGCAGCAGGTGCTGTGCAGAATTTTGCCCTGTATCTGCAGGACAACACAGGCCAGATCGTGGATACGGGCGGACAACTGCTGACCAGTTTGGCAAACGGGATCCTGAGCACGGCCCCCATAGTTGCGAATGCTGCTGTACAGACAGTTTCTTCGCTTGCTGTGGAGCTTTGGAACAATGCGGACAAAATTTTTACAGCTGGTGCGGATTTGCTGGGGAAACTGGTTGAGGGCTTTTTAAGTTTGACCGGCAATGTAATTGAAGCTATCGGGAACATCACTGCGGCGATTGTCACAAAAATTTTTTCGACGGATTGGGTGCAGATCGGCAAAGATATTGTTTCATCTATCGGTCAAGGCATCCTTAATGGAGTTTCAGCAATGTCCGGCCCGCTTGATCGGCTGTCGTACAAGCTGAACCATGCTCTAGGTAAAAACGGCTATGAAGAAAACACATTTGAGGCGTGGGCCGCTGCCAACGGTAAAACGTCCGAAACCAGATACCAGCAAGGCAGCCCGAAAGATGTTGATTATTGGAAGCGATACGGAGACAGGCTTGCCCGGCAATACGGCCTGAATGAAACAGGGCTTGATACCGGAAGCAACGGAACGAACACAACGTCCGGAGGAGATACTACTAAAGCTACAAAGACCGGCTCCACCGTCGAAACGGTCATTTCGTCCATCTCCAGCACGGCTACCACCACCGCACAGAATGCGCTGGGCACTGTGACCACCAGCATCCAGACCCTCACCGAAAAAGTCAAGGACAGCTCCGGCAAGATCAAAGACCGCATCACCGAGACCACCACCACGACCGGCAAGGAGATGGTGAACGGCGTCGCCACGACCTTTAAGCAGGTCGAGACCAAAGTCAACGGCACAGTCACAAAGGTCACAAAGACCTATGATGACATGTCAAAAACGCTGCTGGGCACCTTTACCAACGTCTCGGAAACCACCTTTAACGGCATCACCACAAAGGTGCAGAAGGCGGTGGAGAAGTACGCGGACGGCAGCGAACATATCAAGAAGACCGTCACAGAGACCGGCCTGCGCATCGGCGAGAACGGTGCGGAGACCTACGAGAAGGTCATCACCTACATCGACGGCATTCAAGACAAGGTGACGGAGACCTCCAACGAGATCGACAAGAGCGTAAAGGGCACCCAGAGCCGCATTGACCAGCAGCTGAGCGAGGCTTCCGGTCAGCTGGATAAGGGCATTTTTGGGCTGGTAAAGAACACCTTCAAAGACGCCAAAAACGGCGACTGGGGCGGTCTCGCTCTGGATTTTGTCAATCTGATCTGGGGCGAAGTGTCGCAGGGACAGCGTGACGTGATCTCTAAGTGGCTTACGGACGCGCTGACCGCAGTCAATGAGGGCTACTTCAGCGGCGGCATCGGCAAGGCGTTTGATATCTTCCAGAAGCTTTTTGCTGACGGCGGGGTAAAATCCGATATCAACGGTGTGACCAACTCGGTCAAGGCTTTTGGTGAGATCGTCAACGGTCTTGCAGGCTCCGGCGGCGTGGGCGGCGCTCTGGGCAGCATCGTCCAGAGCTTTTCCGGCATGGCAGGCGGCATCACCTCTGCGCTGGGCAGCATCGTGTCCTTTGTGGCAGCAAATCCCGTCCTTGCCCTGATCCTGGGCGTGGGTGCAGTCGCTGGCGGCATCGGCCTTGCCATGTGGATGGACAAGAAGAATAATCAGAAGCCTGTCAGCCACTACCAGAGTCCCTTTGACAAGACCGGCGTGTATGACAGTCTGGGCACCTTCTCCACCCGCGCAGCCCTGCAGTACCGCGTCACCGGCCAGCAGTCCATTGTTGACCGGCAGACCAGCATTCTGGAACGCATTGAAGGGATGCTGGACGAGCATCTGCCCGACATCGGCAAGGGTCAGGTGGTCATGGACTCCGGTGAGCTGGTGGGCGTGCTGTCGCCCCGCATGGCGACCAATGTCGATGCACGCATCGGCGTGACGGTGACACGGAAAGCGAGGGGTGTGTAAAACTGCAGGAAGGAGCAAAATAAGAGCCTGACAGGAATTTGTAAACACAATCACGCGCGTATGTTGTGCGCTTCGGAAAAAGCCGAAGCGTAAAGGCTGGCACGAGTTTGTTCACGCGACTATGCGCGTGCGTATCGTGTCATTAAATTCCAGCCCGGCGGGGTACATAAGGCCGTTGTCACTCTGTGTGGCAGCGGCTTTTTCTGTGCCGGGGTCGTGAAACACGAGGGGGTCTGCCGGGATGGGGTAGCAAAATGTTACCCCATCGGGCAGCACTCTCTCCCCCACGAGTGGGGGAAGATATGCTCAATTTTGAGCGCATCTTTCGGTGCTGCTGATTATTCGCCACAAGTGGCGAAAGCATGCACACATCTGTGCATGTTCCCCAGCTTGTTGGGGAAAGTCTTTCGCAGTGAGTTGCGAAAGCCGTTGCATCTTCCTGCAACGTGGTACACTTTTGTACCATTCGACCACTTGTGGTCGAAAAACATTATCAGAAGTGGCTACGTCGCAGCATGCTGCGATGGCCGCGGTTAGACTGTTCCCATCTCTTAAAGGGGGTCGCGTTTCACGACTCCCTTTGACGGCTGAAATTTAAGCCCTCCTGTCTAGTAGCTGATTTTTCAGCCACTAAACAATATCTTCTGGCAGCTGAATTTTCAGCCGCCGGTTACACCCTACTACTTCCCGGCGGTGCATGGCGAAACATTATACCCCTCAAGGTCGGCAAATCGCCGGGCTTGACAGTATGCTGATGGTACTCCTTGAAACGGGGTATACCGATATACCTGCCGACAGAAGATCATCCGCAAGGGGTCGGCGTTTTACCGTATCCCTGTGCAGGTGATTTTCCATCAGTGGGTAGATCAACCGCCAGAACCAGCAGGACGGGGTGGCGTGATGGGAGGGAAGGACATGGACGATCTGAAATCACTGATTCCAGTTAGCTACGATAACCCGGAGCGCCCCACGGTGAGCGGCCGGGAGCTGCACGACTTCTTAGAAGTCACGACCCGGTACAACGATTGGTTTAACCGTATGACCGAGTATGGTTTCACTGAGGGCGAGGACTATTACTCATTTTTGAGTAATAGGTCTGACGGTCTGGCAGGCAAACCCCGCACCGACCACCAGCTCACCATCCCGATGGCGAAGGAGCTCTGCATGATCCAGCGCAACGAGCGTGGCAAGCAGGCGCGGCAATATTTTCTGGCCATTGAAGCCAAGTGGAACAGCCCGGAGGGGTATCGCGTTTCACGATAGACCTAAACGGTGCGTTCTGTTTTAGAACGTACCCCCCTTTTAGCTACGGAAAATTCCGTAACTAAGCATCACAGTCTAGGGGCGTTCCGTTTTGGAACCCTTTCATCTGGTGGCCGAAAATTCGGTTGCCAAAGATCACAGCGCAGTTTTGCGCGCTGGTTCACAAGCCGATGCATATCCGCCGGGGTGTCCCCAGTTTTGGGGAGACCCAGAGCATCACGGCATTTTTCATTTGCACACAGCATAAAAACAAACCGCTATGCGCTTTTTCTATGCGTCAAAATGTGGTATAATGGGGATATAAATCGGACTTTAGTGACGCCGCCGGGATTGGCTGGACAGTTTTGTCTCACCAATGAACCTGCACAAATTTGAGCGAGTTGGAAAGGGTGTGTCCCAAAATGGACAGCCCCCTACGGCCCACGCAGCAGGCGCCGAGAGCGGCCCCGTACCGAACGGTACACCCCCAGAACAAGCCTTTACGGTCTGCGGTTATTGGTCAAACATTTTTGTGAAACCAATGTTGGATGCTCATTTTTGAGCGGGCAATCTCGCTTTGCATATCTGGAAAGCAACGGCAGACAATTTTGTTCACCGTGCAACGCGGTCAAAAACGACCGTGTTCAAAACCACTCCCCTGCTTTGGGGTTATGGTCTGAGCCGATTTTTCGGCTGTGTGAAGTCTGCGAAGTTTTGCGCATACTTCGGGTATCGTTAATTTTAACGTACCCCCGGCGGTGTAAGTCTGGCTTAGGTCATCGTTTTGGTGACCGGGCCAAAGGGGTCATTGTTTTGGTGACACCCCGGCGGAAAATACCGTCGCGGTTTGCGACACTATTTCACGGATAACAAAAATGTGACCCGTCTTGCAAAACTGTCATTTTGGCAGTTTTATAACCAGCGGTGAACAAAACGTTCACCCCTTTGCCGGTGTCTGATACTGGCCCTATTGCTCAAAAATGAGCGAAAGTACTATCTTCCAAAAACGGAAGATAGGTTTTGCTTCTCCGATTTGGGAAGCGAGAGAACGTGACCTTTTCCCAACTTGTTGGGAATTTGCGACGGAACGAAAAAAGCTATCACACAAAATTGTGAAAAAGGTTGTGCGGGTAGATATGCGCAAAACTACGCACATCTTGGGTCAGCACTGAAAATTCAGCTTTGATAGCCCCGGCGGTTTTTCCGATTTTTGAGAAAAACCTTTTGATGTAAAGGAGAGCGGGATTTTCCGCCATCAACTAGTAGCGGATTTTTCCGCCACTAAAAGGACAGCCCAAAATTGGGCTGTCCCAGAAAACAGACATCCCCAATTTTGGGGAGATGTATCCAGTTTTAGACCGATCTATACGCCGCCGGGGTATCAGAAGAGCTATTGGACAAAAATGTCCAAAACCTCCAAGCGGCGGTGAAGCGGCGGAAAAGCGCCATATGCCGGCTGTAAACGGGCCGTGAGCGGTGAAAACACAGCGTTTCTACGTAGACCGTGAAGCGGTGGTGAAGCCGTGAAAAATGGGCATTTTCGCAGTTCTGGGTTTTACTCAAAATTGAGTAAAAGGTGGGCGGTGAATCGCCGCCCCCTGCCTGTGAATGTGCGGATTTGTGCGGCATAAAAAAGAGAGCGTCAATGTGCGCGTTTGTGCGCACTAAAAAAGGCGGGGTGCGTAGTTCGTTCACACAGCCACGCGCGCCCGCGTATCGTGTCCATAAATTCGTATTTTGAACAAAAATGCACACGAAAAAAAGAAGGATGCAGCAATGGAACAGAAACAGGCAAAGAATGACCAGCAGGCCACAAACGCAGCCCTCGCAGCTCTGGCAGCTGCCGGGAACACCTTTGCTCTGGGCCAGCTGTGGGAAGTCAACAAGGGCTTTATTCGGCGGCAGCTGTGGCAGTGGTACGAGAAGAACAAGCCTGTTGCTGACAATGCGGGCCTGTCCTTTGAGGATTTGGTACAGGAAGGGTATTTTGCGGTTGACTATGCTGCCAAGCACTACAGCGCAGAACAGGGCAATTTCACAACGTATCTGAGCTACGCACTGTTGAAGCAGATTCGCACCGCCACCTGTGGAGAGCACACACGGGGTGTCACCACCGATGACGGCAGGCGCGTGGCTGTATCTGCAAACCCGCTGAACGAGTGCAGCAGCCTTGACGTTCGCCTTGATGAAGCGGACGAAGGCAGCAGCACCAAAGGGGAAACCATCGAAGATCCGGCGGCTACACAGGCGTTTCAGCAGGCAGAGGATGGTGTTTACACCGAGGAGTTACACACAGCCCTTGAAACAGCCATGACCCAGCACCTGACCGAGCGGGAAGCAGCTGTTTTGCGCAGTCGTTACTATGACGAAAAGAGCCTCCGGGCCGTTGGCGTGGAACTTGGTGTACAGGCCGAGCGCGTGCGTCAGATCGAGGTTAAAGCAATCCGCAAAATGAAAGGCCTGTCCTCTATCCAGCGTTGGCATGATGATGTGATCACCACCAGAGCGTGGCACGGCACTGGCTGGAACGCATGGAACCGCTATGGCAGCGTGGAAGAACGCACCGCAGAATACTGGGACGAGCAGCTGAAGAAAAGCGAGGAGCGTATGCGTGAACTGGTCGAGTTGTACGGAATCTCTGCCATCATCTGACCTGCACCCCGCCGGGCGCGCTACACAGTTCAGCGGTGATTCAGCGGTGAAAGTACAGTGTTTCATGCAAACTGTGAAGCGGTGGTAAAGCGGTGATAAAGCGCCTCCCGATTTCGCACATACCGTGTCTGCAAAATTTTCCGGATTTTCCGGCAGCTATAAAAAAGAAGCGCCAAACCACGGCAAGCAGGGCGCTGTGGTACCAACACAGCCGCAGCAAGCAGTGTCTTTGTATGTACAAAGCCCCTTGCCTTGCAAGGACTTGTTGGGCAGCATCCCAAACCCTTTGACCATGCAGCACCCGCCGGGCGCAGCGCTTCAGCTACACGATTCTGTTGACCTAAACAAAATCGCTGCATGAACAAAGCCCACAGAACGCGTCAGCGCGCGCCTGTGGGCTTTTCTTGTTGCTTGTGGGTAAAATTCCTTACCGTGGTCTTATCTGCGCTCTGACGGCCCCGGCGGGCTATCAGTCGCGGTAGAACTTGCCCAGCGCTTTGAGCAGCGGCAGAAAATCGTTGCAAATCTGTGCAGCCACATCCTCCGCGGTCTTTTCATCGTAGACGTGGGAAGTGATGTTGCGGGCCGTGATGATCTTGTTCCATTCGTCCGCGTCTTGAATGATACCAGCGGCAAAGGCTTCTTTCAGCACGGCACGCGGGGTGGCAATGGGCGTTGTGCTGCCCTGATCTTCCAGATACTCCTTGATGGACTTCCATGCCAGCTCCACCGTGAACTCAAATCGCTGGATCAGGCCGTCACGGTAAAGGGCATCTTGCTGGCTTTTCTGGTAGATGACTACAGCCTGTTCCAGCTGCGCCAGCGCGCTGATATAGTGCTCAATCTTCTGCAGCATAAAGGGTTACACCGTCCTTCTTGATATTTTCGATAAACACCGGGTTCATACCGTCCGTGATATGCACGATGTCAAATTTCAGCAGCGTGGGCAAGTCCTCGCAATCCATCCAGAAGTTTGCCCGGTTGCCCTCCGGCATCCCATACACGGCCAGATCCACGTCACTGTTATAGCGGTTGTCCCCTCTGGCACGAGAACCAAACAGCACAAGCCGCCGGGCTCCGTGCTGGCGGGCGAGTGCTGCCAGCTGCTTATACAGTTCTTCCATGCTCATTCCTCCCCGGCGTCACAAACCCAGCAGTTGGGCTTTCTTGGCGTTGTACTCCGCCTCCGTAATAGCCCCCATATCCAGTAGCTGCTTAAACTTCAAAAGCTCATCAGCGGCGCTGGGGGCAGCCGGAGCGGTAGCCTGCGGCTTCTCCTGGCTGACTTTGCAGCTCTTGAGAAACGCAGTCATTCCGCCGGGATAAACCGTTGTCGGCAAGCTGCTTTCGCCCAGTGGAAGCGCAAAGTAAATAGACACGCTCTCTTTACTGCGGCCCTTGCGGGTCTCTGTTTTGGCGGTGGCAGCGCCCACGATCGCACCCACAGGACCGGCAACGGCTGCACCGATCACGGCCCGGCCAATGCCGCCTTTGGTCTCTGTCACCGTCAGATCGTCTGGCGCGTCCGATTCGTAACCGGCGACTTCATCAAAGCTGTAGATCATGCGAGGGCCTTTATCACCGCCGCGGTGCCCAATGCAAAACAGCCGGTTGGGGTTGTCAATCGACACAAAGAGCGCGTCACCATCATAGATGGAATCGATTTCTTTGAACACCTTCCGACGCTGTTCCAGTGTAGCCCAGTAGTCCGCAAGGGTGGCTGTTGACTGCTTTGCTGCCCGGAAACTCAGCTTAGAATAGAAAAAGTTGCTGCAGCTGGCGCAGATCAGGCCGTCAGCGCTTTTCTCACGGTTCAGCAGGCCCAGCTTGCCGCCGCAGACAGGACAGGTATTTGCCATGATTACACCTCACTCTTTTCTACTTCCCCGGCGGTGTCCTCTGTGGGCACGTCTGCCGCTTCCGGGCAATGGGGCAATACGAGATCAAGACAAAACCGCTGGACACTCTTCCCGGCATCGGCAGCAGCCTTGCGAATGCGTGCGCCGTCCTCTTTAGAGGGCCGCAGCATGATATTATCCTGACGGCGGTTATAAGCCGCGTTGGCGCGCTTTTGAGCTTCACTTGTTGGCATAATCTCACCTCTTTATGATGATTATATCATATTCTAACATATACGTCAACATATACAATGTATCAAAAATTATACGTTAATGTTTGTAAAGAATGTCAATGGACAAAATATGTATTAACGTATATAATAAAGACACAGCAAGGGAAGCACGACCGGAAGGCAAGGGGCGAAGTAAGAACCGGGAGCGCTGTAAGCCGTGAACGCATGCTAAGTCAGTAACCCACTTCCCGATCAGCTGTATAAAAGAAAATGGCGCGGTGCCCATCGCCAAACAGTCACCACGCCAAACCCACAACAGGGTCAAGCCCATTATACAGGAGCTGACCCGCAAAGTAAAGCGGAGGTCTTAAAATGAAGTACAATCTTTCCGAGATCATGCACAAGGCATGGAAACTGTACCGCAAGGGCGTGGGCAGCTTTGCCGAAGCCCTGCACCGGGCATGGAACAGCGCAAAGACCGCCCCGGTCAATGCCCAGCGCATCGAGGAAGCTCAGCAGGCCGCCGGGATCACCGAGCCTGTGAACACTTGGGCAGGCTGGAAAGCTGCCGGATACATGGTGGATCATGGCGCAAAGGCCCTGTTTCAGGCGGTGCTGATCCACAGCAGCAAGGGAGACGGCCAGATTTACCGGGCATCGTTCTTCGGTGCATCGCAGGTGAAGCCGCTGGAAGTCCAGTAACACGATCAGGAAGGCCCGGCGGGGGTATGTGAAGCCCGCCGGGGAAAAAGGTGAAAGTGGATGGCAAAGAGCAGTGCAAAGCCTCTACCGCGCTGGATGAGCGCAAAAAGGGACTGCAGAGAGGCCCGGTTTGTTCAGATCGGCAATTCCCTGCTGTCTCATGAAAAGTTCCGCAGTCTGAGCGCAGGCGCTTTCAAGCTCTACATCTGCTGCGCAATGGAAGCTGCCGGGAGCATCAACTTTCAGATTCCAGCATCAAAGGCGGAACAGTACGGGATACCAAGAAAGTCATTGCAGCGATACATGAAGGAACTGGAAGAAGCGGGCTTTATCCAGAAGGAACGCAGCGGCAAAACCACCCGGACAGCGAACGACTACTCTTTTTCCTTCCGCTGGTTGGATGATGGATGATTCTTTATCATTGACCACACCAACAAAAGAACGGGAGCAAAGGGAAGACAACGCCGGGCAAGGCACTCAGCGAATTCTATTCAGTAGGCCCATAGGCCCCGCCCTCGTTTTCTTCCCCTTGACCCCTGCTTTCCCCGGCTCTAAAGCCGCACACTTTTTTCGGGTATAGATGGCTATATATAGTATATGTGGGCCAGATTGACCCAGTGCGCGAAAAACAAAAATGACGTAGAACCGTATTCACACTGGGCCAAAATGACCCAGTAGAGCGCAAATCAAGTGGGTTGCACTGCGTCAGATTGACCCACGTAAAGCCTTTGCACTGGGTCAAATTGACCTAGCCAAAATTTCATAACCCCGGCAGGTGTCACCAAAACAGTGACCCCTTACCGCCGGGAACCGACATAAGGAGGAAGTCACAATGAATGACATTCGAGTAATGATCCGGGAGCGCGGTCTGAAGCAGGAGAACGTGGCAAGAGCGCTGCAGATATCCACCAACACGCTGAATAAGAAGCTGAACGGGGAGACCGAGTTCCGGCTTTGCGAGGCCAAGACACTGGCAGCTCTGCTTGACACCAGCGTGGACGCCCTGTTCTTTGGCGATCCGGACGACCAGAAGGAGAACATGATCGACGCAATCAACACCCGTCTGCAGAAGGCAGCACCGGACAAGGTGCGGCTGGTCTGGATATTCGCAAGCGGCATTATCAAAGCCTGAAGGGGGGCAAGACAATGATCCTGACTGCAAAGCAAGTGGAAGCGTTGGACGTGGGAACTACGATGGGGCGTCTGGCCGACCTGAAGAATCTTCTCTTTATCATGGACAGCTGGATGTGCACCCGCGGGAAGGTGGATGAACTCAAGCGGGAAGCCGATTGCAGTAAGTACGATTTGGAAGCCCTCTGGCATGAACTGCCCATGTACTACACGCTTCTGTGGAGCATCATCGAAGCCATTGACAAGTCACAAGCTGAACTGCTTGACACAGCAAAGACACTGGATGCACTGAACATCCTAAAAGGGTACTGAACCCCCATATAGCACAAGAGCCCGCCCGGCTACACACCGGACAGGCTCTTTTGCTATCAAACAGGCGGTAAACAGGCACAAAACCGCCCTGCCGGGCATCCAGCACAAGGCACTCTGTAAGGCACTCCGACAAGGCATTTTTTGAGCAATAAGGCACAAACAAGGCACATTCTGATGGATTTGCAACGCATACAAAAGCAAAAACCCCACGATACATGCCGCCATTCTAACGGTATATCGCAGGATTTTTCTTGGAGCTGGTGACAGGAGTTGAACCTGCAACCCACTGATTACAAATCAGTTGCGCTGCCATTGCGCCACACCAGCATGGACCAAGCGGTCTTTTGATAGAATACCAAAAAACGCGCGGCTTGTCAATATCTTCTTGGCGCGCAAAAAACAACCCATTCCCCAAACAGTATACTATACCGTTTAACAAATGAGGTGCCATTGCCATCAGTTCATGCTTTCGTCTGCTTTTAGCATTCTTTTCTGTTGTATCACATTTTGATACCCGTAATTTTCAACGCAATACATCGATAATAAAATCGAACCATCCGATTCTATTATCATAAAAACCCCACAGGAACCGCGGACGGCTCCTGTGGGGTTCAAAGCCTGTTGTATTCTTTTTTGAGCAGCGGGCTGCTTCAGCGGGCAAGGGCCTGCTGGATCTTTGCAAAATCCTCCAGTGTGAGGGCTTCCGGGCGGATGCGGGCATCAAAACCGGCGGCTTCAATGGCGGCTGTCACCGCGTCCTTGGACATCCCCAGGCCGCTGGCAATGGCGTTTGCAGCCGTTTTGCGGCGCTGTCCGAAGGCGGCACGCACCAGCGCAAAATAGCCTTCTTCGTCCTCCACCTGCACAGCGGGCTGCGGACGGATCTCCATGCGCACCACGGCGCTGGTCACCTTGGGGGCCGGGTAAAAACTGCCGGGCGCAGCGGTGAACATCATTTTGGAGGTGGCATAGTAGCTCACCGCGCAGCTGATGGCGCTGGATGCACGGGTGCCGGGCGCAGCAGCCAGACGGTCGGCAGCTTCCTTCTGTACCATGACGGTCAGGCTTTCAATGGGCAGGCGGTCGCCCAGCAGCTTCATGACAATGGGACTGGTGATGTAGTAGGGCAGGTTGGCGCACACAGCCACCGGCATACCGGGGAACTCTTCCGCAATAAGAGCCTTCAGGTCAACTTTCAGTACATCCTGTAATACCAGTTTAAAATTGTCCACTTCGGCCATTGTTTCGGCCAGCAGCGGCGGCAGGCGTTCGTCCACTTCAATGGACACCACCTTGGCGGCGCGCTTTGCCAGTTCCCGGGTCAGCACACCGATGCCGGGGCCGATCTCAATGACACCATAGCGCTTATCCACGCCGCTGGCATCCACGATCTTGGGCGGCAGACCCGGGTTGATGATAAAGTTCTGTCCAAAACCCTTGGAGAGTGCAAAATCGTATTTTTCACACAGGGCGCGGATCACCGAGAGGTCGGTCAGTTCGGGCATAGATTCCATCCTTTTTCATAGTACGATTTAAATGCCCTCCGCGTCGCTTTGGGCATATTCAGCGGAAATATTATTATAATATGGCAACCCAGCCAGACCTGCGGGTCTGGCTGGGTTGCATTTTCACGAGAAGGGATCAGTACGGCAAACAGCACCGCAATAAACCGGGTTCCTTTTTACAAGAAGAAGCCCATGCAGCATTTCTGCCGGTTTTACCCTTTATTCTGCGCTGGATGCTGCTTCGGTGGAGGAAGCCGTTTCCTCAGAGGAAGCGTTCTCCGGCTCAGTGGCAGCGCTGTCGGCTTCTTCGGAAGCAGCAGCCGAAGAAGCTGCTTCGTTGACACCGCCCAGAGTCGTGGTACCGCTCAGCTGCTGTGCTGCGCTGACCGCACGCTGGATCTGCGGGTCATCCTCGGGGGTATAAGCGTAGAAATTCGTGGTCTCTTCGGCACTGAGGGCACGCTCCACATCCACGCTCAGGCCGGTGCCATCAAAGCAGGAGCCGTCGCCGCAGATGAGCTTTGCCACCGTGATGCTCACGGCGCTGCCATCCGAAAGGCGCTGCGGGCTGCTCTGGATGGTTCCCTTGCCCATGGTGGTGGCGCCCACCAGACGTGCGCCGTTCATAGTGCGCAGGCTGGCAGCAAACAGCTCTGCTGCGCTGGCGGTGTTGCCGTTGACCAGACAGACGATGGGCAGCTCCACCTTGCTTTCATCGTCGCTGCTGCCAATGATTGTACGGTTTCCGTTCTTATCCTCGGCATAGGCCACAGTGCCTTCCGGGGCGATCAGGTCGATGCAGCTGATGGCGTCATCCAACACGCCGCCGCCGTTATCGCGCAGGTCGAACACAAGGCTCTGGGCACCGCTGGTAGTGAGAGACCGGATGGCATAGTCCAGCTCGCTGGGCGTGCTGCCGTCGAACTGGCGGATCTTGATGTAACCCACGCTGTCCAGCATCTGGTAGTCCACGGTGGTGCTGGTGTAGCCGGAGTGGGTCAGGTCCGTCGTCCGGGAAGCAGCCTTGCTGTCGAGCCATGTAACATTGACGATGGTGCCGGCTTCGCCCTGCAGGCGGGACTGCACGGCATCCACCCCGGAAAGGCTCTTCACATCGGTGCCGTCAATAGCAGTGATGTAATCGCCCACCACGATACCGGCTTCCTGCGCAGGCGAGTCCTCATACACCCTGGTCACTCTGGCATAGCCGGTCTGGTCCATGCCAAGTTCCACGCCAATGCCCATCACCTTGCCGCTCTGCTGGTTCATCAGCTCGGTGTAGGCGTTGGCGGTGTAGTATCGGGCGTACTTGTCGCCGGTGCCCAGCAGGTAGCCTGCGGTCAGGCGGTCGTACAGCACCGTTTCATCAATGGTGTAGTAGTCGTTGCTGCGCACATAGCGGTCCACCTCGGCCACTTTGTTGTACATGCTCTCCTTTTCCTTCACGCTGCTCACCGTGCTGTCAAACAGACGCATGGCAATGAGCATGGTAATGGAAAAGGTCACGGTCATGGCAAGGATCACAATGGTGACAGCCATGCCCACAGAGATTTTACGGTTCATGCTTGCCCCTCCCTGTTAATACAGCAGCATCATGATCACACTGCTCAGCAGCGAGAGTGCAAACACGCCTGCCAGAACAAGGCAGCCGATACGCAGCCAGCGCTTGTGTTTTTGTTCGTTCATAGAATACCAGACTCCTTATAAACACACTCAGTTGTGCGGGAACGGGATATAACCGCGCGGATTGACCGCATTGGCCTTTTTGCCGCCCTTCCAGACCTCCAGATGCAGGTGGTTGCCGGTAGAGTTGCCGGTAGAGCCAACGTAGCCGATCAACTCGCCCTGCTTGACATACTTGCCTGCGCTGGTGGCGACCGACCTCATGTGGCCGTACAGGGTGCTGTAGGCGTTGCCGTCCGACATGCTGCCGTGATAGATGATGACGTAGTTGCCATAGCCGCCGCTGGACCAGCCTGCCACCTGCACATAGCCACTGGCGGCTGCATAGATAGGCGTACCGCCCGGGGCCGCCAGATCAATGCCGGCATGCAGCCTGTTGACACCGGACACCGGATTCTTACGCCAGCCGTACTCGCTGGAAACGCGGGTATAGCTCTTCAGCGGGCAGGCAAAGCCGGTAAAGCTCAACTGCGGCTTACTGGATGCAGCGGCCGCGATCAGCTTTTGGATCTCTTTCTTGACGGCCTCATAGTTCAGCTCGTCCGATTCAATAGCGGCCTGTGCCGTCTGCTGGGCCTTCTGGGCATCCTGTGCAGAAAGCTGCGCCGCAGAAATGCTGCTATTCAGCTCGCTCTGCTTTGCCTTCATCTGGTAGTTCTGGGTATCCAGCTCCGCCTTCTGGCTCTGCAGTTCCTTGCGCTGGGCCTCCAGCTCCACCTTGTCCGCTTCCAGTTCGGACTTGGCCGCCTTCATGTTGTCCATGATCTCGGTATCTTTGATGGAGATATCCTGCATGACCTCGTTGAAGGTGAGCAGCTCATACAGGTCGTTCACTGCGCTCAGCATGGCCACGCTTCCGCCGTCGCGCAGCTCTTGCATGGCAGCCATGTGCTTTTTAAAATCGCCCCACTGGCTGTCGATCTCGGCCTGCTTCTGGGTGATCTCGCCTTCCTTAGCGGTGATCTTCTGCTCGGTCTGGCCAATGTTATTCTGCACAGCAGCGATCTGGGTGCTCAGCACGCTGATCTGATCCTGAATGACCCCCACGCGCTCCTTCAGTTCACTTTCCAGCGCTTTTGCAGCAACTTCCTTTTTCTTTGCGTCCGAAAGCTCCTTCTTGTGCTGGTCGATGGATTTGGAAAGGCTGTTCAGCTTGTTCTGCAGGCTGGCCATGCTGGTGGCTGCCGTGGCCTGCTGGAAGCTGACGCTTGCCGCAAGGCATACCGCCGCCAGGCACAGACTCACGCCGCGCAGCAGCTTGCTGCGGGCAGGCTCCGGCCGTGCATGGCGCGGCGGATGGCCGGGCATCTGCAGCCGGAAGGGCTTTGCATGAAGTGCTTTTTTCATGTGCGGCTCCTTTCGATCACACGTTCAGGTGCTTGCGGATGGAGAACATACTGCCCAGACCACCCACAACGGCACCGCCGATGAGGCTGTACGGGATGATAGTGGACCAGACGGCGCTCACCGGCACCAGTGCCTGACCCATGATCATTTCCCACACGCCGCCCAGACCGTCGGAGGCCTGCACCATGTAGGAGTAGCCGCCCAGACTGATCGCTGCAGTGAGCACGCCGGAGATCAGGCCCATGGCCAGACCTTCCACAACGAAGGGCAGAGTGACCAAGCCGTTGGTGGCACCCACGTACTTCATGATCTCAATTTCGCGGCGGCGCGCAAACACGCTCAGGCGGATGGTGCTGCCCACCGTGATGATGCTGACGACCATCAGCACCAGCACGATGCCGCGGCCCACTTTGGTAACAGAGCGCTGCACCTGCACAAAGACGTTGGTCATTTCCACCGGGGCGGTAACGCTGTACACGCCCTGAATGGCCTGCATCTGCTTGCTCATGCTCTCCATCTGGCTCAGATCCGCGATGGAAACGCGGTAGTTGGCCTTGAAGGGGTTGTCATTTTCAAACTCATCCCACAGGGAGGAGTAATCTTCCATGTAATTGCGGTAGGTGTTCAGCACGTCCTGCTTGGAGACGAACTGCACATTGGTCACGCCGGGCATTGCCGCCAGCTTTTCGCCCACGGCCTGCGCAGTGGCATCATCACACTCCGGGTCCAGATAGACCACGGTCTCGTTCTGGCTGCCCAGATAGTTCACCATGCTGTCCACGTTCACCTCGGCAAGGCTTGCAAAGGTGTTCAGGGTCATACAGACACTGAGGGACAGGATGCACACAAAGGTCATGGCCCAGTGCTTGCCCAGATTGCGGATGCCGCGCCGGATCAGAAAAAAGAAGGTAGAAGGTCTCATCATACGGTGGCCGCCTCCTTTTCTGCGGTGTCAGCAGGTTCCAGCTCGGTCTCGAACAGGCGTTCTTTGCGCTCTGCGCGTGCGCGGATGGCTTCCTTGTCGGCAGGCACATCCGAAATGATGCGGCCCTTTTTCAGGGTGACGACGCGCTGGTGGAACTGGCGCACCAGCTCATGCTCATGGGTAACGACCACCACGGTGATGCCCGTTTCGCTCACCCGCTCCAGCAGCTCCATCATTTCCAGGCTCAATTCCGGGTCGATGTTGCCGGTGGGCTCGTCCGCAATGACCAGCTTGGGGCCGTGGGCAAGGGCGCGGGCCACAGCCACGCGCTGCTGTTCACCGCCGGAAAGGGTGTCCGGATAGGCCTTGGCCTTATCCTCCAGATGCACCAGCTCCAGCATGTACTCCACACGGTCGCTGATCTCCCGGCTCTTGACGTTGGTCACATGCATGGCAAAGGCGATGTTCTCGTACACAGTCATGGTGGGGATCAGCCGGAAATCCTGAAAGATAATGCCCATCTGACGGCGCAGATACGGCACCTGATGGCGGTGCAGGCTGGCAACATCCTTGCCCAGCACGGTCACCTTGCCCTCACTGGGCAGCTCTTCGCGCAGCAGCAGCTTGAGCAGGGTGGATTTGCCTGCGCCGGAATGGCCCAGCAGGAACACGAACTCGCCGTCGTCCACATGGAGGTTGATATCGTCCAGTGCCAGCGGTCCGCCCCGTTTATATTCCTTGGAAACGTGTTCTAAATCGATCATAGGGTAATATTAGCTCCTGACATTAAAATCTGTTTTCACAGCAAAAAGAACCGGCCAGCATCGGTTTCGAGCGGCCGGTTCTGCACTGCAGGCAGAGCCTGCAGCTTATTAGTATTTGGCCGGATTGTTGGACAGGTACTTCTTGACCATCAGTGCTACCTTAAAGACGATAGCATCGTCGAACTCACGCAGATCCAGGCCAGTCAGCTTTTTGATCTTTTCCAGACGATACACCAGCGTGTTGCGGTGCACAAACAGGCCGCGGCTGGTTTCAGACACATTCAGGTTATTCTCGAAGAAGCGCTGGATGGTGAACAGGGTCTCCTGATCCAGGCTTTCGATGCTGCCCTGCTTGAACACCTCGCGCAGGAACATCTCGCACACGGTGGTGGGCAGCTGATAGATCAGGCGTGCAATGCCCAGATTATCGTAGCGGATGATCTGCTTTTCGGTGTCGAACACCTTGCTCACTTCCATGGCGATCTGCGCTTCCTTAAAGGAGGTAGCCAGATCCTTCACGTTGGAGATGGGGGTGCCGATGCCCACCACAGCCTTGATGTAATGCTCGCCGGACAGGGTATCCACGATGCTGGCAGCCAGCTTTTCCATATCGGTGCGGTCGATGCCCTTGCGGATCTCCTTGACCAGCACGGTATCCGTCTCGCTGATATTGAACACAAAGTCTTTCTGCTTGTCGGGGAACAGGCTGCTGACCACATCGTAGGCGGAGATATCGCCGCCGCTGGTAACACGCACGATGAACACCACGCGGGAAACATCGGTGGCAAAGTGCAGCTCACGGGCCTTGGCATAGATATCGCCGGGCAGGATGTTATCCAGCACCACATTCTTGATAAAGTTGGACTTATCAAACTTTTCGTCGTGGTACTGCTTGATGCTCTGCAGGCTGATGGACAGCATGGCGGCAAACTGACCAGCCGTCTCGTCCACGCCTTCCACGAATACTGCATAATCATTATGCTTGGCGCTGGAGAACTGCTGATAGGTGTAGCCATCGCGCACAAAGCGGTCGCCTGCGGTCAGACGCTCCGCCATGAAACCCTCGCGCACCTCGCCGATCAGGTTCAGCTCCGAGCAGGAAATAACAGCGCCGGTCTCATCCACCACGCCGACCACCCGGTTGATCGCGTCTTTCATCTGGTAGATCACGCTTTGAAATACTCTATTGGCCATAATGGATACCCCTTTTCCTCGTTTGTGCAAACCGCAGCGGCAGCCGGTCGTGATTTTTAACAATTTAGCTGCATTACATTTTATATTTTACACAAAAGAATTTACTTTTGCAACATATTTCAACAAAAAAGATAGTTTTTTCTTGTGAATATTATCTTCAGGGGCCATTCTGAACCAAAAAAGTGCCTTTTTGCGTGGTTCTGCCCCCTATTCTACCGGAAAAATGTGTTGCTTTTTTGAAATTCGGGTGAAAAGCCGACCCTGTCAGCTGGAAATTTTTGACACTTCTTCGGCAGAAAGCTCCCGCCACTGGCCCGGTGCAAGGGCCGGGTCGAGTGCAAGGCCGCCGATGGCATCCCGGTGCAGGCCGTTCACGCCTGCGCCGTACACGCCGAACATCCGCTTGATCTGGTGGTATACGCCCTGCTTGAGCACCACCCGCACAGTGCAGCCATCGGCCGAAAGGGCCGTCACCTCCGCAGGCGAAAGTGCTGTGCCGTCGGCAAGGGTCACGCCCGCCGCAAAGCCGGTGCGCATCTGCTCGGTCAGCGGCGTGTCCAACACCACAGTGTAGGTCTTGGAGACGTGGCGCTTTGGAGCAAGGATGTCGTGGGCAAAGGTGCCGTCATCGGTCAGCAGCACAAAGCCGGTGCTGGTCTTGTCCAGCCGCCCCGCCGGGAACAGCTGCCGCCGGGGATAGGCATCCCCCACCAGATCCACCACGGTGGTGTCGCGCTTGTCGGTGGAAGCGCTCACCACGCCCTCGGGCTTGTTGAGCATGATGTACACGAACTGCTGATAGCTGAGCGCCCTGCCATCCACAGCCACCGTATCGGTTTCCCTGAGCTGGGTGTCTCCTTTTTTGCAGACAGCACCGTTCACCTGCACCCGCCCTTTGGAAAGCAGCGCCTTAGCTTCGCTGCGGGTGCACTGGGCCGTCTCGGCTAAGTATTTATCCAATCGCATACGCGGTTCTCCTTTTACATAGGTTTGGAGTTTTAGTGTAACATGATAAAATGATTTGCGCAAGAGAACTCCTTCCGTCATCGCTGCGCAATGCCACCTTCCTTTATTAGGGAGGCTTTGGCCGTACGGTAAACTCTTCCTCTTCGTCAGAGGCTCCCTCTTTGAGAAAGACTTCCCCCGGTCGGGGGAAGATGTCACCGAAAGGTGACAAAAAGGGGAACGGCTGACGCACGAAGTGCAGCTGAAGGAGTTTTTTTTCCGGCCCTTTTCGTGAAAAAGCAAGAAGGAGAAGCCCGCAGGCTTCTCCTTCTTGCAAAACAAACTGTAACTTCCGCTGTTTATGCTCAGAGCGTAAGCGGAGAGCATTTAAAATCAAACACTCAAAGATGCGTGCTGCTCCACGGCGTCGGGGTTGGCATCGAAGATGGGCTTGAGTACATTGGCGATGAACTCCTCCACCTGCTGCGGTGCACGGCCCACAAAGTTCTCCGGCACAAGGCCCGCCACGATCTCCTCGCGGGTCAGGCCAAAGGCAGGGTCGGCAGCAATACGGTCCACCATATCGTTGGGCAGGCCCTCTTCCTTGACCTGCTTGCCGGCGGCGATGGCGTGCTGGCGCAGACGCTCGTGCAGCTCCTGACGGTTGCCGCCCTTTTCCACAGCCTGCATCATGATGTTCTCGCTGGCCATGAAGGGCAGCTCTGCCATCAGACGGCTGCGCACCACCTTGGGATACACCACGATACCGTCGGTGACGTTGAGCATGATGTTCAGGATAGCGTCGGTGGCAAGGAAGCCCTCAGCCATGGCGACACGCTTGTTGGCGCTGTCGTCCAGTGTGCGCTCAAACCACTGGGTGCCGGTGGTGAAGCTGGGGTTCAGCACATCCACCATCAGGTAGCGGCTCAGTGCGCAGATACGCTCGCAGCGCATGGGGTTGCGCTTGTAAGGCATGGCGGAAGAACCGATCTGGTTCTTTTCAAACGGCTCTTCCATCTCCTTAAAGTTAGCCAGCAGACGCAGGTCGGTGGCAAACTTCATGCAGCTCTGGCCAATGCCGGCAAGGGCGTTCAGGATGAAGGCATCCACCTTACGGCTGTAGGTCTGGCCGGACACGGGGATGACCGCATCGGGCGCAAAGCCCATCTCCTTGGCGATGGAAGCATCCACGGCGCGGATCTTATCGGCATCGCCCTTGAACAGCTCCATAAAGGAAGCCTGCGTGCCGGTGGTACCCTTGACACCGCGCAGCTGCAGAACAGCAAGACGGTGGTCGATCTCCTGCAGGTCCATCACCAGCTCGTTGGCCCACAGGGTGGCGCGCTTGCCCACGGTGGTGGGCTGAGCGGGCTGGCAGTGAGTGTAGGCCATGCAGGGCATGTCCTTGTATTCCTCGGCGAAGCGGCCCAGCTTTGCCAACACACCGATCAGCTTTTTGCGCACCAGTTCCAGACCCTGACGCATCACGATGATGTCGGTGTTGTCGCCCACATAGCAGCTGGTGGCACCCAGATGGATGATGCCGGCAGCCTTGGGGCACTGCTGGCCGTAGGCGTACACATGGCTCATCACGTCGTGGCGCACCAGCTTTTCGCGCTCGATGGCCACTTCATAGTTGATATCGTCCACATGGGCTTCCAGCTCAGCCACCATATCGGGGGTGATGTTGGTCAGGCCCTGCTCCATTTCGGCCCGGGCCAGCGCCACCCACAGGCGGCGCCATGTGCGGAATTTGTTATCGTCCGAGAAGATATACTGCATCTCGTCCGAGGAATAGCGGGTGGAAAAGGGGCTGATATAACGATCATGCTGAGACATTGATTGTTTCCTCCTGAAAATAACCCTCTCAGTCTCGCTTTGCTCGCCAGCTCCCCCGAGGGGGGAGCTTTTTGCGCTCTGCCGGTCAGCACCAGAAAGCCTCCCCCTTTTTCGGGGGAGGTGGCACGCCGCAGGCGTGACGGAGAGGGTTTTTCTCTATTCTACCATCAAATCTTGAAATAGTCCACGCCGCCCTCAAAGATCGGCTGATATTTGTCACCGGTAACGTTCTTGTACAGGTACTCGCCGCTGCGCTCCGAGTGGCCCATCTTGCCGAACACACGACCATCCGGGCTGGTGATGCCTTCGATCGCCAGCACAGAGCCGTTGGGGTTATAGCGCTGGTCCATGGTGGGGTTGCCCTCGATGTCCACATACTGGGTGGCGATCTGGCCATTCTTCATGAGGGTGTCCAGCACCTCCTGCGGAGCCACGAAGCGGCCCTCGCCGTGGCTGATGGCAACGGTGAACTGTTCGCCCACCTCGCACTTGGACAGCCACGGGCTGCCGGTGGATGCAATGCGAGTGCGCACCAGCATGCTCTGGTGGCGGCCGATGGTGTTGAAGGTCAGGGTGGGATCGTAAGCGGTGATGGGGCGGATATCGCCGTAGGGGACCAGACCCAGCTTGATGAGGGCCTGGAAGCCGTTGCAGATGCCCAGCATCAGGCCATCGCGCTGCTGCAGCAGACGGCGCACTGCCTCGGTGACCTCCGGGTTGCGGAAGAAGGATGCAATGAACTTTGCACTGCCGTCCGGCTCGTCGCCGCCGGAGAAGCCGCCGGGCAGCATGACGATCTGGCTGTTATCGATGGCCTTGACCAGTGCCTTGCAGCTCTCGGCCACGTCGGCGGGGGTCAGGTTGCGGATGACCAGGATCTCCGGGTCGGCACCGGCGCGGGCAAAGGCCTTGGCGGTGTCGTACTCGCAGTTGGTGCCCGGGAACACCGGAATGATGACCTTGGGCTTTGCCACACCGATCTTGGGTGCGGCGGGTGCGGTCAACTTGCCGTTGATCTTTTCCACGGTGGGGCCTGCCTTGCGGTAGGGGTACACCGGCTCCAGCTTGCCTTCCCAGATCTCCTGCAGCTGGGCCATATCCAGCTTTTCGCCGCAGGCTTCAAAGACGTATTCCTTGGTGGTCTCGCCCAGGATCTCACCGGCGGGCGAATCGGACACCATTTCCAGAACGATGGAGCCATACATGGGCTGGAACATCTCATGGGTGGTCTTATCCGCACGCATCTTGAAGCCGATGTGGTTGCCAAGGCCCATCTTGAACAGAGCCTCGGCAATGCCGCCGTAGCCCACAGAGCAGGCGGATGCCACCATGCCCTCTTCGATCATGTCCTCCACGATCTTGTAGTTGGCCTTCAGGGAGAAGAAGTTGGGGCAGCCGGTTTCCGGGTCAATGATGGGCCGGATGAGCACCACCGTGCTCTCCGGCTTCTTGAATTCGGTGGAGACCACCTTGTTTGCCTTGCCGATGGCGGTTGCAAAGGAGACCAGCGTGGGAGGCACATCCAGCTTTTCAAAGGAGCCGGACATACTGTCCTTGCCGCCGATGGATGCAATGCCCAGACCCATCTGAGCATCCAGTGCACCCAGCAGAGCGGCCAGCGGCTTGCCCCAGCGCTCCGGGGCGGTGCCCAGACGCTCGAAATATTCCTGGAAGGTGAGGTAAGCATCCTCATAGCGGAAGCCGGAGGCCACCAGCTTGGTAACGCTCTCGATGACAGCCATCTGAGCGCCCTTGTACTGGTCTGCGCTCATCAGGAAGGGGTTGAAGCCCCATGCCATGCCGGAGCAGGTGCTGGTCTCGCCGTCCACCGGCAGCTTTGCCACCATGGCGTTCTGCGGGGTCAGCTGATAGGCACCGCCAAAGGGCATGAGCACGGTGGCGGCACCAATGGTGGAGTCGAACCGCTCAGACAGGCCCTTCTTGCTGCAGATGTTCAAATCGCCCACCATGTTCTTCATCTTCTGGCTGAAGGTCAGGCCCTCCCACTGGGGCTGCCAGACCGTGGCCTTTTCCACATGGACCTTCTGGTGCTTCTCGGCACCGTTGGAGTTCAGGAACTCGCGGCTGATGTTCACAATGGACATGCCGTTCCACACCATGTTCAGGCGGGGCTCAGCCGTCACCTTTGCCACCGGAGTGGCCTCAAGGTTCTCTTCGTTGGCGAGAGCAATGAACTTGTCCACGTCCTCGGGGGCCAGCGCCACAGCCATGCGCTCCTGGCTCTCGCTGATGGCCAGCTCGGTGCCGTCCAGACCCTCGTACTTCTTGGTGACCTTGTTCAGGTCGATGTACAGGCCGTCGGCCAGCTCACCGATGGCAACGGACACACCGCCTGCACCAAAGTCGTTGCAGCGCTTGATCATCCTGCAGGCATCCTCGCGGCGGAACAGGCGCTGCAGCTTGCGCTCGATGGGAGCATTGCCCTTCTGCACCTCGGCACCGCAGTGCTCAAGGCTGTCCAGCTTGTGGGCCTTGGAGGAGCCGGTAGCACCGCCCACACCATCACGGCCGGTGCGGCCGCCCAGCAGAACGATGACATCGCCGGGGGCGGGGCACTCGCGGCGGACGTGGGAAGCGGGGGTAGCGCCTACAACGGCGCCGATCTCCATGCGCTTTGCCACATAGCCGGGATGATAGATCTCGTCCACCTGACCGGTAGCAAGACCGATCTGGTTGCCGTAAGAGGAATAGCCTGCGGCAGCAGTGGTCACCAGCTTGCGCTGGGGCAGCTTGCCGGGCAACGTCTCGCTGACCGGCTTGAGCGGGTCGCCTGCGCCGGTGACGCGCATGGCCTGATAGACGTAGCTGCGGCCGGACAGCGGGTCACGGATGGCACCGCCGATGCAGGTAGCCGCACCGCCGAAGGGCTCGATCTCAGTGGGGTGGTTGTGGGTCTCATTCTTGAACAGGAACAGCCAGTCCTCGTCCTTGCCGTTCACATCGCACTTGATCTTGACGGTGCAGGCGTTGATCTCGTCGGACTCGTCCAGATTTTTCAGGATGCCCTGCTTCTTCAGCTCCTTGGCGCCGATGGTGGCAAGGTCCATCATGCAGCGGGGCTTGTTCTCGCGGCCCAGATCGGCGCGCATGGCCATGTAGCGGTCAAAGGCCTTCTGCACGATGGCATCGTCGATCTGCACATCGTCCAGAATGGTGCCGAAGGTGGTGTGGCGGCAGTGATCGGACCAGTAGGTGTCGATCATCTTGATCTCGGTGATGGTGGCCTCCACCGGGTTGATGACGTATTTCTTGATCTCGGCCACCTGCTCGTCGGTCAGGGTGCCTTCCAGCAGATAGACGCGGGCAGAGCGCACCAGTGGGCGCTCGCCCTGACTGATGAGCTGGATGCACTCAGCAGCGGAGTCGGCGCGCTGGTCGAACTGGCCGGGCAGATACTCCACTGCAAAGGACACGCCGTCGCTGGCGGGCAGCTCGGCATAGGTGTTATCCACCGGCGGCTCACTGAACACGGTGTTTGCACACTGGTTGAACAGTTCTTCGTCGATGCCTTCCACATCGTAGCGGTTCAGCAGACGCAGACCGGTAAGCGACTGGATACCCAGCAGGCTGGTCAGCTCATTTTTCAGGCCGGTGGCTTCCACATCGAAGCCGGGCTTTTTTTCCACATAAATACGATAGACCATTGGGTAGGTTCCCCCTTTGTTTTCTTTGAACCGACCCTCTCAGTCACGGCTTACGCCGTGCCAGCTCCCCCGAAAGGGGGAGCTTTTTCTGCTGGCGGAAAGTACCGCGTTCGATGGAAAGCATCGGCTTGCCCATTTCCCCGCATAAAGCTCCCCCTTCGGGGGAGCTGTCGCCGCCAGGCGACTGAGAGGGTTTTCTTTCTTACTGCTTCTCTGCCAGTGCCTTCAGGGCGCGCAGGCCGATATCGCTGCGCTTGTGCAGCTTTTCAAAGCTGATCTTCTCTGCCGCCTCATAGGCATGGCTCAGCGCATTGGTCAGCCGCGGGCCGGTGGCGGTGACACCCAGCACACGGCCGCCGGCCGTGACAAGGGCGCCGTCCTCGGTGATGGCGGTGCCGGAGTGGTAGACCGTCACATTCTCCTCGCCGGGCAGCTGGCCGTCCACAAGGCCTGTGATGGGCTTGCCCTTCTCGTAAGCCACCGGGTAGCCGCCGGAAGCCAGAATGACGCAGGCGGCAGCACCGTCCGAGAACTTGACCTCCTCGTTTTCCAGCGTGCCGTTGGTGCAGGCCTGCATGATGTGCAGCAGGTCGCCTTCCAGCAGGGGCAGCACCACCTGCGTCTCCGGGTCACCAAAGCGGCAGTTGTACTCGATGACCTTCGGGCCGTCCGGGGTGAGCATCAGGCCGAAGTAGAGGCAGCCCTTGAAGGGGCATCCCTCGGCGTTCATGGCCTTGATGGTGGGCAGGAAAATTTTCTCCATGCACTCAGCGGCCACTTCCGGGGTGTAGTAGGGGTTGGGAGCAATGGTGCCCATGCCGCCGGTGTTCAGGCCGGTGTCGTGGTCGTTGGCACGCTTGTGGTCCATGCTGGACACCATGGGCTTGACCACCTTGCCGTCCGTAAAGCTCAGCACACTGACCTCGGGGCCGGTGAGGAATTCCTCCACCACCACATGGTTGCCGGATGCGCCGAATTTCTTATCCAGCATGATCTCCTTCACGCCGTCCGCAGCCTGCTGCTCGTTTTCGCAGATCAGCACGCCCTTGCCCAGTGCCAGACCGTCGGCCTTGATGACCACCGGGTACTTGCCCTCGGCCTTGATGTACTCCATGACCTTGGCGGGGTCGTCAAAGGTCTCGTACTTTGCGGTGGGGATGCCGTACTTCTTCATCAGGTCCTTGGAGAACACCTTGGAGGCTTCGATGCGGGCAGCGGCCTTATCCGGGCCAAAGGCCGGGATGCCCACTGCTGCCAGCGCATCCACCATGCCCAGAGCCAGCGGATCGTCCTGCGCCACCACAACGTAATCGAACTTTTCTTCTACAGCAAAGCCCACCATGGTGTCCACATCGGTAGACTTGATGTTTTTGCACTTTGCGTCATAGCTGATGCCGCCGTTGCCGGGTGCGCACCAGATCTCGCCGCAGTCAGGGCTCTTTTTCAGTGCCTTGATGATGGCGTGCTCGCGGCCGCCGCCGCCCACTACCAGAATTTTTTTGCTCATTTTTACACCTTCTCTTAGTGATGGAACAGCCGCAGGCCGCAGAAGGCCATTGCAATGCCGTACTTGTTGCAGGTGTCAATGACCTGCTGGTCGCGGATGGAGCCGCCGGGCTGCACGATGGCGGTCACGCCGGAGCGGCGGGCACGCTCGATGTTGTCGCCGAAGGGGAAGAAGGCATCCGAGCCAAGGCACACGCCGGTCACCTTGCTGAGATATTCCTTCTTTTCCTCAGCGGTCAGCGGGGCGGGCTGCTCGGTAAAGGTCTCGGCCCACACATCGTCGCCAATCACATCCTCGGGCGTATCGCCGATGTAAACATCAATGGCGTTGTCGCGGTTGGGCTTTGCCACATCGTCGCGGAAGGGCAGGTTGAGCACCTTATCCATGTGGCGCAGCTGCCAGTTGTCGGCCTTCTGGCCTGCCAGACGGGTGCAGTGGATGCGGCTCTGCTGGCCTGCGCCCACACCGATGGTCTGTCCATGATAGGTGTAGCACACGCTGTTGGACTGAGTATACTTCAGGGTGATGAGTGCAATGACCAGATCACGCTTCTGCTCCTCGGTCACATCCTTGTTCTCAGTGACCCAGTTGTTCAGCATGGTGTCGGCGTTGATGACCAGCTCGTTGCGGCCCTGCTCAAAGGTGATGCCGTACACCTGCTTGTGCTCGATGGGAGCGGGCTTGTAGGCCGGGTCGATGGCGACTACATTGTAGTTGCCCTTTTTCTTGCCGGACAGGATAGCCAGTGCCTCCGGCTCGTAGCCCGGGGCGATGATGCCGTCGGACACCTCGTGCTGGATCAGCTTTGCGGTGGGCACATCGCAGATGTCCGAAAGGGCGATCCAGTCGCCAAAGGAGGACATGCGGTCCGCACCGCGTGCACGGGCATAGGCATTTGCCAGCGGCGACAGCTCCATATCCGGGGCAATGTGGTACATTTTGCGTTCCACATCGGTTAGGGGCAGGCCCAGAGCCGCGCCTGCCGGGGAAACGTGCTTGAAGGAAGCTGCTGCGGGCAGACCACAGGCAGCTTTCAGCTCCTTGACCAGCTGGATGGAGTTGAGCGCGTCCAGAAAATTGATGTAGCCGGGCTTGCCGTTCAGCACAGTGACCGGCAGGTCAGAGCCATCTTCCATATAAATGCGGCTGGGCTTCTGGTTGGGGTTGCAGCCGTACTTCAGTGCCAGTTCGTTCATTGGTGCATCCTCCTTATTTCTCTATTGTTTTAGTCCTGTTTTTCCTCTGCGTCAAGCTTTTTGAGCAGTTCCAGCTCCTCAGGCAGCAGCTCCGGCTCCTCGGGGTCGTCCAGATCGCTGCACACGGCATCGTACTTGTTAAAGATCATGTCGCCGGTCTCGCCGGAGTCCAGATCAATGACCCGGGCAAACAGGCTCACCTTGTTGTCCGGGTTCAGGCTGCTCCACAGACCCTGTGCAAAATCGCCGATGGTGCGGGGGCAGGCAAAGCGCAGCGGCTCACCCTCAAAGCTGGGGATGGGATTTCCGTTGTGCTTGTAGGTGCTGATGAAATGTCCCTCGCCTGCAACGGGCTGCGGGTAATCAAAGAAATAGCGCTGCACGCTGTCGCCATTGCCGTCCGCAGACTTGAGAATGCTCATCTGGTAGCTGCCGTCGGCGTACACCACAGCGGAGATGCGGGGGGTGTAGTTGGGGCCGTCCGGCTCAAAGGTGCGGGTGCGCAGGGCATCGGCAAAGCTCTTGCCCTGACTCATCAGGTCAGTTGCGGCTGTTCTCGCTGCGGCCCATGATAAAGTAGCCAATGAACATCTGGCGGCCATCCGGAGCCATTGCCACAGCAATGCCGCGGCCGGGATACTCGTTGGATGCCAGATACTCGTTCAGGTTGATCTTTTCCATGTCAAATTCTCCTATTACGGAACTCCCCCAATCGCCTGCGGCGACAGCCCCCTCGGAGAGGGAGCCTTGCCTCCCTCCTTGAGGGAGGTGGCACGCCGTCAGGCGTGACGGAAGGAGTTTTCACTCGATCTCTCCGCTGCACACCATAGCCACGGCCTTGGGCAGCAGCTTCCATTCGGCCTGCTCCATCACACGCTTCTGCAGCACCTCGGGGGTGTCGCCGGGCAGGATGTCCACGGCCTTCTGCAGCAGGATGGGCCCGCCGTCGCACTCTTCGTTCACGAAGTGGACGGTGGCACCGGTCACCTTGCAGCCCCGGGCCAGAGCCGCCTCATGCGGACGCAGACCGTACATGCCGGGCCCGCAGAAAGACGGGATGAGTGCCGGGTGCACATTCAGGATGCGGCGGGGATACGCTTCAATGACACTGGGCCCCAGCACGGACAGAAAGCCTGCCAGCACCACCAGATCGATGTTGTGGTCTTTCAACGTTTTCAGCAGAGCTGCGTCAAAATCCTCACTACTGGCGTAATCCTTGCGGCGCACCACGCAGCCTTCCACACCGGCCTTTGCGGCCCGTTCCAGCGCATAGACACCGGGCTTGGAGGCCACCACAAGGGTGATCCTGCCGTTGGGGTTCTCACCTCGGGCTTCGCTGTCCAGCAGAGCCTGCAGGTTGGTGCCGCCGCCGGAGACTAAAACTGCAATGTTCAGCACAGCTCCACGCCCTCACCTTCTGCAATGACGCCCAGACGGTAAGCTTCCGGCTCGCCATTTGCGTGCAGGATGTCCAGCGCCTTGTCGGCCTGCTCTGCGGGGACGGTGAGCACCATGCCAACGCCCATGTTGAAGGTGTTGAACATATCGTGCTCGGAGATATTGCCGGTCTTCTGCATCAGCTGGAACAGAGCCGGGGTGCGGACATCTACCTTGTTGATGCGTGCGCAGCAGCCCTTTTTCAGGCTGCGGGGAATGTTCTCGTAGAAGCCACCGCCGGTGATGTGGGAAATGCCCTTCACATCCACCTCTTCCAGCACCTTGAGCACAGGCTTGACGTAGATCTTGGTGGGAGCCAGCAGGGCCTCGCCCAGCGTCTTGCCGCCCAGCTCTGCAGGGGCAGTGTGCAGCACATCGGGGTTCGCGTCAATGTCAAAGATCTTGCGCACCAGCGAGAAACCGTTGGAGTGCACACCGGTGGAAGGCAGGGCAAGGATCACATCACCGGCTGCCATGGTCTCGTTGCTCAGGATCTTTTCCTTATCCACGACACCCACGGTGAAACCGGCCAGATCGTACTCCTCCTCCGGCATCATGCCCGGGTGCTCGGCAGTCTCGCCGCCCACCAGAGAGCAGTCGGCCTGCACGCAGCCCTCAGCCACGCCCTTGACGATCTCTGCGATCTTCTCGGGAATGTTGCGGCCGCAGGCGATGTAATCCAGGAACACCAGCGGCTTTGCACCGGCGCAGATGACATCGTTCACGCACATAGCCACGCAGTCGATGCCGATGGTATCGTGCTTGTCCATGATCATGGCAATTTTCAGCTTGGTGCCCACGCCGTCGGTGCCGGAGATCAGCACCGGGTGCTTGTAGCCGGTGCAGTCCAGCTCAAACAGGCCACCAAAGCCGCCCAGACCGCCAATGCAGTGCTCGTTCATGGTGCGGGCCACATACTGCTTCATCAGTTCAACAGAGCGATAACCGGCGGTGATATCCACACCGGCGGCTGCATAGCTTTCAGAATAGCTTTTTTCCATGGTCTTACTCTCCTAACTTTTTCTCGTCCTTGGGACGGTCGTTCAGGTGGCGTTCGTGAATATCGGTGGAAAGCACCTCGTCCGGCTTCACGGCATATTCGCCGGTAAAGCAGGCGGTGCAGAATCCGCATTTTGCGTTCTTTGCAAGCTGGACAACATGCTCAGTGGAAAGGTAGCCCAGCGTATCGGCCCCGATCACTTCATTGATCTGCTCGACCGTGCGGCCGGTGGCCACCAGCAGCTTCTGATCCGGGATGTCAGTGCCAAAGTAGCAGGGGTACTTGAACGGCGGTGCCGACACCATAAAGTGCACCTCGGTGGCACCTGCGTCCCGCAGCAGCTTGATGATGCGGGCAGATGTGGTGCCGCGCACGATGGAGTCATCCACCAGCACCACGCGCTTGCCCTTGACGGTGCTGGAAACGACGTTCAGCTTGATGCGCACGCTGTTCTCGCGCTGCTTCTGACTGCCCTGAATGAAGGTGCGGCCGATGTACTTATTCTTAATAAAGCCGATGCCATAGGGGATGCCGCTCTCCTGTGAGTAGCCGAGAGCTGCATCCAGACCGGAATCCGGCACGCCGATGACCACGTCCGCTTCCACGGGGTGTTCCTGTGCAAGGAACCGGCCGGCCTGCTTGCGGGCCTCGTGCACCGAGCTGCCCTCGATGATGCTGTCCGGGCGGGAGAAATAGATGAACTCGAACACGC
>PPYF01219239.1_pt1 | contig 37857 bp, 30 predicted proteins | sample 1559871 | NCBI WGS metagenome assembly PPYF01 (sample SAMN08240021, study PRJNA423297) | Human gut metagenome, whole genome shotgun sequencing project.
AAATTTCGGCTAGATTCTCTGAAAATTAAGTCTCTAAAGGCCATTGGGAAGAATCAAGCATTTTACAGAGCTTCCCTAATAGTTCGTTACCGTGCCTTTGGCGACGATGCTCTTTGAAAATTTCAACGTTTGTTAGATAACCCCTAGAAACATCATCTAAGTAAATCAATAAACAACATTGACCAAACTCAGTTTTGACCTCAATTTGTTTAATGTTGTTCATTCAAAATCGGACTATTAAAAATTGTCGGAGGGTGGGGCTCGAACCCACGACACACCCTTATTAAAGGCCGCTCTACCGACTGAGCTACCTCCGACCGTTCGTATTCCCTTCAACAAAATGGCGCCTGTTGCCGGTCATACAGGACTGTCAGTGGCCAACCGACAGACCTTACACAGATGTTCGCTACACACCTGCACACCACCTCAAAAACCTACACGGACTCCGAGACACAAGCCTTGCGAGACCTATATGTCTCGGATAGTGCAGGTCAACTTCTAGTGGAGCGGGTAGAGAGACTCGAACTCTCGTCAACAGCTTGGAAGGCCGTTGTTCTACCAGTTGAACCATACCCGCAACAACCTTGGTCGGAAGGGATGGATTTGAACCACCGAGTCACCACTAGGGGAAACGGATTTACAGTCCGCCGCCATCGACCAACTCATGCCACCACTGCGATAAAACTTCAAAATCATCTGTTTGCCAAATGACTTTGAGGCGGAGTCTGCCGATCTTTAACAGACCCCTTGTTATTTCTTCGACACAACCCAGCGCTAGACCGTTTGAATTGGCTAACCACACCAAAGTCTTTTCCGAGTAAAAAACCTAAACTCCGCAATCGCTTTTGGATGGGTTGCGACAACCTTCTTCATTTCAGGTCAAGAAGAGATAGAACCGCTACGATCAGACTTCGGAGCCGAGTCTTTAAGCGTCAATGATCAGTTGACAACTCAAACCTTTACAACAAGTTTTAAACCCCCTGTGTATCAAGAGGCTTAAAACTGAGGTCTGTAAAGGCCAAAAACAGACCTCAGAGTGGAAATACAACTTTCTTTACTGAAGTTACTTAATGTGATTCCTTTCATTAAGTAACGTAATAATAGTAACAATAAAAGAAATAAATGTAAAGTTTAAGGTAATAGTGATTACCCTAATAAAATGTTAACTTATTGAATTTTAAATGATTAAAGACGCAATAATCCCTATTAACTATAGATAGTTATTACTGTAATTAAGAGAAATATTTATCTATAGAAATGTTTAATTGTTACTACGGTACTGTAGTAAAGTTTCTCGGATTACATATCGGAATGTAATCCGACCTGCACTTCGCCCTACCCAGCCGAGACTAGGTTAGGGCACAGGTCAAATCACATCAGGAGATTTTTCAACCTCTCCTGTGGGTTCCTGCTGTAGAGCTCGTTGGTGCTCGGCTCCGCTCTGCACCAGTCCTTTGGGGTCTCTACTCAACCTCTCCCAAGATAGCTAATCACTCAAAGGCCAGTCGTTCACACCACCACTCCTTTGAACTTTTGCTATCGGCTTCGGACAATTCCCAAGTAGCCTTGTAAATCATCGACCTCCGTCTACAGTTCATCACTGCTTACCGAATCGACTTTCTTATTATAGGTATCAAGTGAAATGAATGTAATGCTTAATGTTTAGGTATTTACCCCTATCTAGCAGTTTTCAAACGATATTTTTATGTCTAAGTCATTCTCTCTTTTATGACTAGCGCTTGGTTTGATTACAGAAATCAAAGCTCACCGAATCAACATATTGCGTTCGTAACTGATCTGTCTCAGCATCAGACGGCTTTGATGAATTATCAGGACATCTCTGATCTTCTGACTGAAGATCAAGAGAGGAGACTTGTTGATTATGTGAAGGTAATCAGCGAAATGTCCTATGACTCTATCTCGAAACGTTACGACCACTGGAAGGAAAGTGATCGTGCTCACGATCTGTACGTTCCGCCGGATGCAACACGCTTTAGAAACAAGGTGGTGATTGCAGATACTCGTGCAATTAGCGATACCGTTTTGACATACTTCATGGCGGCTATTACTGGGCGTAATCCGATGTTCCAGTTGGAGGGTTTAAATAGAGAGTCTAGGAAGGCTTCTGCATTGCTGGAAAGGGTATTGCACCAACAGATGCGTAAGACTGCGGCAGACGCTCATTTAGCCATGCTCTTCCTAGATTCAATTCGGTATGGCTTCGCACCTACAAAAGTCGTATGGTCAGACAAGCTCAACACCAATCTGCTGATTAACGCCGATCCGAGAAAGACGTTCCCTGACCCGAGAGTTCAGGCAGGTGATGTGCAGAATATGCAGTTCATTGTGTTCTCTGAACACGCCTCAGGTTCAGCTTTGGTAAGAACAGGTCTCTATCCGAAGTTAATCAAATACCCTCGGATGCTTGAGAACGATATTGAATGCGCTGGTTGGAGCAGCCATACGTGGCACAAGGAGGAAGGCAATGGGTGGAATATCAATCAAACCGAGATTAACGACAGTAATGACGTGGGCTACTTCCGTGTGGGCAAGAGTCATGTTGTGGACGAAGCATGGATTGTCTTCAACGGAGCCGACATCGGAATGCCAGGGCTCGGACAAGTGTGGATGGTTGTGGCGATTTTGGACGAGCGTTTCGTCATTCGTTGCCAACTTAATCCGTATGGGCAGAGTTTTCCTTGTGCGATTGGGGGATTTGGCTTCGACAGTCATAAGACACATCAGCAATCCCTTTACGATCTGCTTTTACCTTTACATAACCTTGGCACTTGGCTGCTTCGTTCTCGCATTGACAACGTACAGTCAGCTTTAAACAACCTTATCTTCGTTGACCCGCAACGTGTAGCGGTTCACGACCTTATCAACCGTAATCCTTGGGGCGTAGTCAGAACTCTGCCCGGAACAAAACCTGGAGACGGCATTCAGATCGCACAGATACCTGACGTTACTCGTGGACATTGGCAGGATATTCAGCTCTTGGGCGACATGAAGCAGAGGCTTTCCGCTGCTTCCGACGCTCAACAGGGTATGCCGACATCCGACGGCATCCGTTCCGCCACTGAAATCTCACGACTGACGCAGCTAGGTAGCCAACGACTTGGTGTTCTGTCTCGGATTATTTCTGCAACAACGATACGTCCTATCGTCCGAATGATGGTAAGCAACGTGCAGGATGCGTTGCGCTTTAATACGTCGTTGAGAGTATCCGAGACAGATGCCAACACGATCTTCGCTTCTATGGCTGAGGATGGTTACGTTGATATTGACCAGAATATGTTGGAAGGCGAGGTTGAATACCTCGTTGTTGACGGAACACTTCCGGTTGAACCGACACGTTCTCCTGAAACGTGGCTTCAGATCATGCAGGTTGTAGGCCAGGCCGGTATGCAGATGGAATACGACATGGGCAGATTAGTTGAAGAGTCCATCAGAGCTATGGGTGTTCCTGATATTGACCAGTTCAAGATTGACCAAAAGAGACAAGCTCGTGAAGGTCTTACTCCGTCACAGAAAATGGCAATCATGGAGAAGATGCGTGGTCAATCTTCAGTCATGCCGCAAGAACAAATCGAACAGGAAGTTATGAAAGGGAACCTTGTTCCCATGAAGGATGCAATGTAATGGCAGAAACTAAACCGATTGGTGAACAATTAAGATTCCTTTCCGCAAAGACAGGAGATCACGAACTTGATGCGTACTTAGAGGCGTGTGAGATCGGAAGTCGTCCAGTTTATGACCTGTTGGAGGAGATTTTCTCAGACACCACAGGCCACGTAAGACCTGACTTCATTCGTTTGCGTGTAGGAGGGGACTTCCAGCTTCAGATTCGAGCCGGTCAGTATGACGAGGATGGAGAAGGATGGCAGAACACAGGAGCTTTCTTTGCAAAGTTCCGTGGAAACTGGACGCCTAACACTGCTTACCACGCTACGGACTATGTAGTTATTGAGAACATCGTTCAAATCTGTACAGAAGATCACACTTCAGCGCTGCTGCCGAACCGACAGAAGTTCATTGCGCTGGTCGGGGCTCCTTCGTTAGGTGCCTTATCTCAGGTTACGCCTACGGCAGACACGTTGGTGTTCTTTACAGGTGACAATTCCTCTGCATTATGCACGTTGACACCTTATGCCCGACAGCTTTTAGACGATAGAACACCTGCGGAAATGCGAGACACTCTCCAATTGGGTGACTTCGCTACGGAAAATCACAACGGCTGTAAGGCTGTCAGGATGATTGAGCCTCTGACGTTGAATGATGACCCGACGGTTCCGCTTCATGCTGCGACAAAGCAGTATGTTGACCGTTTAATTCAAGAGCTTGATGCTAAGAAAGAAGACGACCTTGGGTATACACCGCTTGATACTGCTGGTGGAACCATGACAGGGCCTCTTTATGCGTCACGAGACCCACAGGGTGCAACAGAGGTAGCGACTAAGGCATACGTTGACGGTCGAATTGACGAGGCTGATTACCTTGACTTGGCTACAGGCGGCACTGTAAACGGCCCTGTAACGATAAAGGCTGGGGAAAACTCATTCACAGTTAGCCCGAGCGGAATTACTTACAACGGCAAGAACCTTACGTGGGACGGAAACCTGACGAAAGAGCAGGTCATCCGTGCCTTAGGTTATACGCCGCTTCCCGATACTAACCCAACTATTCATGGCAACGCTTATTGCGAAGGACAGCTTCGTGCAAGAGACGACATCATTGCCTTTACCTAGGAGAACTAATGGATAAAACAAAAATTCAGATTGAGATTACCAACGATCAAGCTCGAAGAGCGTTAGCCATACTTTCACAAGGGAAGTATTCAGAAGTTGCAGACGTTATTTCTGCAATAGTCCTTGGCCTTAAGAATAAGGTCAAAGGGAAGGATGACGAAGACTAATGGAGCCCGTTACGAAACAAGACCTAGCTGAGATTAACCATAAGCTCGACGGCCTTACCGAGCTCATGGAGCGTCTGACACGACAAGAGGAACGGAACAGTTCTCATAGCCGACGAATTGAGAACTTGGAGAAGGGATTGGCTGAAGTGAAGGCTGAATGCACAAGCATCTCTTCCCAGTTGGAGAAAATCGTTAATCGCCTTTGGGGTGTGGCTTTTGTCCTCTCCTTAGGTTTTACCTTACTGCAAGTGTTCCTTAAATAATGCTGTCAATTCTGTCCGCCATCTTCGGATTCTTAGCCCCGTTTATTCCTGAGGTTATTAAGACCTACCAACGCCATCAGGATGATAAACACGAGTTGGAGATGTTCCGCCTTCGTGTTGAACAGGCCGAGAAGGAGCATCTGTATCGCATGGACGAGATCGGTGCAATGGCAGACATTAACGAGACAGTTGCCATCCATCGGGAATCTCCGACAACTGGAATCCAACTGGTTGATACCGTTCGGCAATGGACGGAAGGAGCATGGTACTCCCCGATCATTATGGTTCCAGGGTTCTTTATCTATGCTCTATTAGACGTTCTCAATACGCTAGTAAGACCCGCCGTTACCTACGGCATGATCTTTATGTACTGCTTGGTTAAGTACGGTTTGTACCTTGAGGCTATGAAAAACGGTATGCCGTTGGAAAGCACGGTACAGCTCCTTTGGGCTGAGGATGATCTAGCCGTTCTGACGCTCGTTCTTTCCTATTGGTTTGGCGCAAGAAGTGCAAAGCAATTCTTAAAGGGTAAGTCCATTGAGTAAGTTGCCGGATGAAGTTCACGAGAAAGTATCTTCATTAGCAAAGCCGTTTGAGAAACTAGAACGACTTGGAAAGGACGGACTTGTTTACGCATATCACGACCCTGTTGGGTACCCGACCATTGGGTATGGACATCTTCTTTCCCGTAAGCGTTACGAAGACTTAAAGAAGTTCAAGCCCATTGAGAGAGAAGTAGCCGAAGGGCTCCTTCAAAAAGACATCGAGAAGGCAGGACTAGCTGTCTCACGACTTCTAAAAACAGAGGTGGATGTCGATCAGTTCTCAGCTCTGACTGACTTCGCATTCAATGTGGGAGCGGGAAATCTACAAATTTCAACGTTGCTAAAGAAGGTTAATAGACGAGATTTCGAGGGAGCTGCTTTGGAGTTTCCCAAGTGGATTTATTCAAACGGGATAAAACTCAGGGGACTTCTCAGAAGGAGACTTGCTGAGCAAAAGATGTTTTTAGGAGAGACGAGTGACGAAGGATGATTTGACGGCAGTAGACCCGATGATCGTAAAGAAGGTTGGGTATTTAAAAGAGTTTGTTAATTCCGACGGATGGAAACTCATTAAAGAGGAAATCCGAAAACAAATCTACGATCATACGGTTGCCTTCGGCTCCAAGGCGGAAATGTCTATCCATGAAATTGATTACCGCCGTGGAGCGTTACTCACCCTTAATGGTTTTCTCAGCTACCCCGACAATCTTCTTGAATCTTTAGAGAACCAATTACCGCTTAACGAATAGGAGAGACACGAATGGACGGTACAGATCAGGACATCATTAACCAACTTTCTAATCAGCTTTTAGGAGGAGCCGCAGGTCAACAGGCTCCTGTACCCACACCTCCGCAGGATGCCACACCTCAGCCTGAGGTGCCTACGGAACCTCCTAAAGCAGACCCCAATCCCACAGCTATTGAACAAGCTACTAAGCAGGGTGAGCCAAAAGACGGAGAAGGTGAATCTCCGATTGACATCTACGACATCCGAATGAAGGACGGCAACGTTCAGCAGTTCACTCAAGCTCAGATTGCTAACACGATGGAGCGTTATGCAAGTCTGAACTCCCGGATGTTGGATAACAAAGATGTGCTCGACTTCGCTTCTCGTATCACTGAACAAGCTAAGAAGAACGGCTACACACCTAAGGCAGGTGAGGTTGCTTCTTTCCTTCAGGAAGCGGTTAAGGCCTACACAAAGAACCCGACTATGGGCAACGTTGACAAGAAACAGCAGACACCTGCTGACGGTCAGGAAGGAGAACCTGCCCAGCCTTCTGCTGATGACGCCCTTGCTAATTGGGAACGTGACAATGGCTTGAAGCTCCCGCCTGGTTTCCGTGAACAGAATCAGGCTATGCAGAAAATGGCACAGCAACTTCAGCAGATGCAACAGATGCTTCTTCAGATGCAAAACGGTGGAGCTCAGTCTGCACAGCAGGGACAACAGGCTCTTCAACAGGCACAGCAGACACAGGCAAATACTCAGCAGATGCAGGTAAAAATGAACCTGAAAGAAGCTGCTAACACCAACGGAGTACCTGATGAACGAGCTAATGACTTCATGCTTTTTGCTATGCAACGTGGCTATACACCCGCCGACTTCCTTGACCCACAGGTTGCCAACACACTAATGGCAGACTTTAAGGCAAACATGGACGCACCTGAGATTGCACGTCTTCGTGGAGTAATGGAACGCAGACAGGCTTATACGGGTAATCCGACAGGAACTCCTTCTAACGCAGGTGCAGGGATTCCTCCTCAAGTAAGTCCTGATCAGCAGTTTATGAACGACTACATCAAGAAGGTTATGGCTAGTCGAATGTAGTAAATAAAATTTTTTATACGAAAGGAGCAGTTTTCCCACTGCTCTTTTCTTTTAAAGGGAATATGTGCTTTGTCGATTTCGATGGAGCAAACGAACTCCTGAAATCAATTGAAAAATTCATTAAGGAGATATTCACTTTATGGCACAACGTGCAATTGCAGGACTTCGTGGTACTGGTCAGTTTGATGAAAACACACGACCGACCAATTGGCGTGAAACGTTTACGTTACTGGAACCGAACGGTACTGCTCCGTTGAATGCGCTATTGTCTTTTGCTCATTCCACGCCGACAGACGACCCGAAGTACAACCACTTCCGTGACGAACTTCCGTCTCGTGTGTTGAAGGTGGCGACTGCCGCAACAGATGCTGCGACATCCATTGTCGTTACCGCTGATGACAACGTTCCGTTTGTTGTTGAAAACGCTACTCTGTATAACACCCGAACTGGTGAAGTGATGAGAGCTACAGCAGACGCTAATACCTCCACGAACACTCTTACGGTTGCTCGTGGCGCAGGTGGCGACTCTACTAAGAAGGCAGTAACCGTAGGAGACGAACTCGTTATCATCGGCTACGCCGCAAAAGAAGGTTCTGGTAAACCGTCTGTTGCAACGTTTGATCCGACAACGGACTACAACTACACACAGATCTTTAAGACTGGTGTTTCCATCACTGGTACTTTGAAGCAGACCTACCTGCGTACTGGTGACAAGGAATCCGAAATGCTCACCAAAGCGTTGAAGAATCACATGGCTGATATTGAACGAGCTTTCTTCTTTGGTCAGAGAGCAATCGAGGATGAAAACACCGCTACTCCTCGTCGGTATACAGGCGGTCTGTTCTCCATGATTCCGAACGTCATTGATGCCGCTTCCGCTTTTGAAAATGAAAACGTCATCACTGAATACGAATTTGATCGTCTGTTGATCGAAGACTTGTTCGCTTGGGGTTCTAAGGAAAAAGTCATGTTCTGTGGCCCGAGAGTTATTTCTAACCTCATGCAGATCGCAAAAAATCGTTGGCAGCCGACTGCTGTAGACAATGCTTACGGCGTTTCCTTCGCTCGTTATCACACCTTTGCAGGTGACTTGCTTGTCTATATGCATCCGCTGTTCCGTCAGATTCCGTCCATGAACGCTAACGGCATCATTCTTGATATGGATGCTCTTGGCTATCGTTACATGAACGGTCGTGACACAACTCTGAAACGTGATGTCCAGGCAAACGATGTGGATGCGTCCGAACACTTCTACATCACTGAATGCGGTCTTGAACTGCTTCAGGCCAAACCCCATGCAATTATTCGCAACTGGAAGGATGTCAAGGCATCTAAGGCCACTGAGAGCGGTGGTGCTTCTCAGGGTGGCGGTACCCAGCAGGGAGGCTAACTGACTAAGGGAGCTTCGGCTCCCTTTTTAAGGAGGATTTATGGCTTGTAAGAATAAAGGTAAAGGAAATGGCGGTCGCAGGAAATAAAAAGGAAACCGTTAAAGAAGAGGACGCTTTCGTAACGTATTCAACCGTGCGTCCTTGCAATGTCCTATTCAACATTTTATGTAAAGGAGAAATCGTTTACGGACATTTTGCAGACCATCGTTCAGCCGTTCGTTTTAACGTGCCTAAACATTTGGTCTCTGCGTTTAATAAACACCACCATGTTCGTAAGGGTTTCATTGTCCCGTTGTCTAAGCTCCCGCAAAGCCTTCAGTGAAGGTTGGGATGGGTAAGTAAATGGCTGAGTCGGTTTCTCCAATCTCCCCGCATATCGGTGATGGTTTAACGTCACCTTTATCTGTCCTAACAAACAGAGCTCTTCGTAGGTACGGGGAGTGGAATGCGTCTACTGTTGATGCGGAAACGCAGTCCTTGTTTATCGACTTGGCTAACGAAATTGTTGATGACGTTCGTGGTCATCCGTACTGGAACAACTTTCCCGAACTTGAGTATTACGTTTCCTCTGAAGACGTAAGACCTGTTCCTGATCCCGTGATGATTGCCGGACTTCTTGCGAAGTTTGCGGTCGCTGTTGGTTCTAATAAGTGGGAAAAGTATGAGAACGATTATTACCAAAGACTCAATCAGCACCTCTATTACGGAGCCACTGGTGGCTCTATGCCTCTTAACCTTCAAGTAGTGAGACGTTAATGCCGTTTGTAGATTTATCAATGCACACTGACCCTAACAGGGGTATGCCGAGAGGCCCTAAGAAAGCTCACCATGTAACGGTGGTTGGTGAACGTGGGCGTCAAGGTATTCCCGGACGTGATGGTAAGGACGGTAAGGATGGCCTCCGAGGTCTCAAAGGCGACAAAGGAGACAAGGGGGATAAAGGTGATAAAGGAGATCGTGGACTTCGAGGTGAAGCCGGTGAACAGGGTATTCGAGGTGAGAAGGGGGATAAGGGAGACCCTGGTGCATCGTTTATCCCTAACGTATACGACATAGAAGCGAATAAGTCCAATTATGACGATCAACCTAAAGGCTTCTCGATTCTCTGTATGGATACAGGGAATGTTTATTGGAAGCTCTCCGATACTTCAGGAGATTGGACAACTAATCCTCTTAGGTTCATAGGGCAGAAAGGCGACAAGGGTGACAAAGGTGACACGGGCGAAGCGGGGGTTAAAGGAGACCGAGGTTATACGGGAGCCCAAGGGCCTCGTGGTGCAACAGGCCTTCAGGGTGAGAAGGGTGAACAAGGCATCCGAGGTTTGAAAGGTGACAAAGGAGAGAAAGGGGATAAGGGTGACAAGGGGGATGTCGGAGCTTCCTTCGTTGCCTCTGCCTCCGACCTTCGTTCCGCTCGTTCCCAGTATGCAGATCAGCCTAAAGGTTTTTCTTTCCTAGCGATTGACGAAGGAAAGCTGTATTGGAAACTTTCAGACGAAGACGAGTGGTCAACTGGATTTGAGTTTGGCCCGGGAGAAAAGGGAGATAAAGGGGATAAGGGAGAAGCAGGTAAGGATGCAACAGACATTGTGTTAGACCCTGATCCTGAGGAATATTTCATGTCTATCTATGGGGTTACAGAGGGAAATGTATTGACCAGTTCTGTCACAAAGGTTGAGGCTTTAGACCCGAGTCCCTTGGAAACTTACCTAACAACGAGAGGTATTGATGACTGATACGGCAAATCCTAACACTCCTTACACCCTTCTTGAACAGCAATTAAATGAGATGGCAAGAAGGATGGCTTTGGATGTCAACTCGATGGAGGAATTTGTTTCCACGGGAAAGACAGCTCTTCTCAAAGCTATAGATGACAACAAAGATGAAGTAAACATTTTTATTACCGGGAAGACTTCCGAAATAAATTCCGTGATCTCAGGTATGCAGTCTGACGCAGAGGAAGTTCTTACAGAACTACAGACCGATAACTCAGCAGCAGTAGCCGCAATTAACACTGCGGCGGAGACACAACGAGCACAGATTCAATCACAGGTTGATAGCTTGGTTGCAGGACTTACGGGGTCTGACTATGAGGCAGTCTTTGTTGCAGAACTGAATAAAACAGAGGAAGAGTAAATGTCAGAAACAAACATGAATGAGCAGATCATCAAGGTGGTTGGACGTATCGCAAAAGAGATGCGGAACATCGTTGCCACTGTGATGACTAAGGTGAGTACGGACGATTTCAACACGGCATTAGCGGCTAAAGCGGACGCTGCTACGACAACTGCGGCCTTGGATGGTAAAGCTGAAACTTCTGTAGTGAACTCTGCTTTAGCTTTAAAGGCCGATAAGACTGAAGTTCAACAGATTGTGGAAAGTTTAGGCGAAGGAGATTTGGCTACTAAGACCTATGTTGATACCGCAGTCGCAGGAGTTCAGGTCGGCGCCGGTTCTATTACAGCAGATAAATTGGCTGACGTTATAGACTTAGGAACGATTGAATAATGACAACTCGACTTCAGCTTAAACGAGCTACAGCAGCCAAGAACGATACTTATACAGGTGCGGAAGGTGAGATTACTGTTGACCTCACGAACATGAGGTTGCGTGTCCATGACGGGTTAACCCCTGGCGGCTTCCCTATAGCTAAGGCTGAGGATTTAAAGACGCAGTTGGCCGATTTTTCCGATTCCCCTTATCACACAAAGACGAGCCTCACTAATCTAAGCCAGTTAACGAACGACTCGGGCTATTGGTCTAAAACATCCTTAACAAAACTTTCGCAGTTAACCAACGACGCTGGGTATATCACAGGATACTGTTCATATTGTTCAGGATATTGCACTTACTGCACTCATTGTTCATAGGAGAGTAATGACAACACTTCAGTGGAAAAGGGGAACGACAGAGCAAGTTCAAGGGTACACAGAGACTGCCCTTGAAGGAGAGCTGATTGTTGACACTACGACTCACAGAGTAAGTGTGCTTGATGGTGAGGGAGGAAGAAACGAACTACCTCTTCTCTCGGAAGTTAAAACAACTCTTGCTTCCCTAACAAACGACATAGGAGCATGGAGTAAGAGTGATTTTACTAAGGTTAGTCAGCTAAGCAATGACTTTGATTTTTGGTCGAGCGGAACACTAACTAAAGTAAGTCAATTACAAAACGACACGGGGTACAAGACTAAACACTGTACACATTGTCAGTACTGTCAATATTGTCAGCAGTGTAGCAATTGTCATAACTGCAATACCACGCAATGTACAACCGTCAATTGCTCTCGTCAACATTGCTTGTTGACACATTGTCTTTGTAACTGTGATTGCACGGACGATAGTTGATAGTTTAAAGACATGAAAACAATTCAATTAGAAAATGCGACAAAAGTTCAGCTAGTTAGAGGTAGTGATAGTTCCACTTCCGCCTTGGCAGGATTGGAAGGGGAGGTGGTTTTAAATCTTACAGACTTAAATTTAAAAATAAACGATGGAGCAACCCAAAGCTGGATTGCTACGGCCTCTAATCAGTTAACTGCACTTTCTCAGCTTGTAGATTCTGATTCAATTTGGACATCGACAACCTTAACAAAAGTAAGCCAACTTACAAACGATTCGCAGTTTTGGAAAAAATCTGAACTAACAAAAGTCAGTCAACTGAGCAACGATGTTGGTTATAAAACGGGGTATTGCGGATATTGTTCTCACTGCACCTATTGTCAACAGTGTAGTCGTTGTAACAATGTTCAGTGCAGTCAAGTTCAATGCGGAAACTGTACTCACTGTACGCAATGTTTTCAGTGTTCGCCAGGATATAGTATTTGCGGGGATAAAGTTTTTGACTGTGGGAGATGTTATTGCACTTATCTTTGTAATGGCTATTGCGCTGATTGTACATACGCTGACTGCGTTTCTAATTGCCCAAATCAACTACACAGTAATTAGGAGAAAAAATGGGTTACTTAAGACACGTTATTTGCCAAAACGAAATTCCTTTCGTAATGAACATTGTCATCAATGATGATTCTATAGCTTTCAGGCTGCTGTCTGAAATTAATGAAAGCGTAAACGTAGCGACTGATGCAGTTCAGTTTGGGGTGGAAAAGTTACTAACAACGGAACAGCTCTCTTTTAATCCAGCGGCTTTCAATATAAACGACAAAACGTTTTTGGTTGACGGAAAAGAGTACGCTATTTATTCGGAGTTAGTCTTTAACCGAGACGACGCTACGTATAACCGGCTACTTGTGCCAGGAGCACATTTTTGTTTTTGGTTGGATTTGAGTAGATATCCTCGACTGTGTTTAGATGTTCGTGGAACGATGACTTATTTCAACCAGCGAAACACTGCCGAGCTGATAAAAGCTAAAGGTGGTTTGTGGTTATTCGATTTTTGGATTCGCAATCCTGAAGATTCGTTCAAACTGTGCAACCGTTCAATCACTACTTCTGCCACCACAAAACTCATTACTAACATAGAAGACCTCGGGGAAGAGTGGGCTGCCGAAGATGTGATGACAGGAACTACCTCTAAATGGTTGAACTTGGCGTATGAGTTAATGCCTGATAAAACTGAGGTAGAACCTGAGGGTTGGGTTACGTTCACCCTTAAAGTTCTTGACGGAAAGACTAAGGAGTTAGCGACCGACGTTACATACGATGGATATATTATTGAAGCAGTTGATGGTTATGCTCCCCACAAACGTGTGAGCGTTAATAGCGGTGTTGGAACTTTCAAAGTAAAAGCCCTTGGCTTAGAAGATGGTGACAAGATGCGAGTCAAGATCAATCAACGCTTTTATACGTCAAGAGTAGAGTCCACGGTTGATGTCGTATCGCCAACTTAACATTATGTTCGGCAGTGCTTGTGACATGAAATGCGGGTACTGCCTTCAAACTAATGGTTCTTCCCCTGCTGATAGAAAAGCCAATGCACATGAGTTTGTGCAAAAGCTACTTCTACATTTAAAAGGTCAGACGCCTAAGAAAATTATGTATTGGGGCGGAGAACCCATGTTGTACTGGAAGAGAATAAAAACAATTCATTCTCTTTTATCTGAAAATGGAATCATACCTAGTCAATCTGTAATAACAACAAACGGCCGTAGACTGACAGAAGACTATGTAAAGTATGCGAACGACCACGAGGATGTATGGACAACCGTTTCCTGTCACGGCTGGAATTTCACAGATAAACAGTTAAAGACGATCTTTAAACTTAAGCGCTTCTCTTTGTCTGAACTTGTGCACCACTTCCGAACAGACCTTTGGGAAATACGAGATAGGTACTACGAGATAAAAGACAAGTTCGGAATTGCGCCAAGGCTTTGTGTGCATTTTCTGAGAGCCAACGACGGATGCAATAAAGACTACTACATGACCAAAGAGGATGTAGATAAATTCTGCAACCACATCCGTACCGAAGTAATACCAATGGCAAGACTTGGCGACGAATGGGCGCAATGGCAGTGTTCCCAACTCTTTTTTGAACGAGACCGCATAATCGCCAAAGGCGACGGCCCTCTCTGCGTCAGAGACGATCAGCTTTCAATAGACCTTCACGGAAATATATACGACTGTCATCACAATTATTGTTCATCAAATATTTCCGGGAAACTTTTTGAAAAAGTAATACCAATTCAAATAGAAGGAAAATTGAGAGCAGATCGTTTTTATAGAAGTGAAGAATGTCAATCGTGCGAATTGTTAGATCAATGTCGTGGCGGCTGCTATACATCTAACACGCACGATGTTGATTGTTACTTCACTAAGGAGAGGGCAAAACTGTACAAGTTGATGGGGAGAGTATGAGATTAAATTTGCATTGCATTACGCACGAAGGGAAGAAGGAGAATTGGGTTTACGACAACGAAACCAATGAGATTTGGAACAGTCAAGGGGAACTAGTTGATCTAAGTAAAGACGAAAGACTAAAACCTTACGTCAAGACTCGCAAGAACGGTAAGCCTTCTCTTATATCAAACTCTAAAAGTAACGTTGTTTGGAATCTGAAAATCCAACTCGGCCTTAAGTGCAATATGCATTGCAAATATTGTGCTCAAACAGGCAATGAGATTGGGGCAAACGTATTTAACGTTAAAGACGTAGGGCCTCTAATCGAGAAATTGAAAGCTAATAATGTAGAGGTAAAAGGAAACATCGAGCTTTGGGGAGGAGAGCCACTTGTTTACTGGAAGGTTCTTTTAAAACTAATTCCAGCTCTAAGAGAGCTTTACCCTAAAGTTGGGATAGGGATGATCACCAACGGTACACTTATCGACGATAAGAAAATTGAGTTCTTCGAGAAATACGGTGTTGGCTTAACCTTTTCTCATGATGGCGTTGGTTATCACCTTCGTGGAGAAGACCCTTTGCAAGACCCGAAGAAAGTAGACCTTTGGCGGTTGGCTGTTCAGAAATTAGGAGCGTCTATTAACTGTGTACTTACACCTGCCAACACGGACATTAACGCATCTGCTGAATACATTCGGGAAAAGTTAGGGAACGTTCACTTCAACTTTGAAGGGATTATGACTCACCTTGGAGTACAAGATTCGGAACTGATCTTTACTCCCGAGCTGATGCTTACTCTTCAGCGAAATATTTTTAAAGAGCTTACAAAAAATGGATGGGATAAGTTCCCCGCATTAACAGGCAAGGCAAATGAAATCCTTCTCGACTTAGTACAACGAAGGAAGGTCGAACATGGTGAAGTTAAATGCGGAATGAATCGAGAAAACATCATGGCAATCAATATGAATGGTGATGTTCTCTCATGTCACGATTATGCTACTGAAGATAAGTATGTTGGGAATATCACTGCGCTGGAACAAGTTGATTTATCGAAGCATTTTAAGTCATGGGATAAAAGATCGAAGTGTCCAAAATGTTTAGTACTTCCTTTTTGCAGAGGCGCTTGTCCGCAGGTTGAGGGACTCGCTCGAACACTGACGTGTAAGAACGAGTTCAACTATCACTTTGCTATTTTTCAGGCTGTGTGGTGGCTGTTGTTTGGTCTGACGATTGAGAGTTACGAGCTAATCGGTTCTATCTCAGACGTTTGAGAATATCGTCAAGCTCTCTTTGTAGCTTATCTAAACGTTGCTCAAGTGTCAGTTCAGTTGTACTTGGCTGAGGCCTTTTAGTTTCTCTTTTAAAATAACCAATTGGCGCTTGAGCTCTGTTTTCGCCGTTATCAACGTAAGCATGAAAAGGAGCCTTGCCTTGGTCAGCTCTGGCTTGTACATACTCGACCTCGATACCGCAATCGTTTAATTCATCAATATGCTCCATTAACTCTTCTTTAGAGCATAGAAGCCACAACCAACCTGACCCGTTGCTTGTTAAGTCTCTTCCGTAATTTAGACCACCGTTTCTATTGTCAAGGTACCGAATGCCAATTCTTTTAAGGGTTCTCGTTAGATAGTCTTCCATTTCTCATCTCCTTACTGTCTCATTTTCCCGTCTATCTTTCCTGAGTTCCAATACGATAAACCCCTAATTGACAGAGGTAAGTATGAAAGAAATTAAACTCAAAGACTCAGAACGTACACCATGCGAGATATGGACTCGTGTCATGGGTTATCATCGTCCGATCTCCTCTTTCAACATCGGTAAGAAAGGAGAGTTTGCTGACCGAAAGTATTTCAAAGAACCTAAGGACGGTGTACCTGTGTCATGCACTTGCCGAGGTAAGTAATGACTCAATACCTTCCTGAAAGCGGAACGATTGGATTAGGAATGGCTCGTAATCAATGGAACGATAACGGGCCGAATCCTGTTACTTCCATCAGTCTGGGTGGCAGCCAATGCCGCTCCTTTGCTCAGAAGCCTAACGGTGCGGTAAAGATGTCTGACCTGTACGCTAAGTACCGTGGTTATAAAATGCAATTCTTTAGTTACCCAGTAACTTGTAGGATTGACGTTGACGACTCTTATGACGGCGATGGCGGGATTAGCCAACCAGCTCATTCTATAGGCGGAAGCTTTATTGGTGTAGGCGCCTTTCGGCGTCAGGTTGTCAATTGTCTTTTCCCGTTTCACGACATACCAACACACACGATAAACCTCGGGAATATAACACCTCAAAAGTTTGGTACGGTTTCTCTAATGTTCGTTGGATACACGAGAACCTGTTCCACTTGGTACAACCGGACTTGGGACTCAATAGGTATTTCAGTTCAGATTGACGGACTTCCTGACCCTGTTATTGAAAGCGGTAACTCCCACGCTGTCACGGATAATCGGTATCCGTTAAACCTCTCGATGACGTACCGCCGCAACGGAAGTTCTCTTAAGTCGATTACCTTTAGAAAGGTTTGCCATCAGCCAAGCAACGGAGGCAACTACATGGTGAGTGAGCCTTGGTACTTTGGCCGTCAATACACTGGCCAGTATTCAGGAGCCAATTCAACTTGGACTTTGAGGGAGTTGGGCAACCTAGGTTTAACTTGTAACCAAGCAGGTCAGCCAGGCGGAAACAAGATGTGGCTTGTCTCTTACTATTACGGCGGCAGAGAACCATTCAACGTAGGAGACCAAGTGGAGATCGTGGATATTAGTTATTGGTGGTGAGAGGATAAGAAGTCACAGCCGTAGTTGCAAATCTTTTCTATCACACTGTTTTTAGGAATCTCTTTCCAATTTGGTTGGGGATTAAAAGGCTTTTCATAGATTTTTGTTCCTCCCATAAAAGTTCCTGAAAATACTTTCAAGGAATTAGTGACAGTTTTTTTATTCTTACAGTCGCAAACATCGACAACCAAAATTGATTGAAAAGGCCCGTCGGGGGAGTCTGTTGTCTTAAATAAATTTTTCACAGTGCTCACTGCTACAAGGCCAAGTTTCTTGTCGATGTCCGTTTCTTTTATGGGAAGAAGATAGTGAGTTCCAAGGGAATCTTTGAATAATTCTTTTAATCCAAATTGACTGGCATTGTCTTCGTTTATAAATGTTTTTTTGTTTTTGCAATACTTTGCGTAGAGTTTCTCACTAGCGGAATCAGGCTCAATTGGAGTCCATTCGCTTTTAGATGAATCTGCAAAAACTATACTTCCTTTCCCCATTTCTTTTTCAAATCCTGCAAAGTACCTTCCAGTCGCTTCTTTTGTCTCGCAATTGACGAGGGTGTGCAGTTGAGATGAAAAATAAGTTTTTCCGTTGTGCAAATCAGGGGTGTCGGAATTGATCAAAATCCAAGCATCAATGATAATCACTCCAAATATGTCTATCTCCTCTACAGTGCTCGTATAAACATAAAAATCTTTTGTCTGTATCCGAGCAAGATGTTCTAGGCCCTCGATATCTTTTTTATCCAAAGGATTAGCGAAGGAGAGACAAGAGAAGAGGGAAAGGAAGAGGATTAGATACTTTGCCATTATCGCTTGTACTGTCAGGTTAGCAGTTTCCCATAGTTTAGCGGCTCAAAAAAATAACCTCAAGCGGAACTAACTTGAGGTTTAAATGATTCGTTCCGTTCCGTCTTCTAAAACATCCAAGCTCATGTATGGTGGCTTTACCGGCTTAGATACAAGCCGAAGTGAAGTCGTGCATGAGGTCAATGAGCATCAGCCTTTTACTGATGTTGATAACGCATACATAGATTGGAGCGGCTATGTCTCTAACGAACGAGCGATTGAGCGAATTGGCAAAGAAGGTCGATACATTGCTCATATTCGTTTCTCTTATAACGGCGAAGTCCTTTACGCAACGAAAGGTGAGAACGGATTAAGCATTTGGAACTCGAAGCAGCTTGATAACGGAAGAGACGAACCTGACGTTGTTTTCCCTACTGACATAATCACCTCAACTCTGTCTAATGGTGAAGTCGTCTTTTGTGCTGGTGCAGAACCATATCGTTACGTTGCTCAAGAATGGAAAAGGATTGACTCCCCTGACGCATACGGTGCGACCTTATGTGCGTCCGTGTCAGGACGCTTGGCTTTAGCCGGATTTAAAGATGCTCCCACGGTTGTTCGTTTCTCTCGTGTGGACGACAACGAAATCTTTGAATGCGACGAAGATGTTGCAGACATTCAGGTAACAAAGGCTGGAGGCATCAATCTTAAGACTGTGCTCAATAGAGCTGAAACGATTACAGCTTTGTTCCCGTTCGGTGCGAATCAGCTTCTTATCTTTACGAATGCTCGTTGTCTCATCTATGAGATCAATGCGGATTTGACCACATGGAAGCAGGTTTCGGACGTTCATATCTATGTCGGCTGTGTGTCTCAGAACTCTATCTGCGGTTGGGCAAACGAGGTCATCTTCTGTAGCCGTTATGGTATTTACACGCTTAAGCGTTCTGTGGCAAACGGTACGGCTCTTGTGGTCTTACCTTATTCGCATAAAGTGCAAAGCGTTTATCAAGAACTACTTTCTCGTTTGGAAGATCCGAGACTAATCAACGCAGTCTTTGATTCAGATTGTGGTCGTTATCACATATTTTTCCCTTTAAGTCCACGAGGAGCTTCACGGCTTTCCTGCTCAGTCTCTCCAGTTGCTCAAGAAGAGGGAAGCTCGGGTTCTCCATCGTGGTCTTTTTCCGAATATGGCAACTTAACGTGCGGAGACTTCCTAGATGGAAAGTTACTTATGGGCAGTTGCGGTGGTATTTGGAGAATGAAATCCGAGTACGAGGAAGGAGGAGATATTGGAGAGGCTGTCTTCTCAACGCCTTTGCTTTGGATGAACGAACGTTTTATGCCTAAGCGTGGACATCAGATCGGAATCATTGCTGACGGAGCTGGTCAGATAGAAGTTGAGATTGAAAACGAAGAAGGACAGATATTAGATGTCCTTCGCTGGGACTTGCCTTATGAAGACCAAGCGGTCTTTCACGGAACTCGAAAAGGCAGACAGTTCACTCGAATTTTTCCCCATTTATTTACTGGCGTAAAGCTCATCGTCCATATACGGAACGTGACCAAGAGCTTACGTATTTACGGATTCACTATCGAAATCAAGGAGCAATAATCAATGGCACGTATTCGCCAACTTTACCCGTCTCGGTACTCTTCTACAGAGGCTACTTCAGCAGAGTTTGAAAACATCATCCGCTATCTCAGAAGCGGTGAAATTGGAAATAGAACTTTATCTGAATTGCTACGCCAAATCTTTAACTCCGAAGGTAACTTAGATGTTGGCTTAGAGATTCGCTTTGATTCTAAGTATGGTCTCGAATATCGAATCGGTGGAGACGATCAGGAGTGGTTGCAGATCATTGAACCTGAAGCGTTGCGTGGAGAACCTGGTGAGTATGTCGGTGAGATTGGCGATGCCCTGATGTTCAACCGAGCTGACTATGATGGTGACGGCACAACTACGGTCTTCAACTACGCTTTCTCTGAATCAGAGGCCGAAACCATTCTATTTAGAAACGGTCTGCTTCAATCTACTAACGCCTACACGTTAGATCAAATCAACGGGACGATCACAATCTTTCCGGCTATTGGTGCTAACGAAACCCTAACGGTGTTTCAGATCAGAAAAAGTGAGCTTAATGGTTTCTCTCGGACAGAGATTGTTGCTACTCAGAATCAGTACATCATCCCGTTTAAGTTCAACAACGAAGATCAAATCTTTGTTTACCGCAACGGCATCCTTTACAAGGAAGGTGAGAACGACGACTACATCCTAAACGCTGGTACATCCACAATTACGTTCTTAGCTCCTATGGCCTCAGGCGATGTTGTCACAATCCTTCGTATGCAAGGAGGCGGTCTTAGAGCTGTTGGCGGACTACTGATGCATGATCAGTATTGCTACAACGGAAAGATTCTGTACGACAAGATTCTCATTGACGACGATGACATTTCTCCTGAGAAAGTTCAGGGACTTAAAGGTTTGATGGAAAAGTCGAAACAGGTATTCGTACAGGATACGGAGCCTGTTGATACAGACGAAGTAGAGATCGAAAGCGGAGACTTGTGGATTAAGACAGGTCTGCCTATTTCCGTCTTGTATTTCTATGATGGACTTCGTTGGGTTTCTACTGCGCCTGACGGTTCCGTTCCAGCAATCAACAAAGGAGATGAGCTTCGCTATCTTCGTGTGAACTCTGCGGGTTCGGCTCTTGAGTTTGCTGCTATTGATCTGTCTTCCTGCGTAAAGAAAGATGAAGTTGGTAACCCTAACGGTGTCGCACCTTTGGACGAGAACGGACAGATTGCGGACGAGCTGGTCAAACAGCATTACTCCTATGTTCCGATTCAATATCGCACGGATGGAACGATCGCTAAGGATGCAGTGCTGACTCTTGGTTATGTAGCCAACGTTCAAGCCTACCTAGACAAGATGACGCTCTCCCTTGATGCTGGTACAGCAACAGTCCAGCTCTATGTTGGAGATACTGCGGTAGGTGCTACGACTGACCTGACGACTTCTGACGTAACTCAGACTTGGGTAGCAAAGAAGTTTGACGGACGAACCATTCCTAAGAAGATCACGTTAGAGATCACAGCCGCTTCTACTGACGCTAAAGGTCTTACGGTTAATCTGCGGCAGAGAATCGTAGGGTAATGGCAACCAATAACGACTCCAACTGGGTAACAATCAATGGTGGTAAGTTCCCTGCCACCATTGGTGAGGAGTTCATTAACACTTGGGGTAAGTGGCAGACAGACGGGGACGGTTTTAAGTTCAACGACTATCAGGCTACTTGGCAAGACTCTCAGTACAACGGCTCCTTCAGAGATTATGTCGGCATCAATAGTGACAAAAATATGCTCTATTGGATGAAGGGCAACTATGGCGACAAAAAGAAAGACTTTGATTTCAACGCTTGGGCTGATGCTCACCCTGACGAATATAAGGACTATAGGGATGAGAACGGCACTTGGTATCTGACTCCGGAAGGGAAGACTGATCTTGAAGGAAGGGCTTACACACAATGGTTAAAAGAGCAGAAGTATGACGTTAACAACACCAACCCAGTTGTCCAAATTAAAACCGGAAAGAAAGAAGGGACACAAGTTACATATAAATGGGACGAGTCTCTAAACGCTTACGTTCCTCACGAAGGTAAGGTTGTCTATTGGGATACTAGCAGTGGCCTTGGTCACGCTCTAAAGTCTTTTGGCTCTGCCATTGCAACGGGTATTGCTTCCTACTTTGGAGGCCCTTGGGCTGGAGCAGCAGTAGGTGCTGCTTCAGGGCTAATCACGTCTGAGGGTGATAACAAACTCCTTGACGCTGGTATGGGAGCTCTCGGCGGCTACATGGGCGGAGCAAACATGGCAGGAAATATCGGCGCCACAATTGGTGGTTCTGCCATTAAAGGAATAACTAAGAACGCTCTTCCCGATCTTGTTTTAAACATGGTACAGACCGAGAGCGATCCAGGGAACCTTGCAGGAATCGTTAATCAATGGAAGGTTGAGAACGGTAAAACAGCAGGTACAAGACCATTGACTGATGCTGAAAATGCGTTAATCAATCAATACGTTAATAACGCTAAGACGCTCTACCCATCGTTGTCGGAAGATCAAACCAAGAAGTTGGCTGACTACGCTGAGACTCTGACTCGAATGGGTTTGTTCACAGAAGACACTGTTAATCAAAAGAACGATCAATGGCAACAGCTAAAGGAAGCTCTTGAGAAGTATCAGACCAACACTTCTCTCGGCAATGGAGGAAGTGCAAACCTCGGCAACTCAATATCCAACGATGTTCAGGACAAACAGGAAACAGTGGAAAAGACACTCCTCGGAGTGCTTGGCGGTACAGCTCTCTTAGGCGGATTAGGAAATATAGGACAGACAGGTATGGCAGGAACAAACACAAACAATCTATTCAGCTCCTTAGTAGGGCTTGGAATGGATGGATACTTAGGTTACGGCAACTATCGAGACTCTAAGAATTACAAAGACTTAATGGGGAAATGGAGCGATAACGCTCAAGCCCTGGTTGGAAACGGAGCAAACTTAGCGAACTCGTTGCAGAACCTTTACGACAAAACCGCTGGTGGCAACGATAAGCTCTACGAAGCTCTGAAGGACAAGATTACAGTTCCGACTCGGAACGGAGACGAATGGCAGTCAACACCGTATTACCAAACCGCAACTCAAGGTTCTCAGAACGTCAATAACGCATTCGCAAAAGCGTTGAATGCGGCAGATCAAATCAGCGGAGTGTACAACGACCTCGGTAAGGCTAAGTTCTACAACGAAGATGACGTGTACGGAACGTATCGCAAGTTTGCGAATGCTCGTACACAGTTGGCTGATCGAGCTGCGGCTTTGACAGATTCGAGAACGTATGCGGCTAACCGTGCAAACGGTGTCGGAACATCTACGGTACAGCAGGAAGCCCAGGCAGAGAATGCTCGTAAATACATGGCAGATTTGGCGAACATTGACAGTCAGGCCTACACCGACGCTCTCAGCTATGTGTCCAACCTTTCTAAGTTGCAGACAGATCAGCGTAATGCGGCAATTACTGAAGCTGTTAAAGCTCTTGAACCCACTATCGCTACGTCCACAACGGATGCAACAAATCAGCTTCGTAATTCTCAGAATGAAATCGGTGCGTTGTGGTACGGAGATAAAGCGGCTGATCTTGAGCGTGGTTGGTTGGCTAACACCTATGACGCAGGTCTGAGAAACCAGGGCAACATTCTTAATGCTTTAGTTGGATTGAATGCTAACAACGTTAGGGCCGCTACAGATTTGGCTGACGGATACGCCAACGCATATGCCAACGCGATGAACGGCTTAATGCAGTCTGTGAATAAAGGAACGGCAGACGTTTCCTCTGCTACATCAGGGCTTATGAATGCCTTAGGTCTTGCCGGAAAGACTTCAGGTTTATCCAGTCTTTTCGATGGAATCAACTATGCAGGAGCTAATGCTGCGGCTGATTCTTGGAACTCTCTTGTTGCACAGACTGCGCTGAATAACGATATGACGTTAGATCAAGCGGCTAACTGGCTCATGGAAGCAGGTGGAGATCCGATTGAGGAAATCATTAACGCCTCTGGGAGCGGAGGTTTTTGGTCGGGAATCGGCGACTCTATTTCCAGCGGCTGGGATTCCTTGACTAATTGGTTTAGCGGACTGTGGTCGTAGGAGAGAACATGGCAGACGTAAACGACACTAAATACAAATTCTCCGATAGCTACAACGGAGCTCCCGTTGGTCGATTCAGCGGGATGGCTGGTTTCTATCACGGTCTTGGAGGATGGAATGCTGAGACAGACCGCAGAGCTTCCAAACGAGCCGAAGGGCTCCAGTTGTTCAAGGACTATGTACAGACATTAACGGACAACGGAATCGTTCCCAACCAGGAATCTCTGAGCAACTTCCTTGGCAATGCAGGTGACTTCGGAATGAATGCCTCCTACGGGTTTGACCCGTATGCGGCACAGCAGATGATGGAATCTGCAATCAAACAAGGCGAGGATAAGAAGAGAGAACTTGCCGAAAAGAGAATCCAAAACGAAGCGACCACGAACAAGAGTCTTCAGGAGAATTACAACCTTGAACGTCAAAACTTCAAGAACTCCATTGAGGCTATTGAATCGTTCCGTGAAAAGAATCCCGATCTTCCACCTGAAAGATTCAATACTTTAGCGCAAGGGTTGGAAGACAACTGGAACCGAACTGAGATCGACAATATCGTCAAAGGCAGTCAGGGAATTATTGATCTTAACTACGTTGACGAGAAACTCAGGGCTAGTCCGAACATGACTGACCAGCAGAGGACAGTCCTGCGTCAATCCATTAACGGCAATAGAAACAAGTATGCACAAGAGATTGCAGACTCATTGGGCGGGACTATTGCGCAGAATAAAACAGACGAGGAACTCAGAAAGATCATTATCCCTAAACTCGATCCGACTGTGCAGAATGACGAGGATATGATCACCAAAGTCCTTGGCATGGTTAAAGGGAACAACGCAACGTCCTGGTCGAAACTCGATTACTCGAACCGAGAGGCTATCGGCAAGTCTCTTCCTGAACTCCTTAAAGTTGCCGCAGGTATCGAAAAAGAGCGAGAACGAAGTCAGGAAGTTGCTCTCCAACGGCGAGAGGACGAGATCAAAGCAAATAGGCAACTCCGAGAGGCTAGGATCAAAGAATGTGATGACATCCTTGCTGGAAGACCTAACAAGAAAGGAAAGAAGCCGACTCAAGAGGAGAAGGATGCCGCTCTAAGACAAAGGGTTGAGTATCAGTACAACGTAACCCCTGATGCTAGAAGAGAGTTAGAAACTGCCAAGACTCAAGCCGAGGCTGATGCTATTGTGCGTAAGCACAAGCTCATATCCCTCAACGAAATTGAGGATAGAACGAAATACCAGGCTTTGTATGCCAACCCTTCACAAACGAGAAACCCCTACACGGGAAGCGTAGAAGGAGACTATGCCGCTTACATGAATCTTTCGATTCCGATCTTGTCATCTGAAATAGATAAGACGGTGACGGCGATTCAGAAGGACAAGACTAACGGTCTTAACTACAGCGACAAGTTAAAGAGGTTGGCTAACGGCGTCTCCATTGCGTTGAGAGATGCAAGACAAGACTTCATAAACGGCGGAGCATACGACATCTCTCCTCAGGCTTGGACTCAGATGGAGCTCACGTCTCTGAGTAAACTGTTCACCTCTACAAGGCTTCCTCCTGAAGACATTAAGCAAGTCGTCAATATGGTCTTCGATAATATTGGAGAGCCTATTGCCGTTCAAAAGAGACAGGATGGTTTTGAATTTATTAACTCCAACCTTAAAAACTGGACAACTCAAGGTCAGTCTCCTCTTGTCCATGACAGAACTTACTACGGACAGGACGGAACTAGACCGACGCAGAAGAGTTCACCTGAGTCTATCAAAGCCAGTTGGGATGCGTTTACAGGTAACTTTAAATCTACTCCTGTATCTATCGAGAAACCTGTTACGCAGTCTACTCAAAACTATAACGATATAAACCGTCAAAATCGTGAGGAAAGAAATCGAAGATTCAATAATCCACAACCTAAGAATGACGACAACACTTTTGCAACTGAGGTAGCACCAGAAGAAGTAAACGGATACAGAAATAACCCGAAGGAATATTTCGACTCCATGACCTACGATGACCCAAGGTTGGATAGAGCGGCTTTGTATTATTCGATCAAATACAACGTACCGCCTGGTTGGATTAACGCCATTAAGAACGCAGGAGAACGTTCTAACAACTGGCAAAGACCTGACTACAAGAAGACTGGTTCGACAGCTGCAGGTGTGTTGCAGTTCACGCAGAGTACGATCAACAGCAAAGACCTTGACCTCAAACACAATCCTTTCAATTCAATTGAAACGATTGAGGCTGGAGCTAAGTTGTTTGCTTACGAAGCTGATCGTTTCCGTAAGATGATCAAACCTGCGTTCAGTAATGCTGACCCGTATGTAGCCGCCTTGATTCAGTACCGATCGGGTTCTGAGGCCGCTAAGAAATACATTCAGACCAATGGTTTCTTAGGCAACCTCCCTAAGGATGTGTACGATTACATCAGTCGTGTCCTTAAGTATGTCGGCGAGTCTTCTGCTGAACGGCAGTTGTATGCACAGATGAAAATGAACTCGGTCTGGGATTTTCAAACAGCTATGAACGAGAAGTTCTCTCCTGAAGAATTTGTAGAGTAACCATTATCCCTACACGATTGCTCCATAACTTAGAAGATTACGGAAAATCTTTTGAGTATGGAGCAACTTCATGTCTATTCTGTCTATGTTGAAAGCCACTGAGCAAGGCTACAGCGGCACACATGACGACAACTACTTCTTTGCTAACTCTTCCTTCAACGACATCGGTAAGGATGAAGAGCTTACAAAGTTTTTTATGAAGACCGTTGACCCTGAAGGGTCTAAGTACGGCAACGATGTTGAAAAAGCAAAAACTGGATTTTTGAATGACTATACATTTAAATCAAATTCCATTACAGCCAGTGTTCTTGATGCGGTTAAGTCTCCAACTTACTCAGAAGATGAAAAGCAAAAGAAAAACTTCCTTGGGAGAATGTACGAATCCGCTCCTAACCGTTTAGCAGGTTCAGACGGAGTAGGCGGAGCCGCACAAGCACTGGGCTATGGGTTAGCTGGTGGCCTTGTCGGAGAATACGGAGGAGATGCCGCTATCAACATTGCCTCTACTGCTGCATCATCTTGGCTTGGTGCGAAGATGGGTGCTGCCGCTGGTACGGCTGTAGCTCCTGGTGTTGGTACCGTTGTCGGCGGAACTCTTGGTGCATTAACAGGCGGAGTCCTAGCCTTATTTGGCAAGGGAGCTTTGGTCAAGGGAACTCAGCAACTAACCAAGGAGGGAGCACAACAGCTTCTAAAACAAATTGCCACGAAGGAAGGCAAAGACGCCTTGGTTAAACAGGTTGCTAAGGAGTATGGCTGGAACACGGCTAAAGCTGAGTTCGCAGTTAACGGTGTACTTGGTGGAGTCGGCGGAGCCGCTGAGGAATATAAGAATGAGAACATCGGGTTGTCCGAAGGTAACTTCACGGACTACCTAACGTCCGCAGGTGGCGGAGCTTTAATGGCTGGTGGTATCGGCGGAGCTTTAGGCTACGTTACTTCTCGATTCGGAGAAGGTCGCCGCCTTGGTAAAGAGCTGGTTCAAGATTCTCGTGACGGCCAGAAGATCATGGCTACCATCGGTGATGACGGCCCTCGTACTTACCGTGAAGCTATCGAACAGAGACTCAAGGACATTGAGGAAAAAGAAAAACCGACACAAGACGAGATCGTTCAGAAACAACAGCTTGAAGCTGAAAAGAAACTCTACGATAAGTACCGCATTCCCCTGACAGAAGAACAGCGACAGGGTGTCAACGATCTCTGTTCTGATCTTTCTATTCAACTGAGACAGGAGGCCAACGAGCTTGATACTTTCCCGGCTACCTCGGGTCATTCTGCTGAAAAGCTCAGAGCTGTGGCCGATATGTTGGATAACCTCCTTGACTTCAACTCGGCAGAAAAAGCTGTGGTTGATGCTGAGAAAGCATTGGTCGGAGGAGGTGATGACGCACGAGCTAACCTTGCGAGAGTGAAGGCCAAGTGGTCTGCTTTGCGTAGTATCGGCAAGTATCTCAACGACAACAAGTTAAGCGAAAGAGATTCCGTCTACAGCCTTTTAGATGACGCAACGTTCATGGACTTCGCTAAGAACCTAGACGATAACGTTAAGAATGCGATTATTGCAGAGAACAAGCGTGTCTTTCCTGACGTTGGTTTACGCCAAGGAGAAGAGCTTCAACCTCAAACGCCTATTGCTAAACCTCAGGACACAAAGGGAGCTGCCGCAACTAAACCTCAGCCTGACACCAAGGCGTCCCGTAAGAAGGCAGACAAAGCCATCAAAGATAATCAGTCCGGCAAATCCGCTTCTAAGGTTATCGAAGAATTGAAGCAGGATGCTCAGGCCAACCCTGAGGAATCTGCTTTAGCGTCCATGACTCCAAGTGAAATAGACGGAATCAAACCTACATTGGAAGATGTGATTGAAGGGATGCCTAAGGAAGAGGCGTCCATCATCACACAGATGTCTCAGTCGTCTGTTAAGCCTGATGGAACTCCGTCTCAGGTTGCTAAGAGTTTCTTAGATGCTCTCAAGTCTATTCCCGAAGATGAAGCTAAGTTCAATCAGTTGGTGGCAAACCTTTCAGAGCAGTCTGGTCTTCCTTCCGAACAAATTGCACCTGCTTTGAAATCAGCAAGGCAGAGTTATGAAGCAAGAATGTCAGCGATTGAAGCTCAGAACGCAGAATTAAAAGCTCAAAACAATGAGATTCGTGAATTACTAAAAAAGAAACAAACCGAGAGTGCTGCTACATCAGAGGCCGCAGAAACTATCGGCACAACGGCACCTGCTGAACCAACACCTCCGAAAAAGACTCACGAGCAAATCTCTCGTGAGGCTCAAAAGAAACGTGATCAGCTTAAAGCTGAAGCAGATATGACTAAGGCGGACAAAGACGAAGTAGTTCAACGTCTGAGCCAAAGCGTATCCAAGACCCGTGAAGTATTCGCCTCTAAGGAAGCGGAAGTCACTGGCTTGATTCAGGATGGAATGTCCTTAGAAGATTTTAAAGGCACAGTTCCTGAAAGACTTAAGCCGTTGATCGAAGGTGTCACCGATATGGCTACCGCTAGAACGGTAATTAAAGAGAATGCTCAGAGACTTGCAGACTACTCAATCCTTTCGTCTATCAACGATGTTGTAGGCAGTGAGAACCTTGTTCTCTTTAAGAAGTTCCTGCCGTTGTTCGGTGATGACAAGGATTCAGTACGCCTTTCTAAACGACTGGATAACGTCGTTGCAGACATACACGCTAGAGCGCTCAACGAAGCCGATGGTGAGGGTTTTGATTCCGCCTTAACTTCTGCTATCAACAAGGGCTTAGTGCCTCTTAAAGGCGCAAGAAAAGGCCGTATTGACCCTGTTCTTGAAGCGGCTAAATGGCTTCCTGAAAACGTAGACGAGAAGGTTAAAGCCAAGGCAGAGACATTAGCCAAGCGGGTTGCAAAGAGCTGTGACCATAACGCTCAATTCAAGAAGCTGTCTGAAGAAGCTCAGAACTCCATTAAGGTTCGTCTGATTCAGTCCAGGGTTCAGGGCTACTTAGCCAATCGAGCTCAGTATGAAGGCGTCAAGAACTCAGTTGCCGCCGATATTCAGAAAGCATTCGACAGTGTTGAAGCATTAAAAGGTCAGAAGTTTGACACTATGCAGGATGCAATGTCTGCCATAGGTTCCGCCGAAGAACGCTATCGCTATGTACAGTCGGAAGATTACATTCAGTCGAAGTTGGACGACTTCTTTAATAAGTATCAAGAACCTGCCAACCTTGCTCCGCATCAGAAAGAAGAAGGCGGTAAGCCTGTCTATGATGAAAAAGGCAACTTGGTTAAGGTCGAGAAAAAGAAGGGCGTAGTCGACGAGAAGGGTAAAGCTGTTTACGAAACTCGATATAAGAACGTCAACCTGAACACAAGTTCGTCTCGTTACAACCTTCGTAAGAACTTTGATCAGGTTAAAGCCAATGCTCTCTCAACAGCTTCCGGTAGAAAGGCTGGTAAGGAGGTTGCAGCTATTGCCCAGAAATTAAATCCGGAAGGATTCAAATCCTTAGGTGCAAAAGGATTAACAGAGAAAGAAGCTGAAGGCTTGATCTTGGAAGGAATGTTTGACCGCATTATGAATATGCGAGAGAAACAAATCCTCGACCGTCTAGTTAAGAACATGATTGACGGAACGGAAGACCTTGACGAACAGGCGTTTGAAGAGATCGGTAGAAAGTTTTGGAATACCAAGTTCACAGATTCCGATAAAGCAATCCTGAAAGAAGTTGCACGTGACGAGTTTGAACACGCTAGAGAACGTGAAAAGCTGAAAGCAGTTATCACTGCTTACGCTGATAAAGAGAAACTTACTGGAGCGGACAAGCAGATTCTTTCTCGAATCATCGAAGGTATGAACCGAATGCTTAAAGAACAGCATGATGTGGTGATCGAGAAGAAAACCAAAGGCGCTACAAACGCCGTTGACTTTAACAAGACCACACCTTCTGTTGAAGCTAAAGATGTTGTCCTTGACGAAAAGACTGGCAAACTTCTTATCTTTGGTAAAGAGTACGGTACTTTTATTAAAGACGAATCAGGAAGAATTGTTGTCACGAATCAGGCAGGTAACACACTCACTCCCGCAGAGAACCTTGAGAAGCTGATGGGACGCAAAAACTTCCAAAAGATTTTACGTAAGGCAGAAAAAGAACAAGCACAAGAAGCAAAGCCGAAGGTTGCAAAGGAGACAGAAGCTAAAGCTCCTGTGACTGCCGATGAAATTATTGAGGAAATAAGGGCTGATGCTGTTGATGAGATCGTCGAGAGAGAAGCAGTGAAGTCTGCTGAGACAGAGAAGTCTATCGCCGACTCTGCTTCCACGTTTACGTCTGAGGATTTAGAACGTCCGATCACTGACTACTATGCTTTAGTGACAGACGATCAGTTCATTACTGCCCGTGTAAAACGAGCTGATGGTTCTGTAGCGTGGAAACATATCTATATAAACAAGGCTAACCCTAATGCTTCCATGAGAACTGCCCTGGGTAATTATCAGAAACAGATCGACCTCGGGAATGTAACAATCATGGGTTGTCCTCTTCGTGGCGGAAAGCGTAAAGGAGCTGATGCTGATTGGTGTGCTCAGAATGCTTTCTACCTAACGAACAACAAAAGAGGAAAGACCGACCCTGCGTTTATCGCAGAGAAAAAAACTCAAACAAAACTCGACGGACGAGTTGCTGAGATTAAAGATTCAATCGGCAACGATGACCCATTGATTCACTTGAAAGCTATGGATTATCCGTTAGAGGAGAAGGAGCTGAAGTCCGTCTTTTTTACCGGTGAAAACGGAGAAGAGATCAACGGCCTCGACTTTATCAATTCGTTTGAACAACGAGCACAGCAGCTCTCGATTGCGCCGGGTATGACTCGTGATGCCTTTGAGAAGGAAGTTGCAAAACTCTCTTCGATGGCAAGACTGATTAACGAGAAGCTCCCTTACGGTTATCGCAGAGACAATTCGAGCCGCATCAACTCTGCTCGTGGCCTCATGGTAAAAATGAAAGGACTCAATCCGTCCGAGAAGATTTCTGCCTTGAGAGCATTGCAACAGTTGGACAAAGACTTAGCGCCCAACTCCTCACCCTACATCTTCAAAGGTACAGACGAAACACCCTCAGGATTTGGTTACGAGCAGAACGGAAGAATCAACAAGAATGGTAAAAGAGCAGATAAGATTCTTGTACCCAACGGAAAAGATGGTGTTCAATGGTCTCCTGCTGTATCTCACGAGCTTCTGCATTGGGGATTCAACAATCTGCTTACGCCTGATGAAAAGATTCAGTTTCTCGAAACTTGTGCTAAGAAGTATTTCAACGAAGACGGAACAGTCAATACCCAATTGGCCGTGAAGATCGGAGGAAGTAAAGAAGCTGTGTTCAAGGCCGACGGTTCTTTAGATGTAGCTGAGCTTTTCGCATACGAAGGAACAGGTTATTACGGAGATCGTTTAACCAAACAGGCTGCACAAGCAAACGATTCCTTCTGGGATATGTTGGTATCTAAGTTCAAAGATTTGATGTCTTGGATTCAAGGCATGAGAAACGACATCTCGCCCGAGAATATTGAACTCTTTGAAAAGATTCTCCCAAGTGAGTACAACTCCAATCGTTATGAAGCAGGTGTCCTGTACGACTTGACCGCTAAAGAACGAGTCGCAGTTTCTACGCTTGATTCAAAGACCAACAAAGGTGTTCATGGTTTGAACATTATGAACAACCTTGAGAAAGTTAGAGCGGATGCATTCAGATCTATGTTCGACCCTTCTATGTCTTTGCTTGATCGAGCCGAAGCAATGAAGAGTGTTGCCGGATATCTCAAGGGAGTGATTCACGGCTCCCGTACTGAGATCGGTTCAGAGTACATCGCAAAAATCAGAGGAAAGATTATCGGCTACGCCGAACAAATCTCTGATGCTGAAGGTAATAAGCTCATTGAAAGTAAGTTGAAGACTAATAACTTATTTATTAAAGGCAAGAAAGACAACCGACAGTTCGGCACAGTGCTTGAGGTTTATCAAGATCGGTACAAGAGCCTTGGCTACTCAGACGAAGAAGCAAAGAGATTGGCTGAAGGTTCTGTTATTGATGACGTATTGGATAAGGCAGAACGAGGTGATGCTTTGTATTCTGATGATCTTCTGTTTGATGATGTCGGAGAAGATGCAGGATACCGTGCAACTAATACTCAGTCTCCTGATGCTGACACTCGTTCCTTGTCCCCTGAACGTTTGGCTGAGATCAACGAACAGGCAGAAAAAGAAACATTGGACGAAGCTAATAAGTGGCTGAAGGAAAACAACCTTCCTGAAGTCCACTCGGACAACGAACTGTCTGCCGCTTTTGAAGCAGGAAACATTCCTCGGGAAGAGATGATGGACTTCATGGACTTCTATGAAACCCGTCTCGAAGAGCTCAAAGGTACAGCACAAGCGGAGCTTGTTAATAAAACAGAAGTGGGAGCACCGAGAGGAAACAGTGCTGCTGTTCAGAAAACATTGGGCAGACTGTACGACATCATTGTCGACGCAGAAGATTCTGTTATCACAACGATGAAGAATAACGGCTATGCCCTTGCTCCTAACGAACGTCACCGTCCGAGTGTTGCACCTAAGGGAGAGAAGTTCACTCCTCCGTCTAAGCTAAGTGGCCCGAAGACACCTGAAGTCAATGTTGTCAAGGAAAGTGTGGAGGCAAAAGCACTGTTAGGCGAAACTAATGGTGTCCCAAATCTTGCGTCTCCTAAGATTAAGGCTGTCCTTGATTCGATTCTTGAGATGTCTGACCCCGAAGTGAAGAGCGCTGTTCGTAAGGTGTTGTTCCGTTATAGCGAGTTCTTAGGTAAGGATGATTTAACCTACAAAGATCTTGCAAACCTTCTTGGTATCGAGCTTCCTGAATACTTAGACGAAGACAAATTGGTGAATGCTTCTGCCAGTTTCCTTGATAGTGATAGCGGCAGATTTGCAGATCGAGACTTCTACTCAAGGGCAACTAGCACCCTCCACACAATGGGAAAGCAACTCACGCAAGGTGAAGAAAGCGAAGCGTACAAAACGTTCTCGGCTAACCTTTATCTTTCCCTGAGTGATGGAATGAATATGGACGTACTCGAAGATGGAACTAAGTACATCTTTGATGTGGGTTCAACTCCGAGAATCAGTCGTGACTCCTACAAGGCAAGACTTCTCAATCTTCCTGAGAACATCCTTGACGGTATGAGAGAGTTCCTGAAGACTGACGATCTTAAGAAAGCCTTTGCAGACATTGACTTTGAGAAAGGAACTGAAGGTGCATTCTTTACCATTGACGGCAAAAAGGTTCCTGTCGGTGATGTGGTACAGACTGTTTTCAGCAACCTTGCTCCTGAACCTACAACAGTCAAAGCCTATACCCCAATCACGGGAGCAATGGATACAGCAATTGATAACGGCTATGCGCAGAACACATCGTCTGCCGCTGTTCGTATCGCCGCTTTGGGTAAGGGATGTACTCCTGCCCAAGCTGAGGTTACAGCGGGTTTGATTCCTACACGTATCCGCAATTGGTGGGGAGACTCTGTGTTTAAGAAAGCTCTGACATCTATGGACAATGGTCTGTCCGTTGTACTTTCCTCCAACACAAAACGTTGTAAGGACTTAGGCGCCAACTTCCTTGCCGATACTGGGCGATTCTTCTACGAAGATAAGTCCCGCTTTATTGGTCAGCACTATGACAAACTTCAGACTGCTTTGCGTGAGCTGAGAGGAAGTGAGGTAAAGGGTAGATCAAACCTTCGCAATCAGATCGGCAACGACTTTGAAGATATGAAGCGAAGCCTTCTCACCAACAACCACCTTGGTATCGTTACCGAGAATGAACGTGGTGTGATTGACTTCATGCGTACAGCTACAAACGACAACTGGCAAAAGAAGTGGGACAACCTGAACGAGGTTCAGAGAAATGCTGTCACAGAACTGACCAACCAGTTTGAGGCTATCCGTAAGGAGATGGTTGATCTCGGTATTCAAGTCAACGACTACCGTGGAATGAACGGTATCCTCCATTACCTGCCGCAGAGATTCAATAAGGATTGGGTCACAAACAACCATGACAAGTTTATGGAAGGTATGACTAAGTTCTTCGTGAGCGAAGGAAAGTCTCAGCGTGATGCAGTGAACGTTGCGGAAAGTCTGTACTCTCACATTGCCAACGACTTTGAGTTCTCAGGATTCTCAGGAACCGACCCGAAGTTTGCTCGTAAGAGCGGTGAAGGTTTGTACGCTCGTGTGTTGAACATCAAGCCTGAGCAGTGGAAAGAGTTCGGCTTGACCGATATGTTCGACAACAACCTTGAAGCATTGGCTCGTGACTACATTGATCACGCCGCTACCCTGATTGAACGAACCAAACGTTGGGGTGTTGAAGGACACGGAAGAGCTGCTTACTTCTCAGTACAAGCCGGTGGTCTTGACGGAGCGGCTAACGTTCTGATGCATAGTCAAGAAGCACAGAAACGAATCTTCCAAAGCGGAGATAACGCAAGATTAAATTCCGCATTGGAAGTGAATCTCTTTGGGCCTTTAACAACTAATCTTGAGGAGGCTAAGAAGATTTGCGAGGCAACCGAGAGAGCTTTAAACGACGGCGTTTCCGTTGACAACATTGTCAATACGCTTGTTCAGTTGTATGCCGCAAACAGAGGAGCAGGGCTTGTTCACTTCCAAAGAGAAATGAACTGCCTTGTCAACGGCATTAAAGACTTCGGTCTGTCTGTCGGCCCTGATGCAAAGATTCCTCAGAAACACGCTAAGTATTTAGTACAGGCGTCTGACCTTCTTACAGGTATGAGAGGTGCTCCTAAGGATGACAGTGCTGCTATCGGTTGGATGACATCCTTGAACAACATGACCATGCTTTCAATGGCAACGATTGCATCCTTGTCAGACGTTGGGTTAATCGCTGTTCGTTCAGGTGAGTTTAAACCGTTCCTGACAGGTATAAAAGCAACATTGAAACAGATGGCAGGAGGAGATCAGGCAGAACGTGATGCCATTCGCTCTCTCGGTGTCCAGTTTGAAACTGACCGAATGAACAACTTCCTCAATAACAATAACGGTCGTATTCAGGGTATGAACAATGCCTTCTTTAAGGCCACTGGTCTTACCCAGTGGACGGCATTCTCTCGACAGATGTCGGCCAACGTTGGCTTTGAAGCGATTAAGTGTTTCCAGAGACAGGCTCGTGAAGCGATTGCTTCCGGTAATCAGAATAGTCTGACTTATCGTAAGGCTATGTACTGGTTAAGAACACTTGGTCTAAACGACCCTGAGTTTATTAACGGCAGAGCTTTAACCTCCTACGCAGATATGATCGAAGCGTGTAAGGCTGACCCGAGTCTAGAAAGCATGAACGAGAAGGTTGCAAGAGCTGTGGTTAAGTTCGTCAACCAATCTGCCTTTGCGCCCAACCGTGCAGATACTCCGGCTTGGGCACAGTCAGGATTCGGAAGACTGGTGTTCCAGTTCAAGTCTTACCCGTTGATGTTAGGTCGTCTGACTAAGTGGGCTTTAGATTCCGCTCGTCTCAAGAACGGTGCCAACATCAAACCGTTAGTTCTCCTTGCGACACTTGGTGTCGGAATGGGCGCCGGTGGTCAGGCATTACGTGATGTGATCTCAGGTCGCAACATTGACTACGAAGATGACGGTCAGTCCTTTGCGGATATGCACAGTGTCAAGCAGAGACTCGCTTCTGAAATCTGCCGTCAGCTTGGTTGGGAATCTTGGGCTGATAACCTGGAAGGAACACAGGTTGATTCTATTATCGGCTGGTATGCCTCAGGTCTAATGGGTCTTGGTGCCTTGGGTGTCATCGGTGACTTTGCATTCAACCTTACCGAATCCACACAGGACGGAGCTTATGGAGAACTCAACGTTGCGAAGCAGCTCTTCGGCCCGTCATTCGGTACGGTCATGGATGCCTACCACGTTGCGAAGACTGGATACAACATGACGGCTGAAGGACTTGGTATCAAGAGTGAACGTCCGAGCAACAAGGACGAGAGGAGGGCCTTCAGTGTTCTTGAAAGCCGCATCCCCGTGGTCGGTGGATTCCGATCTCTCGGACGTGAACTGAAAGACTACTTGGTTCCCTTAGAGGAGAACTAATCTAATAGGTCTGCTATGCGGTCTGCCGATTCTCGATAGTACCGCATAGTCATCTTTATATCTGTATGTCCGAGCTGACGAGCTAACGCTAGAGGCGGTAGCTTCTGAGCGGCATGAGTACAGAACGTTGCCCTTCCGTCATGGAACCGAAGGGCTTCTTGTATTACGTTGCCGTGGCTGTCTTTCTTTATTGTGAATCCCAGCTTATCTCTAAGTCTTCTAAATATAGTAGTGACTGAACCTCGGTGAAGTCCGAAGACTTTGGGTAGATTTAATGGGAGGATTAAGTTTAGAAGTTTTCTCGCTTCACTTGATAAAGCCACGTCTCGTCTGCGGTTTGTCTTAGTAACCCCTGCTGGGAGAGAGATTGATTTTGGGTAAATCCATGATCTTTCGAGTTCACAAATCTCTCCGAGTCTCATTCCCGTCAACGTTGAAAAAACAAAAGCTGCTACGACTCTCTGTGTAACAGTCTTGGGAATGTCTCTTGCATACCAACCAGCTTCCTGACACAGCATGGTGATCTCTTGATCGGATGCAATCCTTTCCCTAGGAGGTAGGCTTCTTAACTTCATAACCCCAATCATAGGATTAGACTCGATGTAGCCTTTGCGTATTGCAAACTGTAAAGCCGAGTGCATTATCGCTCGTTCCTTTTTCAGTGTGCATTCACATACAGTTGTGTTCCTGTTTGTCTTTACTTTAAGACGGCGACAGAAGTAGTCATCGAAGTCTCTGACTTGCAGTTGAGAGATTTTGATGGAGGAGATACGAACATCTCTTTGTATCTTTTTTACTCTGAGAATGTCCTGCTTCGCACCCTTGTGATACTTCGCTACCTGATCTGCGTACAGATCAAGCAGTTGCTTAAAGTTGATGTTTCCATCATCTTCAAAATAGCCTGAAGGATTGAGACTAAAGGCTTTCGCTTCCTTGAGTGTATCGAATGTCCCCCTGTGGAACTTGCCTTGTATAGTGAGGGTTACTCGATACTTGTTGCCACGTTTTTCGATACTCATTGCACGGATAGAATTTATGTGTATAATCTACCCACGTTGCTTGAGAGCTCCGATGAATAGTCGGGAGTTCGAGACTCTCAGCATCCACCAAGGAGTGGTAGTTCAGTTGGTTAGAATACCGGCCTGTCACGCCGGGGG
>PPYF01268810.1_pt1 | contig 37844 bp, 30 predicted proteins | sample 1559871 | NCBI WGS metagenome assembly PPYF01 (sample SAMN08240021, study PRJNA423297) | Human gut metagenome, whole genome shotgun sequencing project.
CACGGCGTGATCTGTAGAATTATACTAGATATTCAAATGAATTCATCCGATATCTTTCAAGTATTCATAAAGAAGGAGGGAAGTATAAATAGCGTTCATATACATCTCCCTCATAGGGCCTAGGGGCGTTATAGCTCGATCTGGGAAACCGAAACCGGAGTATTCATGAAGATAGAGGCCGCCTCAGAAAACTTCTCTGCCGACTCCGTGGTAAGAAAACGGCAACTTCCTCCCTTCGTGAGTTTACGATCCATTTCCGGGTGACGCCCTAAATAATCTCGCAAACTCTCCGCTACATGCTCGCCTTGCGAGAATAGAGTGATGCCGGAAGGAAGAAAAGCACGGATCTTATCCATCAAAAGGGGATAGTGAGTACATCCCAAGATAAGCGTATCGATTTGCGGATCTACGGATAATATATGGTCGATATGCTTTTTCACGAAATAATCCGCTCCCGGAGAATTAAACTCATTATTCTCCACCAAAGGAACCCACATGGGGCAAGCCTCGCCTGTCACTTGGATATGTGGGTACATCCTGCCGATCTCTATCGTATAAGAATTGGACGTAATCGTACCGCTCGTACCTACGATACCGATATGTTTAGTACGGCTGATCGTATCCACTAACTCAACTGTAGGACGGATGACTCCCAATACACGACGATTGGGATCCCATGTAGGCAAGTCTTTTTGTTGGATCGTACGAAGCGCTTTCGCGGATGCCGTATTACAAGCCAAGATCACCAATTGGCAACCCGACTCAAACAGACGCGATACCGCCTGACGGGTAAATTGATAAACGACCTCGAACGAACGGGTTCCATAAGGAGAACGTGCGTTATCGCCCAGATAAACGTAATCATAACCGGGCATCAACTGATGGATCTTATCGAAAATCGTCAGTCCGCCATAACCCGAATCAAAAAGACCGATCGGACCGGGAGCTTGTGGAAACATATCAGAACCTTTCTTTTATAAAGTACAAAGGGTGCAATCCTTTCGGAAAACACCCCCTCTTTTATTCTATAGAATAAATTTTCTCGCTAATTACAAACCGAGTTTCGTACGAACAAACGGAGTTGCGTCTACCGCGTTAGTACCCGTATAAAGCAAAGCTGCCGGATCGATGATATACGTATATCCCTTCTCCTCGCCTACCTTCTGGATAGCCTCGTGCAACTTCTGTTGGATCGGTTGCAACAATTCCTGTTGTTTCTTTTGTACGTCTTGCTGAGCTACCTGAACGAAGTTATCCATACGTTCTTGGATATCTTGAATCTCTTGCATTCTTCTCAACTTGATATTTTCTGTCAATGAATCTTGCTGCGCTACGAAGTCTGAATATTTCTTTTGGTATTCATCTTGCATTTGCTTCAATTCAACTCTATATTTCTCATTCAAGTCTGCCATTTGTTTTTCCATACCAGATACCTCCGGCATAGCCATAAACACCTCTTGAGTTTTTACAAACGCAATTTTAACTTCCTGAGCGATAGCTCCCAACGGGAGAATCATCAACAATAAAACAATAAGTTTCTTCATTTTTACTATATAATTACTTTGTTATTAATCAAGCTTTCACACTTTTCATGCATAAAGCGCACAAATGTAAGCATTTATTTTGAATATCCTAACTTAATCAGCACTTCATTACTGATATCGATCTTCGGAGAAGCGAAAATAATGCTCATAGCTGAAGCTCGATCCCAAACAATTTGATATCCCTTGTCTTCCGAGATTTCTTTCACCGCATTATACACCTCGTCTTGAATCGGTTTCATCAAACTCTCGCGTTTCTTATATAACTCACCCTCAGGACCGAAATATTTACGCTTCAGATCTTGCGCCTCTTGCTCTTTCTTCACGATCTCTTCCTCACGTTTCGTTTTCATCTCGGCAGAGAGGAATACCAGATCGCTCTGATAATTCTTATACATATTCTGAGCTTCTTGCTGAATCGCTTCCACCTCATTTTGCCATTTCTTGGAAACTTGGCTCAACTGCTCATTGGTCATTTCGTAAGCCGGAATATTCTTCAATATATATTCCATGTCGATTAAAGCGAACTTCTGTGCCATGCCGGCAAAAGAACAAAGCAACATCAGACAGCTCAATGTGATAATCTTTTTCATACTCTCTTTATTTATAGTTCTACTTTATGACTGCAAATATAACAGAGGGTTTACTTACAGCCTACCAATATTCGTTAAAAGTATTTATTTAAATGTAGAGACGGGGCGTGCCCCGTCTCTACATACGGAACACGCCCCGTCTCTACATACGAAGCTATACCCGATCTATATTTTAGAATTCCTGTCCGATGATAAAGTGCAGGTTACTACCGCTACGTTTACCATTAGATCCATAATTCGGCTCGTCGAAACCATAAGCCCAGTCGAGTCCCATCAAACCGATCATCGGCAAGAATATACGGACACCGACACCGGCGGAGCGTTTCAAGTTAAACGGATTAAAATTCTTCAAATCAGTCCAAGCGTTACCAGCCTCCACAAATACCAATCCGTAGATCGTAGAGGAAGGCTCCAGCAAGAACGGATATCTCAACTCCATAGCCAAACGAGAATAAGCGTATCCATAAGAGTTGTAACCACCATTACCGGCGATACTACCATTCTCATAACCTCTCAAACCGATCGTTTCCTGAGCATAGGTACTGGAGTAACCACTCATACCGTCACCACCCATATAGAAGGTCTCGAACGGAGACTTCTTATTTTTATTATAAGTACCTAAGAAGCCATACTCAACACGGGTCATCAATACCGGCGTACGTTTCACGGTCAACGGAGCCAACGGAGAGAAGATCTTCGCTTTGAACTTCCATTTATGATACTCGATGAATTTATACTTATCCGGGTCTGAGCTTGACATCGACGCATAATCCTTACCATCGAATAAAGAGTAAGGAGGCGTAGCAGCTACAGACAACATGAATTGTGAACCCTTACGAGTATACAACGGGTTATCGATAGAGTTACGTTGCAACATCAACTCCAAGTTGATATTATGGCAATTTCCGTTATTAACCAAGAAATAGTCCCAATCATGCATCATATACAACTGATAGTTCAACGTCGCCATGAACTGGAAGTAGTCGTCCGGCCAATTCAAACGTTTACCATAACCGGCCGCTAAACCGAACATCATGATAGACTTATCCGGGTCGTAAGCATACTCATAACTATTATTGTAACCATAGTTGCCGTAATAGTTGCTACCATAGCCATAACCGCCCCCATAATAACCGGGATAACCATAGCCATAGCCCGGATAGCCATAACCATAACCGGAATTGGTCAAGTAATTGCTACTGATATCGGTTTGCTTTGAGAAATAAGCGCTGACAGACAATGTATTCGGTCGTTTACCGCCGAACCAAGGATCCATGAAGGAGATGCTGTAAGCCTGGTAGTAACGCCCATTCGTCTGGCCGCTCAAGGTCAATGTCTGTCCCTCACCTTGCGGGATGATGCCCTTATAGGTTTTCGGGTTTAAGAAGTTCTTCATAGAGAAGTTCGTAAACTTCAAACTTAACTTACCGATCACACCCGTCTGTCCCCAACCTGCGGAGAACTCGATCTGGTCATTCGCCTTGGAAACCAAGTTATACTCGATATCCACGGTTCCATTCTCAGGATCAGGCAGCGGCACCGGATTCATGTTTTCCGGGTCGAAGTGTCCCATCTGGGCCAACTCACGAACGGAACGCATCAAATCCTCGCGGCTGAACAACATACCCGGCTTCGTACGCAACTCACGGCGAACGATATCCTCATACAGACGGTCATTACCATTAATGATAATACGGTTGATCGTCGCTTGCGGACCCTCTTGGATACGGATCTCTAACGAGATAGAGTCATTCGCTACATCCACCTCTACCGGATCGGCGTTGAAGAACCATGCTCGTTATATTTAGCGATTATATTTTTCTTATCGTTCTCATATTCCTCAGTCGTGAACTTCTTCGTGCTGAACATCTCCATGATACTGGTTTTCCAGTCGTTCGGCAAGCTGAACTTCTCGTTCGTCTTCTTCATCGCCTTCTTCAACTCCCGGGCGGTCAGTTTTTCGTTACCCTCAAAATAGATACGATGGATCTTGGTCTTTTCATTCTTATCGATATTGATATCCACGATCACCTCGCCTTCATTCGCGGGATCGTCCTTTTGCTCGATCTCGACATCCACGTTCTTAAAGCCTTTGCCATCGAAGAACTTCTGGATCACGATCTTGGCACGGTCCATGACGTTCGGCGTCACCTGGAAACCTTTCTTCAAGCCCAGCTTCGCCTCCAAGTCCTCACGCTCGCCTTTCTTGATCCCGTGGTAATTGACTTGCGAGATACGCGGACGTTGCTTCAGCTGGATCTCCAGCCAAATCTGGTCGCCCTCGATCTTCGTCGCCAAGATCTTCACATCCGAAAACAAGCCATGTTTCCAAAAACGCTTCACTGCTGTAGTGATCTCCTCTCCCGGTACGGTAATCTCATCGCCTACCGACAAGCCCGAGAAGCCGATCAACACAAAATCATCATAATTCTTGATACCCGTAATCTTTATATCCGCGATCTTGTATTTCTTCGCGGCCAACGAGTACGAAATGACCGGCACTTCTGCCGGCGCCTCAACTTGGGTAGTGTCTATTTCTTGGGCAAACGCACCGCAAGCGAAACCCAAGCAAATAAAAAACAGCACTATTCTTTTGTACATATAACAGCTATTGTTTATAAGATTAATTGCTCACTTGTCTTACCGAAACGACGCTCACGTTGCTGGTAATACAATATAGCCTCATACAACTCTTCTTCTCTGAAATCCGGCCAAAACACATCCGTAAAGAAGAATTCAGCATATGACAACTGCCATAGCAAGAAGTTACTGATGCGTTTCTCTCCTCCGGTCCGTATCAAAAGATCGGGATCGGGGATATTCTTGGTCGTCAAGTGGTCCGAGACCATGGCCTCGGTTATATCATTGGGGTTTATTTTCTGTTCCAAGACCTCTTGGGCGAGTTGCCTAGCCGCTCTGGTGATCTCCCACCGGGAAGAATAACTAAGCGCCAGAACAAGTGTGGTTCCCGTGTTCGCCGAAGTCATATCGATACATTCTTGCAATGTATTATATGCATCCTCACGCAAGCGGGAGAGGTCGCCTATGGCGGTAAGGCGGACGTTTTTCTTCATCATGTCCGGAGTCTCCCGGTGAATGGCGGAGACCAGCAAGCTCATCAGCGCTTGGACCTCTTCTTCCGGACGATTCCAGTTCTCGGTAGAGAAAGTGTACAACGTCAGATATTTCAATCCGAGTTGAGTGACCGCATCCATAATCTTACGGACCGAAACAACGCCTTCCTGATGCCCGAAGCTACGGTCTTTCCCCTTCGCCTTGGCCCAACGTCCGTTCCCGTCCATAATAATTGCCACGTGCCGTGGCAAGCGATTCTTGTCTATTTTCTCAATCAACGACATTTTTTATCTTACTAATATTCACTTATATTTTTCGCATTGTTACAAGTACGGCACCTCGGGCCGAAATCCCATGTAACAGACAACAACAAGAAAGAGTACCAATCTTTATTCTTAAGAGCGCTACTCTTAACACCATACGGATCGTCCAACATGTCCTTTCCCTCTAGGCCATCGCCAAATAACTTACGAAACGAGAACTCGCACCCTAAATTAAGGCGGTTCTTGATCTTATATTTCATGCCCACGCCTAAAGGAATATTCGGGCTGGCGAAAGTCTTCCCGCCACCCGGAGCCACCGTCAGCCCAATGCCCACCAAGACATAAGGAGAGAAACGCTTCGCCCCCGCATAGTCGAACTTATCGCTATACGGGAAAAAGTTGAACTCCGCCTGTCCCCCCAACTCCATGATACTACGGTTGAAAGAGGTTTGGGCATTATTCGGAAAAACGTTCTCCATACCTTCGGTCTTACCGGAAACCTGTCCCCACATCAAGTTGGCTTTCAAGGCCCAACGAAAGTTGATGTTATACCGGAACACGGCTCCCACCGCCGGATTCATTCCTTTAAATATCGTATTCTTGTTGGCGTCGCCCATATAAAAGGCGCCACCAGCCATACCACCGATCTCGTACTTATATTCCTGCGCCCAAAGCGTAGGGACCGTACCCGCTAATAGGATGATTATGAGAAGCCGCTGAAAAAAAGTTGAAGTCATAAGCCTTGCTGTTATATATACCACACTTCTTTTTCTAACGCTAAAAGCCTCATAAAATTATACATCTCCTATCGAACTTTTCTATTCCTTCGGGATCAAACGATTGATACGGCCTCTCCAAAGTTGGTTCAAGTCATTGGAACCAGTGCTGGTCTTTCCTCCGAAAATGTTCACGAAATTCTCTTTATCCACAATAATTGAGGAAAAGCCTCTCGCCGCATAGTCGGTCGGTAACACCACCATCGAGTCGATCAACGACCAAGAAATACCATAATCTATCGATTGATACATATCTTTCAATGCCTTGTTCGAAGCGTCGATACCTCCGATCAAGAAAAACTTATCGTCATAATTCGTGATCATCGCTCCCTCACGCTTCGTGAAGTTTGCGTCACCAGAAGCCATCAACGCCCAAGAGATACCATCCATGGTAGCCCAAGTCGTATTAACCACTTGGTTGTCCACGGTACGTCCGCTGGCGGTCATCAAGTACTCATGATACATTGCGGCATATTGGAGATTGCTAAATCCGGTAACAGGGAATCCGCTAGGCACCGCATCTCCGGCGATCCACTCCATGGATTCGTTCATCGCATAGAACGCTAGCTTTCCTTCCTGATCCACGATCGTAGCCAAGGCGGAAGGCTGTTTCGTGCCCTGCTTCACGCTACCCAAAACGTATTTCACGGAAGGGGCGTTCTCTACAGCGCTCCAAGTCAAGCCATCCTCGGATCTATATAAAGTGCCATTTGTAGCCGGCACATATAAAGCTTTGTTATACTCAGTAATCTGGGAGATCAAAAGCCCATCGGAAGGCAGACCGGTCAAGGATAATGGCTGCCAGCCCTTAGGCGCGCTTACCGGAGCGTAATATAATTGGTAAGGTTTACCGGACTCGGCGGGTTTCACATACATAAAGTAATTCTCCGATCCATTATAATCGTAGGTTACCACCTTCTGATCCTTCACGGTAATGCCAATCATAGGATTCGCGTACATACTCCAAACCATAGAGTCCGGAACCACTTGATGGATATTCACTTGCGCCATATAGACTTTTGTCGTGACTTGGTCATACGCATGAACCACGAACTTTACCGGAGCGGAGAAATCGATGGAATCCGACAAACTACTTAAATAATAAGTGGAATCGGGATAAGCCTCGGGACTAGCCTCCACGCCACCTATCACTGAAGAATTAGCGAACCCAATCTTACAAACCACTTTCTCGATCTTCGTACCAAAAGGTAAAGAGTCTATATTAAAAATCCGTCCCGTTAGCTGGTCTATCGTAAACTTCACAGTATCCAACCCCGACACAGAATCATGACTTAATGAAAAAGTATGTATCTGGCAATTCTTAATAGCTTCTACACCAACGATTTCATCTGACTTCAAACAAGAAGACAGCACTAACGCAAAACAACCTGTTATAAATAGTACTAATTTATTTTTCATCAAAAACATAAGTTTGTCGCATATAAAGGCACAAAAGTAGAAACATTTTTTGCTTTCACCCTAATACCTGCTAATATTTATAATATTTTAGTTGATTATATGAGCCTTAAAATTCATAGTTATGATTTTTCGAACTCATCGTTATGATTTAAAATTTCATAGTTATGATTTTTAATGCTCATAACAGAACCTCGAGAGACACGCCTAACAACCCCCTTTTCAAGCATCGGCGCATGCACCCCTTGATACAGGCGAACCGGAGCTGTTTCCACCCTCGCCTCGTCCCACACATCCGCTTCCACGAAAGAATTAATCAGCTGAGTCCCACCTTCCACCAATAAGGAATCCAACTTCCGGACAGCAAGATGATCTAACACTTGCCGGATCACCGGACCCTCGAAATCTATCCGGATATACTCCACGTCCTCTCGGTTTTCCACTTCCTTCTCCGTAAATATTAATGTACGCAAGGAACCATCCAGTAACCGATAAGAATCGGGAATAACGAGCCGGCGATCCAATACAACCCTAACCGGAGAATTACCGGACCAATGGCGCACGTTCAATGAAGGATTGTCCAATAAAGCAGTCCGTGTACCGACCATGATAGCCGCCACCTCCGAGCGAAGTTTATGCACCAAGCGGGAAGTCTCCGGAGAAGACAAAACCGTGACCGGCTCCAACACGTCCATACGTAAACGGTCGATAAACCCATCCTCACTCTGCGCCCATTTCAAGATAATATAAGGACGGCCTTTCGTTTGTAGCGTCATAAACGCCTTGTTCAACGCACGGGCTTCTTCCTCCATCACGCCTGTGACTACCTCGACACCGGCCTCACGCAACATCCGCACACCTCGCCCCGACACCTCGGGAAAAGGATCCAAGCAACCGACCACCACCCGTGGAATCCCTTTCCGGATAATCAACTCGGCGCAAGGAGGCGTCTTCCCATAATGAGAGCAAGGCTCCAGACTCACATAAATCGTACTGTCTTTCAACAAAGACTCGTCTTTCACGGAAGCGATAGCATTCACCTCGGCATGCGCCTCCCCACATTTCCTGTGAAATCCCTCACCGATAATACGGCCCTTATGCACAACCACCGCACCAACCATCGGATTCGGACTGACATTTCCCCTCCCTCCTTTAGCCAACTCGATGCAACGAGCCATGTATTTCTCTTCAACCTCTACCATAATCTTTGCATATAAACGGTTTTTACACTACTTTCGCGATAAAACAAGAGAAAGATATGACTGAGACCGTCGCTTACATCCGAAATTCCCTCAAAGATATTTATCCTCCCGGCGAAGCCCAAGCGCTCGTCCGGCTCATCATGGAACGTGTTTGCGGTCTTTCTACCCATCAACTCCTGTTAGGCAAAGGTAAAGAATTATCTGATACGGAGAAATTTAAAATCAAGGAGATTGTAGAAGGACTGCGTTTATACAAGCCCATACAATACTTATTAGGCATAGCGGATTTTTACGGGATGGAGTTTAAGGTGACGCCGGACGTATTGATTCCCCGCCCGGAAACCGCCGAGTTGGTCGAGCGGATCATCACGGACTACCAAGGCCAAGCCCCTCGTATATTAGATATACTAAAATCCCATACGGAGGAAACCGAAGCGTCTCTTATAGGAAGCTTAAACTGCATCGTCAGTAATCCCCCTTATATAATGTATAGAGAGAAAGCGACCATGGAAGCGAACGTTCTGGAGAACGAGCCTCATCTAGCCTTGTTCGTTCCCGACGACGATCCGCTTCTCTTCTACCGGGCCATCGCCCGCTTCGGACAAAGGCATTTGGCGGAAGGCGGGCATCTCTATTTCGAGATCAACGCCCTTTGCGGAAAAGAGACCGTAGCGATGCTACGTCAAGAGAATTACACCGAAGTCGAATTAATACAAGATTTATACGGAAAAGACCGGATCGTAAAAGCAAAAATATGAAAGAGATAACCGAACCCGAGATGTTGCACCGGGCAGCCGCCTATTGCTCCGCCGCCGAACGCTGCATACAAGACGTACAGAAAAAGATCGATGCCGCCGGACTTCCCCCCGACGCCTCCGAGCGTATCATCGCTCGCTTGCTGAAAGAGCGGTTTATCGACGAATCCCGTTACACCCGTTTCTTCGTGAACGATAAGCTACGATTCAATAAATGGGGACGGGTAAAGATAGGCTACGAGCTTTATAAGAAAAACATCCCCTCCCCGATCCGGGAAGAATCGCTCGCCGCCATTGACGAGGGAGAATACCGCTCCATCTTACTCGATTTACTAAAAAGCAAAAAGAAATCGACAAAAGGAAAAGACGAGCGGGACCTATTCAACAAGTTACTCCGTTTCGCCGCCGGACGAGGTTTCGAAAGCCGGATCACGTTGGATTGCCTAAGCCAATTATTCAAAGGAACAGACTGCGAGGATTATGCCGACGACATGGAATAATCTGCTCAACCTGTTTTTCCCAAACTTATGTAAAATATGTAAACGACCACTCGTCGAGGGAGAAGAACAAATTTGCCTGAAATGCCTATGCGACCTGCCGCACACGGGATATCATCAACAGGCGAACAACCCCGTCGAGCAACTTTTTATCGGAAAGAACCGGATCGAATATGCCACCGCTTATCTACGATACGAGAAAGGCGGAAAAGTACAAAGCCTGATCCACTCGCTCAAATACCATGATAATAAAGAGTTGGGCTATCTACTCGGACGGCAGATAGCGAGAGAGCTCCAAGCGGATCACAGCCCGATATGTACCGTAGACCTCCTTATCCCCGTTCCCCTGCATCCCCGCAAAAAACGGCAAAGAGGTTACAACCAGTCCGAATGGATCGCCTCCGGCATCCGTTCCATATGGGATATCCCCATCGATACGCAAAGTCTAGCCCGCACCACCCACACAAGTACCCAAACTCGTAAGGCCATTTACGATCGTTGGTTAAATGTATGTTCTATTTTTAATGTCATTCATCCGGAAAGCTTAAAAAACAAACATATCCTGCTCATAGACGACGTGATCACAACCGGAGCCACGATTTCCGCTTGCGCAAAGGCTTTATCAGGGATTCCGGGCATACGCATCAGCATTTTAGCCCTGTCTGTCGCATAAATATTAATAAAAAATTAACGTACGATATTCAAGGTAATGTCATTCAGTTTATCTATTTTTGCAGACTGATATAAATATAGGATTGTATGAAAACACTGGAAAGTTTAGTAGCAGAAAAATTATTAAAGATTAAAGCCGTAAAGTTGCAACCGGCCAATCCGTTTACTTGGGCATCCGGCTGGAAATCTCCGATCTACAATGACAACCGAAAGACTCTTTCTTATCCGGTCGTTCGTAGCTTCATTAAATTGGAGTTGGCTCGTGTGATTAGTGAAAAATTCGAGAACGTAGATGCCATTGCCGGTGTTGCTACAGGCGCGATCGCTCAAGGTGCTTTAGTAGCCGATTTATTAGGATTGCCATTCGTATACATCCGCTCTACGCCAAAAGATCATGGATTGGAAAACCTTATCGAAGGAGAATTGAAACCGGGTTCTAAAGTAGTGATCATCGAGGATTTGGTATCTACCGGAGGTAGTAGCTTGAAAGCCGTACAGGCCGTACGTAACTTTGGTTGCGATGTCGCGGGTATGGTAGCTATCTTTACCTATGGATTCCCTGTAGCGGAAGCCGCTTTCAAGGACGCTAAAGTAACATTGACTACATTGAGTAACTACGACGCTGTCTTGGAAGAAGCTGTCCGTACGCATTACATCGATGAGTCTGAGATCGCGGTTCTTCAGGAATGGCGTAAAGATCCGGCTAACTGGGACCCGAAATAAGTAATAAACAAAAAGACACTCAATGACTGAAGAATTTGTGAGTGAGGTCAAACAGATCCCACACAATGATGAACGTATCTTCACGATGTTGTCCGATCTTTCCAACTTGGAACGTATCAAGGATCGCATCCCGCAAGATAAAATAAAAAATTTTGAGTTCGACAGCGATACCTGTAGTTTCGCTGTCGATCCCGTTGGTAAGATTACCTTCCAGATCGTAGAAAGAGAGCCGAATAAATTAATCAAGTTCACGACGACCAACTCTCCTGTTCCCCTTTTCTTATGGATACAATTGAAACAGGTGGCCGAGGACGACACACGGTTAAAAATCACGGTTCGTGCCGATCTGAATCCGTTCTTGAAACCAATGGTATCGAAACCTTTGCAAGAGGCTGTGGATAAAATCTCGACCGTTATCGCCTCCTTGCCTTATTAATTCCTTTTTCATTATGGCTCAGAAACTTTGGGAAAAAAATGTACAGGTAGATCATGAAGTAGATATATTCACGGTAGGTAAGGACCGTGAGATGGATCTTTACCTCGCTAAATATGACGTATTAGGCTCTATGGCGCATATCACGATGCTGGAAAGTATCGGTTTGTTGACTAAAGAGGAACTAAACGTCTTATTAGCAGAATTACGGAATATATACGCCGTAGCGGATCGTGGAGAATTCATCATCGAGGAAGGCATCGAGGATGTGCACTCGCAAGTGGAACTCATGCTTACACGTCGTTTGGGCGATATGGGCAAGAAGATCCATAGCGGGCGTTCCCGTAATGATCAGGTCTTATTGGATCTGAAGCTTTTCACCCGTTCGCAAATACAGGAATTGGTTGAGTTGGTTTCCGGCTTGTTCGACGTTTTGATCTCCCAGAGTAACCGGTACAAGGATGTACTGCTTCCCGGATATACGCATTTGCAGGTAGCCATGCCCTCTTCGTTCGGACTTTGGTTCGGCGCTTATGCGGAGAGCTTGGTAGATGATTTGCAACTTATGCAAGCCGCATACCGTATTTGCAACCGCAACCCGCTGGGTTCCGCCGCCGGATATGGTTCATCCTTCCCGCTAAACCGCCAGATGACTACGGATTTATTAGGTTTCGACTCGCTGGACTACAATGTGGTATACGCCCAGATGGGACGTGGCAAGATGGAACGCACCGTAGCTTTCGCTATGGCGGGTATCGCCGCTACGCTCTCCAAGTTGGCGTTCGACGCTTGTATGTTCAATAGCCAGAACTTTGGCTTCATTAAACTGCCGGATCAGTTCACGACCGGCTCCAGTATCATGCCGCATAAGAAGAATCCGGATGTATTTGAGTTGACACGTGCCAAATGCAATAAGCTTCAAGGCTTGCCTCAGCAAATCATCTTGATCAGCAATAATCTTCCTTCCGGTTACTTCCGGGATCTCCAGATCATCAAAGAAGTCTTCCTCCCGGCTTTCGACGAGCTGAAGGATTGCTTACGCATGGTAACTCATATGATGCGTGAGGTGAAAGTGAACGAGCATATATTGGACGATGATAAATATTCTCTATTGTTTAGCGTGGAAGAAGTGAACCGCCGTGTCTTGGCCGGAATGCCTTTCCGCGACGCTTATAAGCAAGTAGGTTTGGATATCGAGGCCGATAAATTCGTTCCTTCGAAAAGCGTCAACCATACGCACGAAGGTAGTATCGGTAATCTATGTAATGAACCAATCGCCGCCATGATGCGTAGCGTGATAGGTTCTTTCTCTTTCGAACGGATGAACGAGGCTGAAAAGAAATTGATCCATGGATAAGATAAGACGGATATTTCCACTTTTGATCTTGTTTACGCTATTATCTTGCGCAGAAAGATCTACACCTCTAAAGATGTAGACCAAGCTGGCGAGCAAACAGGTTTTGGAGGCGTATTGGTCTATCATGGATTGTCCAGTAACGGAACTGGAGCATTCTTCGCATTCGATGCCGCTTGTCCTCATGAGGCATCCGCTAATGTCATCGTAGATGTGGACGAATCTGCCGTATACGCCATTTGTCCGAAATGCGGTAGTAAATTTGAACTTTTAAACGGTATCGGCAATCCGGTGGAAGGACCTTGCGCTGAGGAGAAACAAGCCCTCAAACAATATGTCGTCGATACAAACGGTAATAAAATTTACATCCATAATTAAATTTTTCACCGGAAATGTTTGGTAGTATAAATATTTGTACTACCTTTGCACTCGCAAAAGAGAAACAAACAATGCGGAAGTAGCTCAGTTGGTAGAGCATAACCTTGCCAAGGTTAGGGTCGCGGGTTCGAGTCCCGTCTTCCGCTAATAGCGGGGCTTTTTATTTCTAAAATATAATCGTATCTTTATCTTCAATTAAAGTGAGGGTTATGGAATTACGTACTGCGAATGTTACCCGATATATCATGCCTCTGCGGGAAGGCGGATCATTGCCTGCTTTAGCGGAGGCGGACGATGAGTTTAAATATGTCGTTAAGTTCCGGGGAGCCGGACATGGGGCAAAAGCCTTGATAGCCGAGTTGATCGGAGGTGAGATCGCTCGTTGCTTGGGTTTCCATGTACCGGAATTGGTCTTCCTGAATCTTGACGAGGCTTTCGGGCGGTCGGAAGGTGACGAGGAGATACAAGACTTACTACAAGCAAGTCAAGGGCTCAATCTGGGATTACATTTTTTATCGGGAGCCTTGACTTTCGATCCGGTAGTCAATCGTGTAGATCCCAAACTCGCCTCACAAGTCGTATGGCTCGATGCTCTTTTGACAAATATAGACCGCACGGTCCGGAATACGAATATGTTGATATGGAATAAAGAACTTTGGCTCATCGATCATGGAGCTTCCTTATTTTTCCATTTCTCATGGGTAAATTGGCAAAAACATGCGATCGGCCCTTTCATCCATATCAAGGATCATGTATTATTGCCACAAGCGACGCTGCTGGAGGAAGTAAACAAGGATTTCAAACGTATCTTAACGGAAGAGAAAATTCGTGAGATCGTAGGTCTAGTACCCGACGATTGGTTGCATTGGAACGATAGTCCCGGTACGCCTCAAGAGATACGTGATGTATATATCCGGTTCTTAATTGACCGAATCGCCCATTCTGACACGTTTATAAATGAAGCTCGACATGCAAGACAAACACTTATATGAATATGCCGTAATCCGTATCGTACCGAAAATCGAACGGGAGGAGTTTATCAATGTAGGCCTTATCATGTTCTGTAAACGGCCTAAATTCATCAAGGCTCGCTATCATGTAAACGAGGAGAAACTTCGTCTGTTCACATCAGATATAGATAAGGAATCTTTGTGTACGAATCTCCACGTTTTCGATAAGATATGTTCCGGCGCAAAGGATGGAGGTCCTATAGCCAGCCTAGATATTCCGGAGCGCTTTCGTTGGCTTACCGCCATAAGAAGTGCCTCTATCCAAACCTCGCGTCCACATCCCGGTTTTTCCAACGATCTAGAACAGACATTTGAGAGATTATTTCAAGAATTAGTCTTATAGATAATAAACATAAATCTCCGTATCACGATAAAAGAAAAAAGACGGATCGTCCAAACAACCCGTCTTTCCTTATAGAACTAATAGATATTATACTTATCCTCTTAAGTCCGCATCCATAGCGGCGGCAGCCTTACGACCGTCTCCCATCGCCAGAATCACGGTAGCTCCACCACGAACGATGTCACCACCGGCATACACATCGCCTAAAGCGGAGCGCATACTGTCTTCCTCCACTACGATCGTACCCTTCTTGCTCACCTCCAAGCCTCCAAAGGCACGGGGTATTAATGGATTCGGAGATACACCGACGCTAACGATCACCTCATCCACATCGATTGTTTCGATAGCTCCCTCGATAGGTACCGGACGACGGCGACCAGAGGCATCCGCCTCACCTAGCTCCATCTTCTGCAAGCGCATCTGCTTAACACGACCTCTTTCATCTCCTATATATTCAATCGGATTATGAAGCGTCAAGAACTCCACACCTTCTTCCTTCGCATGTTTCACCTCTTCCAGACGGGCAGGCATCTCCTCCTCGCTACGACGGTAGACAATCATAGCACGCTCAGCGCCCAGACGGCGAGCGGTACGGACAGAGTCCATAGCGGTATTGCCACCTCCGATCACGGCCACCTTCTTCCCTTGTAGCACCGGCGTATCACTTTCCGGATTCGCCGCATCCATCAAGTTTACACGGGTCAAATACTCGTTGGACGACATCACGCCCACAAAGTTCTCACCCGGAATGTTCATAAAATTAGGCAGACCGGCGCCACTTGCCACGAACACGCCCTTAAAGCCATCCGCATGCAAATCATCATAACTAATCGTCTTACCCACGATACAATCTTTCTCAAACCGTACGCCCATCTTACGAAGGCCATCAATCTCCACGTCCACGATCTTATTCGGTAGGCGGAACTCCGGGATACCATATTTCAATACACCACCGATCTCATGCAATGCCTCGAACACAGTCACATCATATCCACGCTTCGCCATATCTCCGGCAAAAGACAATCCGGCAGGACCGGAACCTACCACGGCAATCTTGATACCGTTCTTCTCCGCAATCTCCGGAACCGAGATATTACCGCTCTCACGTTCGTAATCAGCGGCGAAACGTTCCAAGTAGCCAATGGCAACCGCTTCCTTACCCATTTTCAAATGGATACACTTGCTCTCACATTGTTTCTCCTGCGGACAGACACGACCGCAAACAGCGGGCAGGGCACTTGTCTCTTTCAAGGTCTTAGCGGCCTCCAAGAATTCCCCACGCTCGATATTCTTGATAAAAGTAGGTATATTGATATTTACCGGACATCCCTGCATACAAGTAGGATTCGGACAATCCAGACAGCGCTCGGCCTCTTGCATAGCCTGTTCTTTTGTCAAGCCTAAGTTAACTTCCTCCAAACGGGTACGACTCCGGTATTCCGGGTCCAACTCGTTCATCTTCACACGGGGGATATCCGCACGTTCTTTATTTTTCTTGCTTTTGCGAAGCGCCTCCCGCCAAGGTTCGGCACGACGAGCAGCGATTAATTCTTCTGTTGTCATGATTCAATTACGTGGTTTCGTTATTTCTTCTCTATATCCTTATAAGCGCCGAGGCGCATGATCATCTCATCAAAATCCACTTGATGAGCATCGAACTCCGGTCCGTCCACACAAACGAACTTGGTCTTCCCGCCTACCGTAATACGGCAAGCACCACACATACCCGTTCCGTCCACCATGATCGTATTCAAGGAAGCTACGGTAGGAATCTCGTATTTCTTTGTAAGAGCGGAAACGAATTTCATCATAATAGCCGGACCGATCGTAACGCATAAATCCACCCTCTCCCGGTTGATCACGCTCTCCACGCCATTCGTCACCAAGCCTTTCATACCATATGATCCGTCATCGGTCATGATAATTACCTCATCCGAGTTTTGGCGCATCTGCTCCTCAAGGATCACCAAGTCCTTGGTACGGGCCGCCAATACGACGATCACACGATTTCCTGCCTTATGGAAAGCCTCCACGATCGGCAACAACGGAGCGACACCTACGCCACCACCGGCACAAACAACCGTTCCAACCTTCTCGATATGGGTAGCCTGCCCTAACGGACCCACCACATCCGTGATATAGTCACCCTCGTTCAATTCACAGATTTTACGGGATGAGCCGCCTACCGCTTGGATCACCAAGGTGATGGTACCTTTCTCGGTATCCGCCCCGGCAATGGTAAGAGGTATACGTTCGCCTTTTTCGCCAACCTTCACGATCACGAAGTGACCGGCCTTGCGGGAGCGGGCGATCAAAGGAGCCTCGACTTCCAGCTTCACCACGTTGGCTGAGAAATGTTCTTTACTTACAATCTTATTCATTATAATCGCTACTGTTGATAGTTTGTCTTGTTTTGCTGGCAAAAATAAGATAAAAAAGTGAATATAGCCCTATTTTCCTTAACAAAAGGCTTTATTCAAACAAACCTTCATCACGCACTAACATCAAAATAGCGGAATGAGGAACAATCAAGAACTTCTCGTCATTAAAATTGATCTCGTAAGCGGCATTCTGCAAATAGACAGCCAAATCACCTTCACGGGCTTGAAGCGGCAAGTATTGCACCTCCTCCCCTTTCTTTTTCTCCCAGACCTCATGCTCCTCAGATTGAGAAGGCAACGGATATCCGGGCCCCGTCTTTATGATATAACCCGCTTGTATCTTCTCCCCTTGTTGAACCGAGGGAGGCAGATACAATCCGGTCTTAGTCTGGCTCTGTGGATTCTTAGGCTTAATCAATACTTTATCGCCTATCATCAGAAATTTATCGATGTCTTTTTGATCTATGGATAGTTGCATGATTATAAGATGTTAAATTTTTATTTCGCGAACTTACGGAAAGTTTACCGAACAAAAAACCCTGTTCGTTGAATAAATCCGCTCGTTCACAGATTATATTTTCCTAAGTTTTTCCCTTGATTTACATTTACACCGTTAGAACTTGTGAAAGCCATAACAATCCGGTTCATCATACAGACCGGCAGAATAGGTAAACATTAAGGAAAAGGGCACTTTCGGGTGCCCTTTCTCATTTATCCCCATCAGAAAACAATCGGATTCTATCAAAAGTTGTTCACCGATAAAAAACACGATTTCACAGAATAAATCCGCCCATTCACTGACTTTTATTGCTCAGACTCTAAACAAACTTTAATATTGAACCTAGTTTACTATACTTTATTAACCTATTTTATTATGAAACACAGACATGCGATCTTTAGAAGCAGGCTGGGACTAGCTTTATGCTTTATGTTGGCAGGCGGTGCTATCATACCGCAAAGTTCCGTATTAAAAGCGGAAACCTCCGTTACGCAACAATCCCGGAAAATAACGGGTACGATCACCGACGCTAAAGGAGAGCCCCTATTAGGTGTTAACGTAGTCGTAAAGGGTACCACGAACGGAACGATCACCGATCTGGATGGTAAATACGTATTAGAAGTAGAGCCGGATGCCATTCTGGTCATCTCTTACATCGGGTACGTAACTCAACAAACACCTGCAAGCGGGAACGTCATGAACATTACCTTAAAGGAAGACACCCAAAATCTAGACGAGGTAGTCGTTGTCGGTTACGGTACCCAACAGAAAAAGGACATCACAGGTTCCGTAGCGGTTATCGATACTGAAGAGCTATTGGCGTCTTCCGGTTCTTCCGCCACACAACAGTTGCAAGGTAAAGCGGCGGGCGTAAACATCGGTACCTCTGGTGCTCCCGGTTCAGCCACGATGGTACGCATCCGAGGTATTAATTCCATCAATGACAACGGACCTTTGTATGTTATCGATGGTGTATCCACTCGTGACCAAGACCTAAGCTCTATCAATCCCAATGACATCGAGAGTATGCAAGTATTGAAAGACGCCTCCTCCGCAGCGATCTACGGAGCGCAAGCAGCGAATGGCGTCATTTTGATCACGACCAAGAAAGGGACAAAAACGGGACAGCCGAGATTAACCTATGACGGATATTACGGTTTCTCTAAAACAGGTAAACGCTATGACGTCTTAAACGCTTATGACCGTATTGATGTCGAATGGCAAGCCTCGAAAAACAATCTGGACTTAACAGGAGCCAGCGCCAATGGAGAATTACCTTACCACCAGCAATTCGGAAGCACTTCCGACTCTTGGGTTAATCATCTACCCAATTACATGACCGTAACCGGCGCCGGTGGTAGCACCTCCATCGATCCTAGCGATTACGATCAAGCGAACAACGTAGTCTATGCGCCCGTAGGCGATACGAACTGGTGGGATGAAATCAGCCAACTCGGTTGGATGCAAAATCACCAGTTGTCCTTGTCTGGAGGTACCGATAAAGGGCAATACACCATGAGCATGAACTATTTCGACCAGCAAGGTACCGCTATCGAATCTTATTTCACACGCTATCAAGCACGTGCTAATTCATCGTATAACGTCCGCCCATGGTTGCGATTCGGAGAGAACCTAACTTATAGTTTTAGCAAAAACAACGGACTTAGCTTCTCAGGTACAGAGTCCAACATCTACTCATGGACTTATCGGGCCTCTCCTTATGTACCGGTTTATGACTATGCGGGCAATTATGCAGGCTCCTTATTCGCCGGGACCGGCAATTTCCAGAATCCTGTAGCTATTCGTGAAAGAAATAAGGATAATTATGCCACTACCCAACGTGTATTTGGCAACGTGTATGGAGAAGCAGACCTATGGACCGGGCTGACTTTTAAAACAAACTTCGGTATCGATTATCGTAATGATTATTCTTACTCGATGACCAAGAACAACCCGGAGTTCTCCGAGTCCGGTGGCCAAAATAATTTCTACGAAAGTAATTACTTCAATTATCGTTGGGTTTGGACCAATACGCTATCTTTCAGCCGGACATTCAATGAGATCCATTCCTTGAACATCTTATTGGGAACAGAGGCTATTCGGGATGGTTTAGGCAGATCCCTCAACGCACGTAGATATAACTATTTATTCGAAGACAATACCAATACATACACCTTGGATATGGGCGAGAACAATAGCCAACGTACCAACTCTTCCACTTACAATGGAGAATTCGCGCTATTTGGTATGTTTGCCCGTGCAGACTATGGATATAAGGATAAGTATCTATTAACTGGTATTATCCGCCGGGACGGTGTTTCCCGTTTCTCGGAAAGTAATCGTTACGGAGTCTTTCCTTCTATCTCCGCCGGTTGGCGTATGTCAGAGGAGGCATTTATGGAACCAAGCCGAGATTGGCTGGACGACTTAAAGATACGAGCCGGTTACGGCGTCACGGGTAACTCAGAGATTCCTGTCGCGACTAATTTCGCTAATTTGTTCACGACCAGCACCTCCTATACGAATTACGACATGACCGGAGCGAACAATAGCGAGACAACCGGATTCCGCCTCAGTACCTACGGTAACACTGATACGAAATGGGAAATGACCAAGATGGTCAACTTGGGTCTGGACGCGACCTTCCTGAATGGTAAATTCAGCGGTTCATTCGAATGGTATACGAAGAAGACATCCAATATGTTGATACAAGCGGCCTACACCTCGATGGCCGGAGAATCCGGAAGCCCTTATATCAACTTCGGAGATATAAAGAACACTGGTTTCGACTTCATGTTTAATTACCGTGACCGAAAAGGAGACTGGGCATGGGATCTATCCTTGAATTTATCCCATTATAAAAATGAGGTCTTGAAACTCGCGGAAGCTGACGATTATTCTCTATGGGCTAGCGGTACGCGTATCGAAGGATACGTAACCCGTACGACAAAAGGACATGCCGTGTCTGAATTCTGGGGGTTGAAGCAAAATGGTTTTTATGAGTCCGTAGCCGATGTTATGGCAACCAAGCCATTTGGACAAAGTGATATCACAGAGGCAGACGCTGCCGCTTATGTCGGCCGCTTCCGTTTCGAGGACTTGAACGGAGACGGCAAATTGGATGATAGCGACCGGACCTTTATCGGCTCTCCTCATCCGGACTTAACCGGAGGCCTCAACGCCACGTTAACATGGAAAAACTGGGACTTTACTATGTTCTGGAACTTCTCTATCGGCAATGACTTATATAATAACACAAAATATTTTACCGATTTCTGGACTTTCAACGGTAATAAATCCTCACGCCTCAGAGATCAATCATGGACATTGAATGGCGATAACAGTAATGCTATCCTTCCTATGCTGAATACGGAAGATAACTATTCCGGAGCTTATTCTAGCTCTTATTACGTAGAAGACGCCTCCTTCTTACGCCTGAAAAATCTCGTATTGGGATATTCCTTGCCTAAGGAATTACTCAAGAAGGCTGGTATCCAGAATCTTCGCCTGTATTTACAAGCCGAGAATATCCTTACGATCACCGGATATACAGGCTTGGACCCAGAGTTTACCAACGCCTATTTACGGCAAAGCGATTCTGACACCGACGGAGCCGGACGTGTAGACTTAAAAAGAGGAGTCGATATGGGAGGCTGGCCTACAACTATGCGATTCTTATTGGGCGTGAATTTTACTTTCTAAATCCATTTACTATAAAAACGACTATTATGAGACATAAAATATTAATAGTAAGCGCAGTTGCTTTATTTACCTTGAGTTCTTGCGGTGAGGATTTTCTATATAAAGCTCCTCAAGGCAGTATTGACCAAGAAGCATTAACAAATGCTGAAGGGGTTGAGTTATTGGTGGTCAACGCTTATGCCGGTTTGACCCGGCCGACCGGATATGACAATATGTTCAACTGGGTATTCGGCGGTGTATACGGAGGTGACGCCAATAAAGGCTCCGAATCCAATGACCAATCCGTATTGAACTCCGTAGAGACGTATGCTGTCACCGCCACAAACGATTATTTACTGAATAAGTGGAAAGACGCGTATTATGGAGCACAACGTTGCAACTTAGCGCTCAATGTGATGAAAGAAGCGGCAGATATGGACGAGACGACCAAGGCCAACCGGACCGCGGAGCTGAAATTCTTACGTGCCCTATTCATGTTCGAAGGGGTAAAGATTTTCGGACCGACCGGCATGCCCTATATCGATGAGACGATCGCCGCTGAAGAAAACGATCCGAAAGTTCATAACGGTACGGATATCTATCCTAATATTTTAGCAGACGTAGAAGCGGCCATTGAAGGATTGCCCGAAAAACAGACCGAAGTGGCACGTCCTACGAAAACAGCGGCAAAAGCGTTAAAGGCTAAAATACTGATGCAGCAAGGTGATATGGCAGCCGCCAAACCCATCTTGGCCGATATTATCGCAAACGGATTAAGTCCTAAAGGAGAGAGATTGGCCTTACAAGATGATCTGGACGCAAATTTTAACGCAACTACCGAAAATGGGAAAGAGTCTATCTTTGAGGTACAATTCTCTGTCGGAGCCAATAATAACGGGAATTACGGATTTTTACTGAATTATCCTCATAACACAGGCCCCGGTGGATGTTGCGGATTTTATCAACCCTCTTACGAATTGGTAAACTCATTCCAAGTAGACGAAAATGGGCTTCCTTATCTTGAGGGAGAGTACAGAAATAAAAAATCCGTGACAGAACGTGTTACCGATTATGATTACATCTCTAAGAATGATAAGACGATCGCCGTAGACCCTCGTCTAGATTTCGCCGTAGGACGTATGGAGATTCCTTATAAAGATTGGGGATTGCCCGCTAATGATTGGGTACGAAATGTAAGCAGCGGTGGGGTATTCCTACCCAAAAAGCATGTCTATAGCAAAGCGGAACAGGATGCCGGATTAGCTGGCTCCACCTATTCATCCGGCTGGGCTCCCGGTTCTGCCATGAATTTACAATATCTATGCCTACGTGATTGTAAATTGTTATATGCGGAATGCCTAGCGAACGACGGAGAATTAAGTGCCGCCATGCAGCAAGTAAACGATATCCGTGAACGTGCAGCCAAACCGGACAATATCATTTATTTGGAAGACGGAACGCCTGCCGCCAATTATTTGGTGAAACCTTATCCATCCAGTCACGCCGCATTCAGCAACAAGGAAACTTGTATCAAGGCGATTCATATGGAACGTAAGCTGGAACTTGCGATGGAAGGACAACGATTTTTCGATCTGGTTCGTTGGGGAGGTGATTATATGAACAAGGAATTGACGGCATATATAAATTATGAGAAGCAATACCTAACTAAATTCTATGGTGTATCCGCTCCAACCGCTTCTAAGACGATGTTCCCGATTCCCGAGACAGAGATCCAGACCGCAGGAAACGATGAGAACGGCCAAGCTTATCTGGTACAAAATGATGCTTGGAAATAGTCCAATCTCATCCTTCTTATAAACAGAAAGGCGGGCTTCCCGAAAGAAAGTCCGCCTTCACGATTCTTTGTATCTACATTAAATAGAACGTCCCTTGAACACATTCGACTCGCTCGAAGGATAGAGATTTCCCGTAAAGGATATACGGTTGCTATTAAAGTTAGGTGATACCGTGGCAGTACATTTATTCGTACCTTTCGCCATACGGAACGTAACCCTAGCGGATACCGCTACACCCTGCACATTCATCTCGTACATAACGTTTCCTTTTTTGTCAGTCTTCATCTGTACACCGGAAGTTGTTCCATCAACCGTTATACCTCCTATTCCGTTAGGACCGGCCGCCGGAGTATTAAACGCTAACTGAATGGTAGCCTTCTCACCCTTCACCGAAACGAAGTTCGTGTTCGGAGTAACATAAACAAAACTACCGCGCTTAAACTCTATACGATCCGCTTCCAATACGAAATCCTTATTCTTCAAAGCTTGCACCGCTTGTTCAAACAATGCGTTAGCCTCGGCTTCCTCCGCAGCTTTCTTCGCTGCCTTCTCTGCTTTCTTTGCTTCTTTCTCAGCCTGCTTCGCAGCTTTCTCCGCTGACTTGTCCTGCTGTGCCATCATCGACCCTGCACCAAATAATAAAACGGCGAGCAATAATACAATCTTCTTCATATTAACTCATTTTTAAAGGTTTGTCTATAAAAGTACTTTTATACATACAATAAAAATACAATTAACATCGACATAAGTTCATCTTTAACCCTTATTTTTCACGTTTTTAACATGATACCATAAAAAGCCCCATGCGGTTACCGCCGCAATGAAATCGGAGAAAGGTTGCGCTAGCCAAACGCCATCCAATCCCCAGATCGGAGGAAATAGCAGGATAGCCGGTATCAGGAATAAAACCTGCCGACTTAGACTCAGAAACATCGCTTTCCATGCGACACCGATACTTTGAAAAAACTGGCTGATCGTAATCTGGGAACCGACAACGAAAAAGACCAGCATCGTCAGACGTAATCCATTGTCCGTAATCGACACCAATTCGGCATCCGTCGAGAATACGCTAACGATCAGTCTAGGGAATAATAAACTGACGATACATCCTACCCCTGTAATCAAGGTCGATACTATAATAGACAACCGCAAGGTAGCCAATACCCGGTCATGATGCCCAGCGCCATGATTAAACCCGACAATCGGTTGCATCCCTTGGGCGATACCGATAATCAACATAACCAGCAGCATGGCGATACTGGAAATAATACCGCTGGCACCAATCGCCAAATCGCCTCCATTCTCTTTCAACGCATGGTTCATGATCACCACAACCACACTGCCCGCCAGCTGCATGGAAAATGGAGACATGCCGATCGTAAATATATTCCAAATAATGGGACCTTTCAACCGGAAATATTTCGTATGGAAACGTACAATACTATCCTTGCTGATAAAATGACTCATCACGAAAGCGGCACCGGCGGCCATGGAGATCACCGTAGCGATAGCGGCACCCTGTATCCCCATATCCAGCCAGAAGATAAAGATCGGGTCTAGGATCACGTTCAATACGGCACCGATCATCATCGTGAACATCGCCTTTTTCGGATATCCAGAAGCACGCATCACGGCATTAAAGCTAAAGCTTAATGTAGCCAGCAAATTACCCGGGATAGCGATATATAAATAGTCTTTCGCATAAGGTATCGTCTGCTCACTTCCTCCGAACCACATTAACAAATCATCCAAGAAAATCATACTGGGGATAATCGTCAAGGCTCCGATAATGAATGTCAAAGTGAAAGCGTTTCCTAATACGTTATCTGCCAGATCATTCGCCTTACGGCCTAGATGAATGGAGACCCTTGTAGCGGCTCCCGCACCGATCAACATTCCAAATGCCTGCATAAAGAGTAGTATCGGGAAAGTCAAAGTCAATCCGGAGATAGCTAGCGCACCCACTCCTTGTCCGATAAATATACGATCTACGATATTATAAAGAGCATTAACCATGGTCCCGATAACGGCGGGAATCGCGGGAACTGAATACGCAGGCTATCCGGAGCATTACAATAAACACTTATATAATCCTCGCTAACCGACGAGGGCTTAAAGCCATTCCGGATCAAGGCATTCCCAACCCAATAAGAAGTCATAAAATCCCCCGCAACCCCAATAAGCTTTGTTGGAGCTACCGTATTCAATTTCCCGGTATTCGGATCAAACACGATTCCTTCCTTACTGAAGAACGTCTCAAACGCTCCTCCCATAATCAGGTCTTCCGGCGTTCCGCAAGCCATCGGACGTTTTTTCTCTTGCAGCCACAGGCAATCCCCCAGCTGGATCGCCAAATCAAGATCATGCGTCGATAGCAGAATCGCTTTTTGTTGCTCTACCGCTAAAGTATGTAACAAGACCATAGTCTCTATCCGACTTGTCACATCTAAAAAGGCCGTCGGCTCATCCAACAATATGATGGGGCATTGCTGTGCCAGCGCTTTGGCGATCATGGCTTTCTGACGCTCGCCATCACTAAGTTCCGACACATAATTATAAGCCTTATGAGCGATACCGGCGGCAGCAAGCGATTCCTCGATAATCCTGCGATCTTCCTGCCTTAATTGTCCGAAAAAGCCGGTATAGGGATGTCTTCCTAAAGAGACCAACTCGTAAACCGTTATTCCACCGGCATTTGTCTTCTCTGTCAAGACAACTCCCACCAACCGTGAGAAATTACCTTGTGAATAAGAATTCAGCGGCTTCCCCATTAGCTCGATTTCTCCTCCCAGAGGAGGTTGAAAACCACATAATGTCCTCAATAAGGTAGACTTTCCCGCTCCATTTAATCCGAGAAGACAGGTCACTTCACCCGGATATAGATTCAGATCCAACGCATCATGCACGCGCTTTTTCTGTCCGCCTTTCAATATATACCCAATACTTAAATCACTTGTCTTTATCACAGGGATCCGTTCCATAGCCACTAATTAAAATATTGAATATTTTTCCGGTTCACGATTACGTAAATAATAACAGGCGCCCCAAGCATAGGGGTAACGGCATTCAATGGCAGGATCGTATTACTGCCCGGTACCACCATCAGCATATTACATAGAAGAGCAACGCAGGAACCTGTCAGCATTGTAACTGGCACCAACATCTTATGATTGGAAGAGCCTAACATCAACCGGGCGATATGTGGAACTGCTAATCCGACAAAGGAAATGGGGCCGCAAAAAGCAGTAGTTGTAGCCGTTAATATTCCCGTACACAAAAGAATCACGATCCGTGTTCGTTTGATCTGGATACCTAAATTAGCAGCATACATTTCTCCCAATAATAAGGCATTCAAAGGCTTGATCAGCAAGATTGCTAATAACAGCCCGATTAACGCACAAGTTCCAAAGAATGGTAATTGTTCCAAGGATACACCGGAAAAATTACCAAGCCCCCACATCACGAACGCATGTACCCGGTCTGTAGATGAATAATAATTCAAGATAGAAATAACCGAAGAAGCTAGATAGCCAATCATGATTCCGATAATCAGAAGCATGACATTATTCTTCACTTTTGCCGAAAAATAGATAATCAGTCCCAGTATCACGCAAGCCCCCACAAAGGCCGCGAGGATTACCGCCATATATCCGCTGATCGGCCAATCCGTGAACTGCCCCAACGTACCACCGAAATAGAGCATGATAGCGGCTACTCCAAGATTAGCGCCATCACTAATGCCCAATATGGAAGGTCCCGCCAACGGATTCCGGAACAATGTCTGTAATAGCAACCCGCTGGTAGCCAAGGAAGCCCCCGCCAATAATGCGGTTATAGCCTGAGGCAAACGAGATTGCAACACAATATTCTGCCATGCGATCTTATCAGATCCCTTCCCCAGCAAAATATCCATCACGTGATCCAAAGGAATCGGTACGGCCCCATACGCCAGCCCCCCAACAAAAAGCCCCAAAAGAACCACCCCTAATAACGGATAAAAAAGTAGCGCTTGTTTGTTCATGGCGCAAAGGTATACAAAAAAGCGGAGTTATACAGTGAATGGTAAATCAATAAAAAGGCCATCCCTTACAGTAAGAGATGGCCTAAATTATTCTTAGTTATCCGATTCTTTTATTTTGAGAATGCCGCATAACCCGGATTCTGTTTTAAGTTCGGATTCACCTGCCAAGCATCCTGCGATACAGGTAACAACTTCAAGTAGTCATCAGCTTTACGCTCACAATTAGATTGCGGCCACATTCCTGTAGTGAAACATCCGAAACGGATATCATCCTGACGGGAATAAACCTCCCACGCTAATTCCAAACGACGTTCCAATTGTACTTCCTTCAAAGTTACAGTCGCATAATTATGGTCGCTATTGCCATATCCTCTCTCACGAATCGTATTCACCAAAGCGGTAGCTTCACTAACACTTCCCCCTCCGCGTAACAAAGCTTCAGCTTTCATTAAATAGATATCCGCCAAACGGAAAATATGGAAATCATTTCCCATAGAACTTGTCAAATCCGAAGCGAACTCCCACTTGAAGCAACGAGCTCCATCATGCTGTTCCACGGCACTCCAATTGGTTCCATCATATTCCATGCCCGGAATCATGTTCACATCGATCGTATGGTTCAATTCGTTGTTATGATCGGTCATAATCGGCTTGCCTGTTGATTTGTCTATCATCAAGCCAGTCAAGAACGTACCGTCCAAGCGAGCGTCTTCCTCATCGAACAAACGTACATACTCCGGTTGAGCGCAAATACCATTCCAAGTACCACTAGCGGTAATACCCAAAGACAGATAATCTTTATAATGCAACGTATTATTGTGCAACTCATTCTTCACGTTTCCATCATTACCCGTATCACTGCTAGAGAACGTAGCGGCCAAGATAGCCTCCTTTGAATTCTCATTTGTCACGGAGAAGTTGTCTTTCCAATTAGGCTCTAAGATATATCCCATAGCCATCACCTTATCACAGTTATCGATAACTTTCTGATAAGCGTTACCGGAGAACGTAACCCCCCAAGCCTCAGCGTTCAGATACAGTTTTGCCAACAATGAATAAGCGGCACCCTGCGTAAATGAACCATAATTCTCAGTTGTAGCCGGAGGACAGATATCCTTGATTTCCTCTACTTCCTGAATCAACCAATCAAATACTTCCTGACGGGAAGAATTCCCCGGGAATACTTTATCCGTAGGGTGGAACTCCGTCAGCAAAGGAATATTTCCCCAATAATCCATCATCACATAGATCCAGAAAGCACGGACACCACGCAAGTCTGCCACGTCTTGAGCCTTCTCCTCTTCGGTAAGGATCTCTGAGTTCTGCAATTTACGGATAGCCTCGTTACAAGTACCAATCGCTTCTGTGGCCGCTTTCCATGCGCTTTTAACTCTTGAGGTCTGAGAGGTCCATGTATGCATATAGATTTCCCGGTATTGACCACCATCATACCAGTCACCACCTCGACGAGTCGGAGTCACAGCCATAGAACCGGAGCATTCGGACAAATGCATATACTCTGTCCAAAACTTCTTCATCGTATTATGTGAGTTACCGATCAAAGCATTCAACTCGGCCGTTGACTGGCCAAAATCATCAGCGGGCAACTTGTCATATACTGTTTCATCCAAGTCCATACAGGAAGAAAGTCCTCCTAATAAAAACAATCCAGTTATAAATGATAATATAGTTTTCCGTTTCATAATAAGCTTATCTTTTTAATTAGAATGTTAAGTTAACACCAAATGTAAATGAACGTGCCTTCGGCATGTAGTTACGAGGTTCAATACCCGGAGACAAACCTGCGTTGTCATCGCTAGCCTCACCACGGAAATTCTCAACTTCTGGATCCAATCCTTTATAACCTGTAATCACGAATAGATTCTGACCGGCTACATATAAGCGAGCCTTATCCAACCAATCGATTTTCTTCGTATTGAATGTATAACCAATCGATAAGTTATCCAATCGCAAGAATGAAGCGTTTTCTACATAATAAGAACATACACGAGAGTTTTCACTTAATGTCAACAGATTATCGTTATCCATTACATTCGTTCCATCGATATATGTATTATTACCGTAAGCTGCCAATGGGTTGTTCAATACCTTATTGCCAATTGTTCCACGGAAGAAGAAACTTGCGTCCCAGTTTTTCCAGTTGAATGTGTTATTCCAACCATATGTCAAATCAGGTTGAGCGTCACCAACATACGTACGGTCATCATCCGTGATCTGTCCGTCACCATTTATATCCTCAATGATAAATTTACCATTCTCATCAAGGCCATTACATTTCAGCATGAAGAACTGTCCGACCGGGCGACCTTCCTCAACTACGTGTGAAGTCACACCTGAAGCACCGCGAATCCAAGGATCACCCACGTAAACACGTCCCGTAGAGAACAATTCATTAGACAGTTTTGTGATCTCATTCTTGTTATGAGCAAGATTGAGAGAGGTTGTCCACGTAAAGTCCTTATTACGGATCACGTCTAAGTTCAATAAGATCTCAACACCTGTATTCTTCATATCACCTACATTCGCTTGAATCTGATTGTATACGTAAGTAGGAGTAGAAACCTCATAGTTGTAAAGCATATCTTTCGTACGCTTGTCGTACCATTCGATCGTACCGCTCAAACGACTATTGAACAAGGTGAAGTCCAAACCGATATTTAACATAGCAGTCTGCTCCCATTTCAAGTTCGGGTTCGCGTTCTGTGAAGGACGGAAAGCTGTCGGCCAAGATCCGTTGTTATAATAAGTACCAGAAGCTGAATACAAATCCAATGACTTATAAGGTCTCAAACCATCTTGGTTACCGGTAATTCCGTAACCTGCACGTAATTTCAAATCATTGATCCACTTCGTATCTTTCATGAAAGACTCTTGGCTGATACCCCAAGCAGCGGAAACTGAAGGGAAAGTACCCCACTTATGGTTAGCACCGAATTTGGAAGAACCATCTCGGCGAACCGTAGCCGTAATCATATACCGCTCTTTAAAGCTATAATGCGCACGAGCGAACAAAGAGATCAGTTTATATTCATTCCGGCTGGAAGTAACATTACCGATCTTCAGCAAGTTTCCGGATTGGATATTATCAGCGCCCATCGATCCTACGGCGAAATTCGTAGCCTCCGATTTCTGGTCGGCGTACAAGTTATTTTCCCAAGAATAACCAACGATAGCATCGACCTTATGCTCCTCTGCCGAGCCAAAAGCTTTCGTATAATTAGCGGTCCACTCTAACAAGTTACGATCCCATAGTCTATTACGACGGATTGCCTTACCCGTATCACCCTGTCCACGAGAGTTCCGAGGATCTTGCCATTCGCTATAGTCAGATGAGAAACGGCTCTTATACAGGTTCACCTTGGTTGTCAGTCCATCCAAAATAGAGAACTGTACATCACCTTGTCCATAGAAGTAGTTATTAGCTGCTTTCTTATAGTTCTGATCTTGGTTCTGAACCGGGTTACCTTGATCATAATTGTGGTTGGCATCCGTGAAATAAGAGCCGTCCGCATTATAAACCGGATAAACCGGAAGCATATTGTAAGCCAAGATATAGTCATCAGAAAACGGCATCTGCATATCCGTCAGCGTTGCGGCACCCGTTAATCCAATACGTAAACGGTCGTTGATAGCACGTTGCTGGAACTGGAAACGGAAGCTATGACGAGTCATGTAGTTATCGCGAGCCACACCGTTACGATCCAAGAAAGTATAAGAAGCACGATAATTACTCTTAGAAGAACCACCCGACAAAGAAAGAGCGTGTTGTTGAGAAACACCTACACGAGTCATCTCATCGAACCAATCCGTGTCCGAGTTGTACTTATCATAAGTAGAGATATCTTTACCCAACGCCTTATTAGCGGCACGCCACTCAGAAGCGTTCAACATGTCGGGCTTGTTCGCAATGGTAGAGGCGGTAAGATAACCATCATAATTGATCTGGGTTCTGGAACCGGAACCTCTCTTCGTTGTGATCAAGATTACACCACCAGCGGCACGAGAACCGTAAATAGCGGCAGAAGAAGCATCTTTCAATACAGAGATTGACTCAATATCCGAAGGTGATACAGTAGACATATCACCACCCGGAACACCATCGATCACGATCATCGGGCCTTGGTCGTTCTGCAAGGTAGAAGTACCACGTAATTGAATCTGGGAACTACGAGTTACATCACCGGAACCAGACGTAATAGTCAGACCCGCTACCTTACCTTGCAGCAAGTCGGACGCGTCACGATTCACTCCTTTATTAAAATTTTCCTCGGAAATGTTCGCTACGGAACCGGTAATCTCCCTACGAGTCTGCGTACCATAACCGATAGCTACAACCTCTCCCAGATTCACGACAGAGGCACCAAGCTTAACATCTACGGCAGAGCGCCCTTTCACAGCTTCCTCTACCGAGTTGTAACCGATAAAAGACACTTGGAGAATTGCTTTTTTCAGGTCATTCACACTAAGGGTGTAGTTACCGTCAATATCAGTGATGGTACCGTTGGTAGTACCTTTTTCCACGATATTCGCCCCGATAATAGGCTCACCTAGTTCGTCCAGAACTTTTCCTTTAACAGCGCCTGACTGGGCAAAAGCGGCTGTCATGCAAAAAGACATTAACACGGAAAGTATGGCTACATTCCAGTGTTTGAAAGAATCAAAGATTTTCTTTCGTTGCATAATTACTTAATTTTTAGGTTAACGATCATTTAATTCACAAATACAATTGAGAATTTCCATGGCAAATGTAACTTAATTTTTTAAAATAAACTATGATTATGTAAAAAAGTAAGGAAAATCAAACAGGAGGTCTTTCGGTAGATCAAAATAAATGTCAACGGATAAACCTAAAGAGTGACGTTTTCATTTCGATAAGCCACTTATAGTGACACATCCTTTTCCCCGACAGGCTCATCTACAAACATAAATAAGGAGAAAATCGTTTCTTTAGTGGTTTTAAGGTAGAAAAAGAGTACTTTTCCCTCGATTACAACCCTGTTGTAAGATACTTACAGTAGTATTATAAGGTACTTACGGTAGTGTTGTAGCATACTTCCGACTGTGATTCGCATCACTTCCGAATGAAAAACCAATCACTTCCGAATAAAAAAGCCTCCTTTTACTTGTTAAGCAAGAAATAGAGGCTCTCTTTTTCGCTGGAAGAAAAGGGAGGGAAACGATATACATCTACAAGACAAGGTGTTGCCATTATTTTCATTCAATTTCGGAAGCCTTACGCCCATAAGCCCGGAAAAATCGATTCTTCGGGACTTTAAAATACAAAATGTCAATTTGTCAATCTCCCTTTATCCTTGTCTATAGTTCTGGACGGACTACGCTAAAATCTATCTCTCCATCCTCTCCTTCTCCTTTATCAACCCATTCCGATAGGCGTAAAGAAGTTTCTCCAAGTCCTTGATCTGGCTTTGAAGATCCGCACCCTTATCCGTATCTTTCACCATCTGGCGATGGGAGCTTAATTCTACCACGATCGTGGTGGATTTGATATCCAAGCCTTCCTCGATCGCTTTCGCCCGGGATTCGAAGGGTTCGTGTTGCACAAGCTGGAAACCACGGGAGTGATATACTAATGTATAGCCCGCGATACCGGTTTCCAAATGATACGGACGGGAGAAACCGCCATCGATTACCAACATCTTGCCATTCGCCTTAATGGGATTCTCACCTTGATTGGAACGGACAGGGACATGTCCGTTGATGATATGCCGATGCATACCGGTCACCCCAAACTCATCCAATATCTTATCACAAATTTCCTCTTGCTCTCGTAACGTATAATAAGCGCCTTTTTCCTCCTTATGAGTCTCGGCCTCTTCGATAAAGGCACGCTCGAAAGTAGCCATCTTGCTTTTATCGAATAACGGGGAGTCCTTGCCGCCCCAAAGATACCAGATATAATCATGCGCATATTCCACTTCTTCCTGTTCCCCGGTCTTGAAATAAGCCGTACGGATCAGTTGGTCTACACGGTCCAACAAAGCACGGCCCTTATAATCCTGCCCCAAGATACGTACTGACTTAAATGTACCATCCGGATTCATCGGGATAGAGGCATGAAACAGTAAATTGGAATTACAAACCTGATACATTCCCCCATGCCGGAAGAAACAACGCATATGCTTTTTCATCTTCTCGCTGCTCTCAAAAGAATGCAATATCTTTCGGATCAAATCCTCTTCCTCAATAGAAAGACGATACGGATCTTTCGGGTCTAAAGTAGGCCAGTTAGTATCTTTAAGCGTATAATCCTTTCCATCGATATGAACCACTCCCCGCTTCAGATCGATATGGTGCAACAACATCCGGTCATCCATCTCAAACTCCGGACGACGGCGGATGATCTCACCCTCCAGCTTGAACTGGATGATGGTGATCGCCTTGTGCATCTGGGCGATCAAACGGGTGGTCTTCTCATCCATTGCATTATCGGCGAACTTTGTTTTCGGCATGAATAACGCGCAAGGATCATCCCCATACGCCTCCATCGCGAAAGTGGCCAACGGCAAAAGATTGATACCATATCCATCTTCTAAGGTAGCCATATTACCAAAGCGTAAACACATACGAATCACGTTGGCGATACTTACCAAATTACCGGAAGCGGCTCCCATCCACAAGATATCATGATTACCCCATTGAACATCGAAATTATGGTAATCGCAAAGGATATCCATGATCAGATGAGCGCCCGGACCCCGATCGTAAATATCGCCGATGATATGTAACAGGTCGATTGTCAACCGTTGGATCAAGTTACACATAGCGATAATGAAATCGTCCGCACGTCCCGTGGAGATGATCGTACAAATAATCTGATCCACATAAGCGGATTTATTCGGCTCTACGGAAGACTCGTGCAATAACTCCTGAATAATATAGGAGAACTCCTTGGGTAAAGCCTTACGTACTTTCGAACGGGTGTATTTGGAGGACACGTTCCGGCAAACACGTACCAATTGATTCAAGGTAACTTGATACCAATCTTCCAGATCTTGCTCTTGGCTCTTGATCAGTTCCAGCTTATCCTCCGGATAATAAATCAAGGAACAAAGCTCCTTCTTCTCGGATTCCCGGAGCGTATTACTGAAAATCTCGTTCACCTTGCGCTTTACGGCACCGGAAGCGTTTCTCAGCACATGGCTAAAGGCTTGATCCTCGCCATGCAAATCACTCAAGAAGTGCTCCGTACCCTTCGGTAGGTTCAAGATCGCCTCCAGATTAATGATCTCCGTGCTGGCATCCGCGATCGTCGGGAAACTCCGTGCCAACAATTGCAAATACCGTAAATCGTTTTGTACAGATTCGGCTATAATATCTTTTGTCATCTTATCTCTTATTTATACGCGAATATAAATAGATCCGGTCATTTAAACCGAACCTGCTCCGGTTTATTTTTCTCGGCTACTTGCTGGATCTCATAGGGGCTGACCTCTACGGCACCTTTCGTCAATTCCGGAATATTGTAGGAATACAACTGATAGTCATACTTATCCGGATCTTCTTGAGGCAATAAGAACGGTTTCGAAGGCTTACCGTCTTTCCCTATATGACAAATATAAGGTAAAGTATATAAACCGTTATCCCGGCGGCTACTAAATACGACCCAATCACTATTACTACTCCAAGAATGATAGCTATCTGTATCCGGGCTATTCAACGCAGACATATCCATCGCTGTCCGATTCTCCAAATCCATCATCCGGATCTCCGCATCCGGGTGCCAAATAGGGAACTGCCCATAAGCGGTTTCCGTGTACATCAGGAAACGTCCATCGGGAGAGATACGGGGAAATGTATAGCTCAAGCTATCCGCATGTACCAACGTATCGATCGGGAAGCTGATCTCGCCACGATCCGGATCAAACGCAACACGACAGAGATTATAACGTACCTTATCATAATTCTCCGGCATCTTCTGGGCCGGGGCCGTACAGAAATAAAGCCATTTACCATCCGGAGAGAACGCAGGGAAAGTCTCGAATGCATCTTTTGTGATCAATGAGGCTTTCGAAAGGATTTCTTTGTTTTTCACGTCATACACCACCACATCGGACTCCAAGTCGAACACTTCCATCTTTTTCTCTTTCACGGAATGGAAAAACTGTTTGATATCATTTACCGATGTGGTGATATAGCGCCCGGAAGGATGCCAGAAAGGATACGTCATATTACTGATCGTCCCATTCGTTTTCGTATTCAATTTACTGATTTTCTTGTCTTGGACAATATAAGTTCCCCCATTCGCCGCACGCATATGGAACATCATCTGCCCCGGGTCTCCCATACAAAAAGAATGGCAGTTCATACAATTATAGCCAGTCATATCGTTACGGATAATCGGCTGTTCGTCAAACGACTCCAAATTCCGCTGATAAATACCCACAATATGCCATTTCTCGTATCCCGGCTCTATCAAACGGTATACTAAATGAGAGTCGATCGCTTGATCACTGATATAGACAGAGAATGGTGCCCATTTAGTCCATTCGTCTCCCTCTTTCGTCGTGATCGTTACAAAAAAGGCTTTACCTTTATTCGCACGGGTAAGCCGTTCCCAATCCTTGGACTTAAAACAGATCGTATTCGTTCCGTAATACTCAAACACCCCCTGCTCGCTACCCTCGATCTTCGCATAGCATTTTTCAGCGGGCACGTCAATACGGAAATTCAATGGGGCTATATTATAAGGTATAGTAACCCCTTGGTAATCCGGGAACATCGGCGGGGGAGACATGCGTTCGTTCTCGGCAACAACAAAGCCACCCGGATGTACCGCCCAAAAACCCAAGTATAGTACAATAACCAGAACTTGCAATAGTAAATATCCGATCACAAAGTTTCGGACGATCTTTCGTTTCCTCGTATTATCCATCATAATTATTGTCGTTTAGGAGTCGGGGTAAATTGAGCGTAATAATAATAGGTATCGCCAAACTGCGCTTTCAAGGCGGCAGGAGGCATGCCTCGAGCCACTTTCATAAATTGCAGAAAGCGGTTTTGTACCTCCGAACTGATCGGATAGCTTTTGAACGCCTCCGGGTCTTTCTGCACGGCAGCGAAAAACAGGCATATAGCCTCCTGATAGAGAACGGGAAATGACTCGCCTCGCTCTTTCATCAATTCCATATAATGCATAAATGTCATCAAGTCTTTATAAACCAACAAGTATCCCATTCCATACTCAAAAGCCGGACGATTATCGGCATGATCGTCGATCAAGAAAGCCAGCGCATTGGGAAATGTCAAGGTCAAGTCTAAGGGATTATCCGTTACCGGAAGTACCGCCCGCTTCGCCTTTATCCAATCGGTAGAGGCACAAACCACGGAGTCGAGCAACGGGCGCTGCGCTTTTGCCCAATCCCTGTAGTGGGGAGTCGATTCAAGAATCTTAATATATTTCTCGGCGGCACGGTATTCGCCGGTTACCAGATAAGTCTCCACCAAACGCTTCATCAAACGAGGCTGCATGCAACGTTGCGAGCTTAATACACCCACAAAGGCGAAACGTTGCGCTGCGTTTACCTGCCCTACTTGCCAAGCAACCTCGCTCGCCTCGATCAATCCCATCCGGCTTTTCGGATCGTGCGGGATAAAGCCCTCCACCCCGATCTGAGGGAAACGCATCAAATCGCCAGAAAATCGTCCCGTATGTGATAAAGCCAGATTCAAATAAATCAGGGCATCCATATCCCGGACCGAATGCGCACGAGCATGTGAGACTATCTCTTGCCATTCTCCCTGCCGTGCATAGTAATCGTACCGATAGGCCTGCTCCATCGGGTCTTTCTTATAGAGAATCCCATAAGTCATCGCTATCAGAAGGAAAGCGTAAGAAACGATTCGCTTCCAAGATTCCTTACGGATAAAAACCCGGTTCCTTACATAATAAAGAATTAAAACGATCAAAGGATATGAAAGCCCGATATATCCTAAAGAATTAGGTATCGGATATTCGGGATGGCATAGATGTTTGCTGAAGAACGCTTCCAGCGGATAGATCCAAATTAAAAAAGAGGGAAGAATAGCCGCCAACATAGAGGCACGCACCCCACAAGCTTTTAAGTAAAGGAAAAAACAGCCGGAGATCAGTCCTAATAATAAAGCGATCACTACCGAAGCTCCATAAGGATGGATAAACGCGAGCGATAAGAACTCAGTCACATATTCATTCAATCCACCCGGTTCGGCCAATCGGTCTTGGAAATAACTACCGGTAGTCTGAAACATCATATACTGCTCCAGAAAACGATACCAATACCGAAAATTCAACTCTATGAATAGGATACTTCCTATAATAAAAAGGAATAGTATAATAGTATTATTGTTAACAAATAGTCTATTCTTCATTCTCCAACTGTTTTTCGGATCGTAAAGATAGAAAGTATATAGAAGA
>PPYF01525105.1_pt1 | contig 37844 bp, 21 predicted proteins | sample 1559871 | NCBI WGS metagenome assembly PPYF01 (sample SAMN08240021, study PRJNA423297) | Human gut metagenome, whole genome shotgun sequencing project.
AAAGAAACAAAGAAAAATTCAAGACTGACTTTTTTCTCCTACTCACACCCTTCACTACGCTAAAGGGCAGAAACTCGCTACGCTCAAACAGTCTGCCCTTTTTAACGCTTCGTTACGGGTGTTCGCTTAACGGAGAAAAAAGTAGGTCGGAGAACCTTTCGGCATGCAAGCCTATGCAGAATCAAAGGTACATCAATAAGATACATAATGACCAATTAAGGGTGTTTTTGACTATACTGTATCAAGTTTATACAGTAAATCTTTGATAATATAAGATAGCATAAAGCCTAACAATATAAAGCCTAGTAATAGCCTAGTAATATAAAGCCTAGTAATAGCCTAGTAATATAAAGCCTAGTTCATTGTCCTATGCAGCGAACACGCCGAAAGGGGATCGGCCTCGTTTTTCAGGCGTTAAGCGCAGGTGTTTTCTCCGGCGTTAAGAAGGGCAGACTGTTTGAGCGTAGCGAGTTTCTGCCCTTTAGCCGGAGAGAACACCGGAGTAGCCTGAAAAACGCAGCCTTGAATTTTCTTTGGTTCTTTCTTTGTTTCAAGACAAAGAAAGAACGTTAAAAGGGATACCCAATAGCAAAATGTATTCCCAAATTCTTAAAGAAAGCTCCGGTGACATTGTAATACCCGCTTCGTTCCGTGTCATAAGGCAAATGTAAAGGAATACCGAAGTCGAGACGGAATACGAGAATATCCATGTCATAACGGACGCCGATACCTGTACCCAAAGCAATCTGTTTCGGGAAAGTTTTCAGACGGAGCTGCGAGTCAGGGCGAGCTTCATCCTTGCGCATCAGCCAGACGTTGCCGGCATCGAGGAAGGTAGCTCCCCAGATGCTCTTGAAGATACGGAAACGATATTCCACATTCGCTTCGAAGCGGAAGGTTCCCGTCTGGTCAAGATAGGAATAACGGCTTTCTTCAGGATGGTAACCACCCGGTCCGATGCTACGTACTGTAAAGGCACGGATACTGTTGGCACCACCGACGTAGAACTGTTCGCTATACGGGGCTATGGTGGAATTACCATACGAGAAGAGAGCACCCAGTGCTACGCGGGAAGCAATCTTATTGTTCTTGTCCATATTCCACAAATGGCGGAATTCGGTGTTGAACTTCATAAATTGGGAGAACGGCGCACCCAGGAGTTTTTTCCCTTCTTCATTGTACGGACGACCGAAAGCACGGTAAATGGTGGATGTCAAGTTTCCGGCAGAGGTAACGGTGGATTGCCACCAGACAGGGTTCTTTACACGGCGTGCCGAAGCGTTGTCATAGGTGTATGTGTATTCCATCGCCGGGATGAACTGATTGTCCAGACTGATGTATAGCGCAGGATTGGCATCGGCTATTTCCTGGAATTCTTTCGTTCGATGCTGCAAGACGTTAAATGTCAGTTTGAAAGGCGTAATGCTATGACGGCTTGTGCGAGTCGGTTGGAAATCATAGGTTGCGTTTCCACCGAATGACAATAGTTTGTAATACTTGGCACGGTTCAACTGGTCGACGTATAGGCGGAATGTAGTGGTAGCCGGGAAGTCAAATTCCATTTTACCCAGACGGGGGAATACGACTCTCGGGAAGGTGAGAGATGTGGAAAGCCCCATTTCCCAACTGTTCATTAACGAGCTTTTATTTCCGCCACCGGTTTGCCATTCATAAGAGCCTTTCAGTTTTACGTTCCAGCTTTCTCCACCACCGAATACGTTGTTACGGGTGACTCCGAATGAGGCACCGGGGCCTGTCTGGTCGTTACTTTTGGTAACTACATTAAGTTCCAGTTCGGCATCCAGCGGTTTGGCGAAAGTGGCCTGCATCGTGATGTCCAATGTATCGCAGACGGCTGTCGTATCCCTGGGAGCGTACTGTATGTCCATATAGCTGAATATTCCCAGTTGGCTGAGTTTTTCCTGTACCTGCTCCTGACGGTACTGGCTGTAAAGGCGGGTGCGGTTGGAAGCACGCATCTGAGCATTACGCACAAACTGCTGATAATTCAGCCAACGATAGAGCATATTGGGGCGAACTTGTAATTTATTGTAATAGTGGATACTCAGGTTCTTGTAGAGCATGCTGTCATTCGGGGCTTCACCGTTCTTTCCAAACAGATAGACAGATGCGTCGCCTACATAATAGGGACGTTGCGCAGCAGCAGGCAATCCCGGAACAGGAATCAGGCGCAGGCTGATATGGCCGCCAGGGATTAAGGTTGTATCTGCCTGGTATGTCATATAGTCGGGACGGAAATAAAAATATCCGCGGTTGCGTAGCAGCGTGCTGATGCGAGTACGTTCTTCATCCAGATCTACCACACTGAACTGTTCGCCAGGACTGATATAGGACATCCGGCGTCCACGCTCCATAATCCGCAAGGTTTGAGGGGTGAAACGCTGATAATAAACCGTATCAATGAAGTAAGGATTCTTCATATCTACTGTATAGACGATACTTGCTTTCAGGCTGTCTTTCTTGTCGACCAGTGTTTTGTAAGTCACTTTTCCGTTGAAATAGCCATAGTCACGCAACAGGTTGGTTGTCACTTTGACGCGGACATCCGGATTGACAGTAGAGATAAAGACAGGCGGATTGGCGGCAAAGCGGTTGAACATCCACCTGCCGAAGCCTTTTTTATATTTCACAAAGTCATTGTACATCCACATTTTGAAAGGGACAGGCAGAAAACCTCCAAACATTTTCGTACTGGGCGTTTTGTCAAGGGCGGCGTCAATTTCAGTCATAGCCGTCACACCGACCGGTGTGGTCGATTTATTCTCTACCACTGTCTTGCTACCGGTATAGAGCACTTCCCCTTCGGGCAGATGCTTCGTCACCGAACAGCCGGAAAACAGGATGATACTAATCAGACTTATTGATACTATGTTACTATATATACTTTTCATTCTTATTTCTTTTTCTTAAAGATAAACAGTTCACTGAGTTTATCCAGTTTCTTGCGAAGTACCAGACCGACTCCGGTTTCCGTAATCTCGCCTTCGAGCACACTCTCGTAGTTCTTGTCATAGAACAGACGTACGTAGCGTGTTCCTGTCCTATCCAAACGGTATTCCAGAGATATATTATCGATAAAGGATTCGGCATCGTTCGCCGCATTCTCGCCAGTGGATACCTTACCGCCAATCACAATCTGGAAACGGTTGTTGAAGAGACGCTGAGAATAACGGAAACTATAATCCGTACGCTTGCCACCCGTATCCGAATTATCATGGTCTTCGACACCGACAGAGAGACTTGCATTTTTCAGGTTACCCATCAATGAGTTAATCTGGCTGCTCAATACGGAAGTCAGGGCAGACCCCATGTTCAACTTGCCCAATCCGCCGCCACCGCCGCCAATCGGGCCGGTGCCGAGATAGGTTTTCATCACCATGATATACAGGGCTTGCTTACCACGCTCTTCCGCTCCCATGGCGGTCAACTCGTTTTGTACGGTCGCGTCTTCGGGAGCTGACACATCGAACGCAAACGAAAGATTATCCAGGCGGTTCTTGACTACGACGGAGACATCGAAATTGACCATGCGGCTTCCGCCGTTCTCTCCTTCGGAGACGGACGCACGGATGCGGTCGGTCGCCTTGAAATTCAGCATCGGATCCATCGGATTTCCCGTCCATTCCACATAGCTGCCGTTGTCAATGGCAAATTCTTTCGCGGCAATCACCGGTAAGGCGTATTTCATCAAGCCGCCGCTCAAGGTATAGCGTCCCGTCAGTGTCAGGTCACCTTGCGGGGTGTATTTCATGGAGAGGTCACCGCCGCCTTCCAGTTCGATGCGGTTGTCATTGCTTGCGTCCAAATCGACTTTCACACGGACAGACGGGTCGATATGCACCATCATTACCATATCCAGTCCGCCTAACGAGACGGTCGGCACTTCCTGTCGGACGACGGTCGTGGTGTCACTGAATGAGGTGAAGGTCACAAGGCTTCCCAAGCGGTCTTGTACGGTTAATGGTGAGTCGGTCAAAACATACGAGACGTCGGTATTACCTAACAGGCTTACGTTCCCACGCATATTCAGTCCGTCCAAAGGCCCCTTCACCGTCGCCCGGAAGTCGGCAAATACTTTACCGTAAACCAGACTTTCACGGGTGCGTTTGGCATCCAGCAAGGTATAGTTCTGTGCCAGCATATTCAGGTTTGCCATCGGACGACTCATATCACGGAAGTCTACATAACCGTCAATGGTAAACGGATTCTTCGATGTAGTGTAAATGGCGAATTTATCAAATAACAGCCGGTTGTTCTTTATCTGCACAGGACGGTTGTCAAACATGAAACGGGCACCATACTGGCGGGAAAGGACGGCAACGCTATCCAGTACCAGTTCGCCGTTTATCAAAGGCTGTTCGGTGCTGCCCGTAATATTCAGGTTTCCGTCCATGTCGCCGGACAGGGTGACCATCTGGTCGGGAATGAACACATTCGCCACCCGGAGCGGGAAATGTTCCAGTGTCGTATTCACTTCCAGGCTGTCTTTGCCCGTTCGGGTAGGAAGCAGTTTTCCATCCGCTACCAGTACTTCCACCTGGTCGTGGTTCAGATAAGCGTTGAGATATTGTTTTCCCTGTTCGCCCGGCAGCCAGGTAGCCCCCAATGCAATGTCACCGATACGCTGGCGTTCGTAAGTCAGTTCGTCAATAGACGCTTCAGCCGAAAGCTGCAAGTCTTTTTCTGTTTGTACATAGTGGGCTTCCAATGAAAACAATCCGGTTATTTCGGGGAAATAAGGCAATACGCTCGTAATCTCTTGCAGGCGAATTCTTCGTATTTCGACATCTATATTCTGCAAAGATACCGTATCTCCTTGCACAGAATGAACCCGGAATCCCATTCCTTCCTCATCCCACATATCCACGTTGGCATATACACGCATATTCTTATGCAGGTATATCCAGTTGTGATTCTCGTTGAAATGGAACTTCTGGAAGGCGACAATCGGATTTTCCGGAATCAGCGTGAAAGCTATTCCGTTGCCCTTTCCCTGTCCTTCGAACAGAGGACGGGCGTTAACGCCCAATAATACGCCTGTTTCTCCTTTGCCGTTTTTGTAATCCACCAGTAATTCTGCATCGCGGTCACGGATTTCTCCAGTCAGAGTGGTGGAGAAAGAAAATTGCGGGTTCTTCGGCCCGTTTATCACTCCGGCACGCAGCTTCATAAGCGTAGTATCCTGTTTGACGGTGAAGAAGATGGTATCGAGTTGCAAAGTATCCATTTTCAATGCATGGATGGCAGCCTTACCGTTGATTCCCCAATCGGGAGCCGTGCCGAATTTCATGGAAGCGTCATGGTAGGATATATTCTTGGTAGCCAGAAAATAGGCTAACGGATTCTCTTTTCCTGCGGAAAAAGACAGGATAGCTGTCGGTAATGCTTTACGCAGTTCGGCGTGATTCAGTTCTTTCTCGTCAATCTGCTTCATCAGGACGTCCACGAAATGGGTAGACTGGCTAATCAGAGGATTGACACCGGAACGCGCACTCAGGTTGAGCTTCATGTCACCGGAAATAAGATGCGTAAACACCCGGTTCTGACGGGCTTCGGCAGAAAGATTGAAAGCGAGCGGGCGTTTCATCGGTTCGGGCATCAGTCCCAGTTCATGCAAGTCGAGCTGAGTGACGTCAACCGTCACTTTTCCGTCGGGATAGCTGTGTGCCAGATTATATTCGGCATCTGTCGTCATTTTCAACAGGGCATTATCACTTGTCAGATTGGCTGTCACTAATGCACCTTTCAAAGCTCCCGTCAGATGGACGTTAGAGAGATGGTATTGGGCATAATGCAGTTGGTCTAACGCCAAGTCCAGTTTGGCATATGAGTGATAAGACATCACATCCAGTCCGCGCCCGTCAGCGGTGGCAGAAAGGGAAAGCTCATAAATGGAGTCTTTCGGAAGGAAATGATGGAGTTGCAGGTTGTCTATTTTCAAGTCTGCCTTATAAACTTCGGTGGTAGTATTTAATGCCGCGTTCACATTCATAGCCCCCTGCCCTTCTTTCAGATGCAGGTTTGCTTTGTATTCAGGGCCTTTGATGTCTACCTGCGCAACGAGATTCATGCTGTCGGGGATGACAATCGTGCCGTTAGGCGCTTCACCGGACAAGGCGGTAAGGAAATTCAGGTTCTGCGTTTTCATCTTCAGACCGATGGTTCCCGAACGGGTAATGCTGTCGGCGAGGTTTTCGAGGATACCGCCGCCCTCTAAGGAGAATGCGCCCGGCAAGTCTACCGTAAAGCGGGAAATCTGCATCTCTTTCAAGTTACCGTCCGTACCGGCACGGATGACAAGCGGACGGAAAGGATAGGCTTCCTTGAAGCTGTCCGGCAGTCCGCCGGTGAATAACATCACGTCCTCTTTACCGATATACGCATTGAGATTGGCAGTCAAGCGTCCGGTAGTCGGGATGTTGACAAGTTCCCAATAAGTATGGGCGGATAAATCTATTTCGGAATGAGGAGTTTGCAGTTTCAAGCCGGGAACACTGATGATTGAATCGTTAGAGTATGCCCTACCTGTCAATGAGGTGATGCTCAATCCCGAACGTTCGTTCATGGTGAATTCGCGGATGACAGCATCCATATCCCTACCTTTATATAATAAGGAGTCCAGACCGATGCTGACATCACGGACGGCAATATGCGAAGCGTCGAAACCTTCGACGGGTTTAGCCGCACCGGTATCATAGCTGGCGGAAGTGCCCGACAATAAGAATTGTTTCAGTCCATAGAACTGGTTCTTCAAGTCGGCTTGGGCATCGTCAATGGTCGCTTCACCGATATGCGCAGCCATCCGCATCGAATCGGCGGGAAGCTGCATGCTGAACGATACGTTTTTCAGTTTCAGTTGATGAAGGTCTACTTTCCAGTTTACAGGAGCCGAAGCGGTGGTATCCTTGGGGGTGGTCGTGGTGTCGTTCATCAGCATCTGCACATGAGTGTCCGATAGTTCCGTCGCGTTGATAACGGCTGTTTCGTTGGACAAATCGACACCGTGGCTTTGCAGGAAGAAACGCCCCAATACACCTTTTATCTCCATGCCGTCTATCAGATTGGCAGAATTGAAGGCTACGCGGCTCAAGGTCACTTCGTCCACCTCCACTTTTCCTTTAAGCAGCGGCCATGCCTGCACGCGTACGTTCAGGCTTTCCAGAGACAATAGCGTGTCCGGCTGCTGAATCACTTCCACGCCACGAACCAACAGATTGAGCGGGAAACGAAGGTCGATTCGTTCCACTTGAATCTGCATGCCGGTTGCTTTAGAAGCATAAGCAGTTACCTCCCGACGCAGAAGATTCTGTACGGGGGGGACGTAAAGTAATACCATTAGTATTACAAAGAGTATTATGGGAGTAAGCAGTATCCAGCTTACCCGTCGTATCCATTTTCGTTTCATGTAAAAATGTGCCAATGTAAATTAGGTGACACAAAGTAAACAATTTATTTTGAGAAAAGGTTTGGATAATGGCAAGAAAGATACAACGACCGGCTAAGGAGTAGAATATTTCTGCCTAATTGACGTTTTTCATTGATGCTAAATAGTTTTCCGCTTCGCTGATTATAGTACAAACGGTTGCCAGAGCAGTTGATGTCGCCTCCCCTATCTCATTTGAAAAAGATTCTCCACGACAGGACTCCAGGAATTTCAAAGGAGCTATCGCATCCGATGCGCCTATCAGTGTGAAGAGCGGGAGTAGCTTATGCGCCATAGCCGCTATTCCGTCCGTTTCTTTATCGGCTAAAGCTTGCTGCATCCGTTCGACATTCTTTTTTGTTTCCTCGACAAAGGTCTGAATGATAGAATATGCCGCTTCCGGGTCATCCTCGGAGTAGGCGGTGAGTGCGGGAAAGTTTATTCCGGTGTTTACCATATCTTCTGTGATGTGGGCCTCATCAGCCGAAAGTTGTCCCTCGTTGACTGTCAGCAGCAATTCTTTCACTGTAAACGGTTTATGCAGGCAGCCGGCAAAGCCGTGCTCATGCAAGGCGGATTTGTCCATTTCACTGCGGGCGGTCACGGCAATCACAGGGATGGTCTTTGCCTGCGGAATATTGGAAGCACGCAAGAGTTTCACCAAATCAAAGCCGTTGATGGCCGGCATTTGTATGTCTGTCAGCAATACATCGAAAACGGAAGTGCGGAGTTGTTCGATGAGTTCTTCCAGTTGCTCGCAACATACTGCGTCAATGCCGTGTTGTTTCAACATGGCTGCCGTCAGGCTGAGTTGGATTTTGTCATCATCAATCAAGAGGACGCGGATTACTTTCATCAGGGGGATGGCAGTTGCAGCTTCATTCATAGCCGTAGCTTCGTTTTCCGACGATGATTGGCTTTCTGTAATGGGTTGACTTTCCGGGATGGATTCGCCTACCGGATAAAGAGGTAGAGCGACCGTAAAGCAACTGCCCTCTCCCAATTTGCTCTGCACATCAATCGTGCCCTCAAGCAGAGCGACCAGCTTTTTTACAATGGATAATCCCAAGCCGAAACCTTCTTCTCCCTGCGCACCGGACAAACGGGTAAACTCCTGGAAAATACGTTCACGGTCTTCGGCAGCCATGCCTTTTCCTGTGTCTGCAATCGCTATCGTCAGCTTTGAAGAATCATATCGGGCTGTCAGGGTTATCTCACCTTGTTGGGTAAACTTCACCGCGTTAGACAAAAGGTTGTTCACAATCTGCCGAAGCCTCAGAGGGTCGCTGATGTAACGTCCGTTTAACTCCGGGGCGACGTGACACTGCAATGCCAATCCCTTGGCGGCAGTCAACGGTTCAAAGCTGACATAGATTTCGTCGAATAACTGCGAAGGATTGAAAGTGACACGGTTCACTTCCGCTTTATTAAGGTCGAGCCGGTGGAAGTCGAGCAAGTCGCTGACCAGTTTCAGAAGATGTTCCGAGGAACTTTTCATGTTGTCCAGATAGAAGCGTTGCCGTTCGTCTTCCGTCAAGCGGGACAATAGTTCGGTGTAACCCATGATAGAGCCTAGCGGTGCTTTGAAATCGTGGGTTATGGCGAGCATCAGCTTTTCACGGGCAACGAGCAGGTCTTCCGCCCGTTTGTTCGCTTCTTCCAACTGCCGGCGGTAGCGGTTGCTGCGGGAGATGTCACGTACAATCAATATCAGGAAAAAGACAGACAGCAAAACAGCGCCGATAGCGATTCCGGCAATGGTGCGTGCGGAGCGCATTCTTACTTCCTGTTGCATCTCGGCATCCTGACGGGCACGCAGGCTCATTTCTTCTTCGTATTGTTTTATCAGACTATCCATTCTTGCCGTCAACTGCGAATTCATACGCTGGTATTTCGTACTGGTGCGGCGGATTGTTTTTCGTCGTTGAAGACGCTTTTCCTCGGTAGCCATGCGAATCTTTTGCTGAAGGGAGTCTTTGGAAGTAGCAGGTTCGAGAATGGTATCCGTGGCAACTTCCAGAGAGGTGTTGACCAATACGGCACTATCCTGCCTGGAAGGTGCAAACACTTCCGCCACTCTCTTGAAAAAGCCTTTCTTCTTGGGCGTAGTCAGCAGAGAATCGCGTTTGGTGATAACCCGGTGTTGTACGCGTTGGTGGGTGATAATGGAATCCTGTTCGGATATAATCTCTTCAATCTCTGAAGCGGAAAGCAGGCTGTCGTTCGCTTCACTCAATACGCGGAGCATCTGGATGGTATTCTGGTCTTTCTCGTGAATCAGAGTCAGCAGGCTGTCTGTCCGCAGATTCTGCTGGTCGTCGGCAGCCGACAGTGTCTCCATCTCGTGATACACAAACACCAGAGAAAAAAGAAGAATCGCAAGTAATAACGTGTAACCGATGGTTACTTTCAGTTTTGTGAAACGATAGGAAGCCATTCGATTTAAGTATTAAATATCAAGCATTAAGTATTAGCCTGGGGAACGGGGAGTTTCGTCATATAGTGGAAACGCCACCAAAGCATTAATCCTGCACTTGTCAGTCCGAAAGGGAACGCCATCCAAACACCTACTACTCCCCATTCCATCACGAAACCGCAGAAGTAACCTACGGGAAGGGAGATGATAAAGTATGCTATAAAGGCGATGACCATCATCAGTTTCACATCCGAGATTCCACGCAGAGCGTTGGCAAAAGTTATCTGCAATCCGTCGCCAAACTGATAGACGAGAAAAGGGAATATGAGAGAAGTAACCATGGCAGCTACTTCCGGGCTGTCGGTAAACCAACTCCCCAAGTGATTGCGGCAAAGAAAGACGATAAGGGAGAGTACTACGCCCAATGTCATCATCAAGTGAAAACCGGCATAGGCGGAACGGCGCACATTGATTATATCATTCTGTCCTTTGAAGTTGCTGACACGGACAGCTACGGCAGCGCCCATCCCGTAATACATCATAAAGGTAAATTGGGAGATTGCCAGCATGACCTGATGGGAAGCCAGAGCAATCGTGCCCAGCCAGCCAATCATTATGGCACTCAGGCTGAAAGAAGCTGTTTCCATTCCCATCTGGAAAGCGACCGGCCATCCGAGTCCGTTCAAGCGGTCCAAGATAGCGCGTGACCATCCCAGCCGGAAAAAGCCGACTTTATAGCGGATGAAACGCGAGCTGCGTACAAAGATGATAATAAATACAATAACCATCACGATACGTGAAAACAGGGTGCTGACACCTGCTCCCAACAAGCCTAGTTCGGGAAAGCCGAGTTTTCCGTAAATCAGGATATAGTTGCCGATGATATTCAAGACATTTCCGCCCAAGAGTATCCACATGGCGGTTTTGGTATCCGTGATTCCGTCCGTAAATTGCTTGAATCCATTAAAAAGCATGACGAACACAAGGGAAGCAAGCAGAACCAGATAGTAGGGTTTAATCAGGGGAATCAATTCGTCCGGTTGCCCGAGGTGTTCTATGTTCAGGAAGAGAATAGTCATGCAGATAGTCAACAGAAGTGCGACTACCAGATTTGCCAGCAGGCTGTTGCGCAGGGCTTGTCCGGCAGGGGCATATTGATGGGTGCCGTACAGACCGCCCACGATGGGAGTCAGTCCGTACGAGAATCCGGTACTGAAAATGATAGCTAGATTAAACACATTATTCACGAAAGATGCCGCGCCCAGCTCTACCGTGCTATGATGCCCAATCATTAATGTATCGGCAAATCCGAGTACTATAACGCCTATCTGTCCGATGACAATAGGTAATCCTAGATAAATCAGTGCTTTATAATGATCCTTATATATATCAAATAGTCTCTTCATTGTCTTTGTCTTATAAATGGTGAGATACCATTACTTCTATGCCGCAAGGAAACCTTGCCAGGGCGCTACGCCCTACTTTTATAATAGAGTACAACTCCGTTCTCTTTCCGGAAAGCCGATTGAGCTACGGCCTGCAACTGCGCAGCGGTGACGGAACGATAACGGTCTACTTCTTCTTCCATGTCTTCAGCTTGTCCCAGCAGTTCAAACCAGGCAAGGTTGGTTGCTACATTCAGATAATTAATATTACCGAATATCTGTGTAGACTCAAATTTGTTTTTTACTTTTTCCAGTTCCTGTTCGCTGACAGGTTCCTGTTGCAAGCGGTCGAGTTCTTCGCGCACTGCCGCTTCCGCCTGTTCGAGGGTAACTCCTGCCGAAGGTTTGCCGGCAATATGGAATAATCCCGCATCCACACTACCGGAGATATATGCGTCGATGCTCGAAAACAGTTGTCTCTCTTGCACAAGACGCTGGCTCAAACGGCTGGAACGTCCGTTGCTCAATATATCCGACAGAATATCAAAGGCATAATAATCCGGATGCCGATGACTGCACATATGAAAAGCCATGAACAGGGCGTCGAGGGGAACATTCCGTTCTACCGTCAGCCGGCGTTCTTCCGTCTGTTCCGGTTCCTGCGGAAGGTTCCGCTGGGGAACTTCGCGGCGGGGAATAGGGCCGAACCATTTTTCTGTCAGCGATACGGCTTCTTCGAAAGTGATATTACCGGTTACGGACAGAATCGCATTGTTCGGAGCATAAAAACGGAAGAAGAATGCTTTTACTTCTTCCAGTGTCGCGTTGGCGATATGCGACAGGTCTTTGCCGATGGTAGGCCACTGATAGGGATGCGCCTGATAAGCCAGGGGACGGAGAAGATGTCCTACGTCTCCATAAGGCTGGTTCAGACAGCGTTGCTTGAATTCTTCCATTACTACTCCCCGCTGTACCTCCAGGCTCCGTTCGCTGAAATCAAGACTCAGCATACGGTCGGATTCGAGCCAAAAGCCGGTTTCCACGTTCTGGCGAGGTACAGTGAGGTAGTAATTGGTGATATCATTGTTCGTCCAGGCATTATTCTCGCCACTCGCCAGTTGAAGCGGCATATCATAATCGGGAATATTCACCGAGCCGCCGAACATCAGATGCTCGAACAGATGGGCAAAGCCGGTATGTTCGGGGTGTTCGTCACGAGCTCCCACATTATATAATATATTAAGGGCCACCATCTGTGTACTTTCGTCCTGCGAATGTACCAGACGCAACCCATTGTCAAGAATGTGCCTGTTGATTTTCATATCATTTAGTCAAGTATTGTCGCTTTTACTATCTTTACATCTTCTTCGGGACGATCGCTACGGTCTGTCTTTACCTTCTGGATTTTATCTACGATGTCCATACCTTCCACTACTTCGCCGAATACGGTATATTCACCGTCCAGATGCGGAGTGCCGCCTACGGTAGTGTATGCTTCAATCTGTTCAGGGGTGAAGTGGAATTCCGGTTCTTTAGCCGACAACTCCTGTGCCTCTGCAAACAGTTTTTCCTGCAAGTCGTAAAGACCGTTTTCGTCGTTTTCCTTACGCATCTTATAGATTTCCTTCATGTGCTTCTGCGCCAGGTTGTTGAAAATAACGTTGATTTTATTTTCATTCATCTGGCTTTCCATGCCGAGCAATGTAGAATCATTGTACACCTTACCTGTCACGATATAGAACTGGCAACCGGAAGATTCTTTCTTCGGGTTCACATTGTCTCCCTGACGGGCTGCCGACAGGGCGCCTTTCTTATGGAAATACTTCGGATATACGAATTCAGCCGGAATGGTGTAACCGACATCACCGCTGCCCAGCATTTTTCCTTTTGGTGCATTCTTTGAATCCGGGTCGCCTGCCTGAATCATGAAGTCTTTGATGACACGATGGAACAATGTTCCTTCATATACTCCGTCTTTCACCAGTTTGATAAAATTATCACGATGCTTTGGTGTCTCATTGTACAACTTCACTTTGATGTCTCCGGCAGTTGTTTCAATCTTTACCAATGTCTCTTTATCCATGTCTCCTCCTTTTTTTGTTCCGGTTTTGCAGGAAGTTAATCCGCAAAACGATATAGTTAATAATATCAATACAATCTTTTTCATAACGCTTTTATTTAATTTAAGTTTGCAAATATACCACTTTCGCCTAAATCATCTTACCTTTGTGACTTAAAAGAATCAAAACCTGAGATGATGAAAGCCATATTAATAGTCGAAGATGATATAACTTTTGGAATGATGCTCAAAACCTGGTTAGGTAAAAAAGGGTTTGAGGTGTCGTCAGTGAGTAATATTGCGCGTGCCCGGAAGCATATCGAAAGTCAGACTGTTGACTTGGTATTATCAGATTTACGGTTGCCCGATTATGAGGGTATTGATTTGTTGAAATGGATGAATGAACGGGGAATGGATATTCCTCTGATTATCATGACAGGATATGCGGATATTCAATCTGCCGTGCTGGCGATGAAGCTCGGAGCACGGGATTATATCGCCAAGCCTGTGAATCCGGAAGAGTTGCTGAAGAAAATATCCGAGGCTTTGCAGGCGGAAGGTAGTCAGGCTACTGCTCATTCCGCTACCAGAAATTCTTCTCATCCTAAAAAGGGCGCTTCTAATTCACAAGGCACTTCCGAAACTCACCATTCTTATCTAGAAGGGGAGAGCGATGCAGCCAAGCAGCTTTACAATTATGTCGGGCTGGTGGCGCCGACCAATATGTCCGTACTTATCAATGGCTCCAGCGGAACGGGAAAAGAATATGTGGCGCATCGTATCCATCAACTCAGCAAGAGAAGCGACAAGCCGTTCATTGCCGTGGATTGCGGTTCTATCCCCAAAGAACTGGCAGCTTCCGAGTTTTTTGGCCATGTGAAAGGTTCTTTTACGGGTGCATTGACTGATAAAACGGGAGCTTTCGTCGCAGCCAACGGCGGTACTATCTTTTTGGATGAAATCGGAAATCTTAGTTATGAGGTACAGATTCAACTGCTCCGTGCCCTGCAAGAGAGAAAGATACGTCCGGTCGGCTCTACACAGGAAATATCCGTGGATATTCGCCTGGTATCCGCCACCAACGAGAATTTAGAGCAAGCGATTGAAAAGGGAACGTTCCGCGAGGACCTTTATCACCGTATCAATGAGTTCACATTGCGGATGCCTGATTTGAAAGAACGAAAAGAAGATATTCTGCTCTTTGCCAACTTCTTCCTCGACCAGGCCAACAAGGAACTGGACAAACATCTGATTGGTTTTGACGCAAAGGCATCACAGGCTTTGCTGAGTTATCATTGGCCGGGAAATATACGGCAGATGAAGAATATCGTCAAAAGAGCGACTTTATTGGCGCAGGGTAGTTTTATTACTTTATTGGAACTGGGAACTGAACTGTTCGAAGTTCCAACAACGAATACCGCAAGTATGGCACTCCGCAATGAAGAGACTGAAAAAGAACATATCCTGCAAGCATTACGCCAAACCGGAAATAACAAGAGCAAGGCTGCGCAGTTATTGGATATCGACCGGAAGACTTTATATAATAAGTTGAAATTATATAATATTGATTTGTAGGTGACAGTTCAAAAAGGAACTTACATAGCGAAAAAAACATCTATCATACTATCATTCATTTTCATATCATTCTTATTATCAACAAAATAAGAATGATAGATACATTTTATAGAAGCTATCTATCATACTTTTATCGTAAAAATCGGGTATCTATCATACCTATTCCGCATCTATTTTAGTGTAGTATCAGGTGAAAATCCCCATTTAAAGGCATAAGAATACACTCTTTATGGGATGATAACCCGTAATTGGCAGCTTTATAATCCATTGGGAACAGTAGTCTTTTTATAGCCCACATATGCAGGCTATACAGCCCGCATGTGTAAACCGTACAGCCCACGTGTGCAGGCTGTTCGTCACACAATCGTGGGCTATAGACATATCGCCATCAAAGTTGTATTATCAAGCCGTGACAAATGGATTTATACGGATTCATTACAACAAAAACAAGCTATTTTACGCCTATTCGGCCTTTATCCGGCTGTTCTATTAATGATAGATAACCTGTTTTTGGTGGTGTAAGTATGATAGATGGCTTTAAAAAAATGCATCTATCATATCTATTCTTCTAATAATAAGAATATTATAAAAACAAATGATAGCATGATAGATGTTTTTTTCGCTATGTAGTATCTTCCAAGTTCAAATCGGTGCAAAATTTCCATTGTCGGACTCACATTATCTTACCACCACTTTTGCCTGTAATCTAATATCGTTCGAAGCCGCCCCGACCATTACCTGAAAAGCCCCCGGCTCCACTGCTGTTTTCAAATTCCGGTCTATTATCGTAAAATCACTTTCAGACAAAACGAACTTCACTTCCTTAACCTCTCCACGCTTTAAATAAAAGCGTTCGAAATGTTTCAACTGTTTCAGCGGTTGCACTACCGAAGCGTATTCATCTCTCAAATAAAGCTGGGATACTTCTTCGCCATCATATTTCCCGGTATTCTTGACCTTGAATGAAACTTCAAAAGAATGAGGGCATATGGCTGATACACATAAATCCGAATATTCGAAAGTTGTATAACTCAGCCCATATCCGAAAGCATAAAGCGGAGAAGCGGACAGTTCTACATAATCGTGGTTCTGAGGTGCTTTCTTGTTGTAATAAATGGGAATCTGCCCTACCGAACGGGGAACTGTCAGCGGTAATCTTCCTGCCGGGTTATAATCTCCGAACAGGACATCAGCGATGGCATTTCCGCCTTCTTGTCCCGGATAGAAGGCTGTCAACAGAGCATCAGCGTTTTCATCAGCCCAAGTTTTATCCAAAGGGCGGCCTTCGATATATACTACAATCAACGGTTTCCCCGTAGCTTTCAAGGCTTTGAGCAATTCTTGCTGTTTTCCCAACAAAGAAAGCGTTGCGCGGTCGAACCCTTCACCACATTCCATATCGCTGACTGCCCTTTCATCGGTAATTGCCGCACCTGTTTCTTTATAACTGGTTTTGAAATCACGGGCACTGGAACCACCTACTACGGCAATAATGACTTCGGAACGCTGAGCGACAGCAATAGCCTGTTCAATATCAGAAGCCAAAGTATCACGTATGGAACAGCCCTTCGCATATTCTACCTGAAATCGAGACAACTTATTCCTAATTCCATCCAATACGGTCTTAACATTCTTCTCTTCCTGAGGAGCAGTATAGTCTCCCAACATATTGTAACAATTGTCAGCATTAGGCCCTATTAATGCTACTTTGGAAATATTCTTATTTAACGGAAGCAGTGAACAATCGTTTTTCAATAAAGTGATTGAGGCTTGCGCTACCTTACGTGCCAAAGCAATATGCGCATCATTACGCACTTCTTTCTTCGCTTTTTCAGGGACGACATAAGGATTCTCAAATAATCCCATCTCAAACTTTAACCGGAGTACACGGGCGACAGATGCGTCAAGCACTGCATTACTGATACGACCGGTGTTTACAGCGTTCATTATATTCATATATGCATCACCTCCCAAGTCTACATCTACTCCGGCTGATAAAGCCATGATGGCAGCTTCCTCCATGGTTGATGCAACAAAATGGCTCTGGTGAATACCTTCAATACTATACAAGTCCGAAACTACAAATCCTTTAAATTTCCAGTCATTCTTTAAAAGTCCGGTCAACAAGCTGTGATTTGCAGTACAAGGGATACCATCCATCGAATTATAGGAAGTCATGACAGACAAGGCTCCGGCATCAATTGCCTGCCGGAAAGGGGGAAGAAAGTTCTCGTGCAACTCACGTATCCCTACAAAAGAGGGATTTCCGTTCTGTCCGCTTTCCGAGATTCCATAGGCCAGAAAATGCTTCAATGTAGCCAGTGTGCTGTATGGTTGGGATAGATTTCCACCACCCAGTCCTTCAACCATTGCTTTCCCTATCCTCCCAGTCAGCACAGGGTCTTCACCGAACGTTTCTTCTACACGCGACCAACGCGGGTCACGGGTAAGGTCGAGCACGGGACCATAGCTGATATGTCCGCCCTGAAGTCGGATTTCTTTTCCTATCGCGTTCCCGACTTCATTTATCAATTGAGGTGACCAAGTGGCAGCCATTCCGATTCCCGTCGGAAAGACAGTAGCACCGATTGCCATATGACCGTGTGGAGCTTCTTCTGCCAAGAATATGGGGATTCCCAAACGGGTATTCTCCATTACATATTTCTGCAAGGCATTTCCAGCCTTAGCTGCCAATGCGGGATTCAGACCATTTTCGAGTGTTTTCTTTGTCCACGGGTCGGCACGGTAAGTTGCCCAAAGCATTCCGACATGACGTTCTTTCATCAGTTGCTTGAACTTATCGGAAACGGTGACTGTTTCTCCTCTTATCTCATACATTTCCCAACCTAAGGGGCAGAGAAGTTGACCGACTTTCTCTTCCACGGTCATGCGGGAGAGTAAGTCTGCCACGCGTTGTTCGACCGGTAGTTGGGGATTTTTATAGGATTCTATTGGCAGTTGTGCAGAAACACAGGTTCCCACCATCAACAGTCCCAAAAACAATAGTAATCCACATATTCTATTTAGCATAAATAACCTCTATTTATATTAATGACTTTATTTCTCCATTATAAAAAACATTTCAAATAAGAAACCTGCTATCATCCCGCAATGCCTTGTGGCAAAGCTGATTTGACAGCAGGCTTCATTTGAGTGAAAAACAACTTCTATTCTACCCTATTTTAGAACGGACATTTCTGATTGTCGACATAAGTAATAGTACCACCCGGTACAGCATTATGTCCATGTCCAGTCATATCAAGCACCGAACCATCATCCTGCGTTTCACCGTCAAAACGCCAGTAGGCTACGAGTCCTTCACTGGTTGGGTCTACATAACAAACGCCATCCTCAATCTGTGCGGATGTACGCGCTACGTTCCACACACGACATTCACTGATGTAACCATCAAAGAAACGAGCATTACCGGCTGAACGACCGATGGAGAATGTATCATTCCAAGTATGTCCATCATAAGCCATACTCAAGTTTATGCTTCCGCCATTTTTAGTTTCTACGAAGTGAATTTGTTCACCATCCAAATAAAGACGAAGATACTGACCATCATATACGGCAGCAAAGTGCAACCAATGGCCGGTAGGAAACTCTTTCTCTACCCACGATTCATAATGGTCTTTCTTGTCGGGATGTGAAGCCGAACCGATAGAGCCTTTCACGAACTGCAATTTATTCACAGGATTACCGGCACCGTCACCAAAACGGAAGAGGAAGTTTTCTTCGCATCCGCACAACGAACTGATACCATTAGCACTTCTTTCAGAACCGACAGGGAAGGATACTGGAAGTACCTTCATCTCCAATGTCATCTGTCCGAGTGCTTTCACCGGACTGTTCTCCTGATTACCGAACGAAGGAATATTAAAGTATCCCCGACGTGCCAAGTAAGCAGCTTTGATTTCAATCACTTTAGTGAGCATGACATAAGCCGTACGGGAACTTTCCATCACCTTCAGATCACTGTTCGATACGGAAGTAATAGATACGGGAAGGCAATAGGAAACACCTTCCTGCAATTTATCTGCATCAGCAGTTACCTTGATTTGCGTAGACTGGTTTGATCCGGCAGGAATAATCACATCACCTGCTTCAAAACTATAACTGCCTTCGGGTGGCATTTGGCAGTTGCGTCCGGTAGAGGCATTGAAAGATTCCAGTAATTGAGGAGCTACCTGTACGCCTACTGTTACATCGGCTTCCGCTTTATCGGTGGAAGTCACAGTCAATCCTAAAGTGGACTGTCCCTCTACCAAGAATTTCACGTTCGACGAAGTCAGCGTGCCGGTCATGTATACGGCATCACTGTAATCCGGTTCGGTTTTGCAACCTGAAACACAGAGCAACAAAGCCAATAAAGATAAAAGTGTATATTTCTTCATAGTCTTAATTATTATTTTGCATAAACATTAAATACACCACAGTTCACAGAATAAGAGGCTGTTTCCACACGAATATAACGTGCGGTCAACGGTGCATAAAATACGATAAATTTAGAACTGCCGGTCACTTCTCCAGCACTCTTGAAGTTTGTACCGTCATCGCTGGTGCTAATCTTTGTTCCGGCACTGATGGAATTATATTCTCCCCAAGAAGTACTCCTATATGCCACGATAGCACCAAAGGTGTAAGATTTCCCCATATCCACAGTAAAAGCTGCCTTATAATTCGACCAATCGGAAATAGAAGCAGTAGATTGCGGATTTCCATCGAACCATCTGTCGAGGTTTGATCCGCTACCACTTAACACATTAACGCTCCATCCCGCCTGGTCTGCTACTAACGTTCCAGTAATATCGGCTTCAGTAGCCTCATGATTTACATTGTCCTCCGTCACGGTAACGGTCAGGAAAGAAGGTGATACCATATTGGTACTCAACTGTGTATTAGGTCCTTCTGCAGACACTAAACGCAAGGGAATAATGTATCCTTTTTCGCTCTTAAGCGTAGAAAGCACATTAGCGTCATCCGTAAGTTTTACGTGCACAGTGTCAGCAACTACCATTTTCCCGGCAGGGATAGTCATCTCGGCATTTTCCAACACGATGGCTTCGGCGGGCATAGCTTCAAACACAGTGCCGTGCTCTTCATTATAGGCAGCAATCAGAGAGTTATCCACTACGACCGTAGCTTTTATAGTACCGCTCGCTTTCTGCGAACATTTTGCCGGCCATTTAAAGTCTACATTGCTGACTGTACTAATAGGGGTCTGTACAATTTTGTATGCCTTGGAATTATCTGATATATACACCCGGTTAAACGGGTCACCATAGACATCGTAAGTCTCCTCATCATCACAAGCTGCAAAGCCGATGGCACAGAGGGCGAACATTCCTATATAAAATAGATTCTTTCTACTTTTCATTGTCATCTTTTCATTAAAAGGTTAATTAATGGATAGCCGGATTCTGTATTTGAATACACTGGCGGAACCGGTAATAAGGTTCGGGATTGTATTCATGTACATTATAGTCACGATGGATAAAGAATGCGCCAAAACCTCCTTTACGTTTTCCATTCGCCGGCTTGTAGCGTGCCTGGTTGTACATAGACTGCATATCTCCCTGCCAGTTATCACCCATATTGCAACAGTACACCACTTTTTCATCAGGCCATCCGCCTGCTCCCGTACCACCGCCATAAGCTTGGAGGAAGCAATAGTTACTATACGGAACAAGGCTGGTCATGCTGGTACTGGTCTGGTCGATATTGAGCATTTTATCACAGATACCTTCCTGTGAAGCAATCTCCTTACCATAACGTTCTTCGATGAGCTGTAAACGTTCTTCTCTGGTAATGTCCGGATTCGGTCCCATGTATTTTGCCATGTGTTTGTAGAAATATTCAAAATTAGAGCCACTCAAGAAGTCACCTTCCGGCTCATAGTCCGCATCAAAACCATCAAGGTCGTTCAGAAATACCTGATCGAGAAAATATTCGGCATACATTTCAAAAGAACGATTGAGTGCGGCAGTACGTTCTTCGCCATTCGGCATTGCCTTCGCTTCATTGTAAGCCTGCTTGAAAGCATGGTCATCTGTTTCCGCATCGATACGGGTGATTGCCACACAAAGCATCTTGGTTCCTTTCACTTTCTGTACAAAGCGGATTTCTTCCCAGATTTCTGTATTTTCTGTTGCCGGAATGCCACCCCACATAGAGCAAATATCGAGACTGTCGGGCAATCCCATAAAGCGTACAGCGGCAGAGTTCTGCGCTCCATACTGTGCAAACCATCCGAAAGCAATTTCGTGTTCGCTCGCTTTGTAGTCGCGTAAGTTCTGGTAGTACTGGTCGTCGTAAGTCAGCGGCCGCTGAATAGTCAACGACTCAATGTCTGTATTACATGAGGCCATCATACCGCCTACAGTCAGTGCGGCCAATATGTATTTCATTGTTTTCATATTCTGATTACTTAGTTAGATTGTTCTACATTATATATCTGATTACCTTTTCACATCCCACCAAAGACGTGTGCCGGCAATGTCCGTACCGTTCAACAGGGAAACAGCAGCTTGTGTGTTCTCACCATTGTCTGAATATTCCTTTGTAGGGAACTTCAAACGACTGATGAGTTCTCCAGTGGCAACTTCTCCACCGGAAGCGTTTGTACTGATAGTCACAATACCAGGATAGCCGGTACGCCGCATCTCACTCCATGCTTCCTGTCCGTCCGGGAAAAGAGCAATCCATTTCTGCACCATAATGCGCTCGAGTTTCTTATCATCAGAAACCGATTCATCCCACTTCACGGTCAAATTAGAAACCATACGACTCACATCTGTATTACGTCCGTTTGTCGGATCAATGAATGAAGTTGATGGTACATTTACATCATTATCAAGATAACTCTCCGCACCTAAAGCACCTTTGGAAGAAAAAGAGGTCTTCACACCTTCTTCGTAATATTCCTTCACAGTCTTATCCCCCAAGTTCAAACGCAGTTTTGCTTCAGCCAAAAGGAAATATGTTTCAGCTGCATCCATCCACAGGATAGAAGTAGCCTGTCCTACGTTCATGCTAGACGCCGCTTCAGATAAAGTGCCCTGACTACGGCTGGTTTGTCCGTTACGAACTCCGTGATATTCGCCATCTTTCTTAGCAACTTTGAAGTAAGAGGACAAACGTGGATCCTGTAAGCCTTTCAAATAGCAATCCATAGTAGCGCTCATTCGAAAATCATTGAAACTTTCATATGCTTCCCACCATTCATTGATGAAAGAGAACGATACAGACTGTTTCAAAACAGCATTATCACTAACGGAAGTCATCAACCCAATAGTATGGTCTATTGCTGCCTTAGCTTCCGTCTCGGCTTTGGTCTGATCCACATAAGAAATACGCATTGCCAGGCGAAGGCGGAGAGAATTGGCGAACTTAATCCAATTCCCCACATTACCATTATAAATATAGTCATAGTCTTCCAAGTAGGGTTCGGAAGTACGACTGTTGTAGCCGGTGAGCACCTCAATGGCATTTTCCAATTCTTCAAAGAAACGATAATACACATCTTTTTGGCTATCGTAGGCCACTTGAATGCCAGTACCAAACTTTGAATAAGGGATAGGACCATACTTGTCCGTAATACGACTCATACCGAACACCTTGACAATAGTGGCCATAGCACGTGCGGGTGATGTCCCACTGGTACAGTCCACGACTTTCCGCCATGGCTGCATCACCTCTGTGTAAGCGGTGCTAAACGGAGAGTTATACCACTGCGGATAGAGCTTGTAACAATCGTTGTCTTGCTCTCCGGCATAGTTCCATGTCTTAATAGGAGCACAATAACTGGCAAAAATATCACCGGTCAGCATCTGAGTCTCTTCAAACAAACCACCCTTGTCTTTACCAACTACGAAAACACCTCTTTCCATCTGCGTGAAATAGGCTCCTGTCAGGAGATTATCACGTTCCATTTGCTCGGGAGTTACTTCATTCGGATTGATATTCCAACTTTCATAATGGTCGGTACAAGCGGTAAACAACAAGCTTCCGGCAAGCAACACACCATTGAACACTTTCATGCATTTTAATATATGTTTCATCTTATCGATTCTTTAGAAATTGAGTTTAACAGAGAAACCTAAATTGCGCAAGCTCGGCAACATAAAGTAGTCCATTCCGCTGAAATGCGTGCCTGTACTTGCCGTCAGTTCCGGGTCGAAAGGAGCTTTGCAATAGAACATAAGCAGGTTACGTCCCGTGAAGGCTACATTCATACTTTGTATCCAAGGAACCCACTTCTGAACAGGGATGTTGTAACCGAGAGATAACTCTGCAAGACGGACATTCGTAGCATTATAAACATACATGGAGCCGACACCGCTTCCCACAGTGCTATAATACTTTTGCACAGCGGGTACTTTATGACCATCAATCAACACATATCCCAAGTCGCGTGCTTCAGCAGTGGCTGTGGAAACGCCGTAAGCATCCATCATCGCTTGTGTCTGTGAAACAACGATGCCGCCAATACGTGCATTAATCAGACAGCTCAAAGTCAGTCCCTTCCATGAGAATGAGTTGCGCCATCCCATCATGTACTTGGCTTGCGAGTTACCAGCATAAATCCATCCGTCATTGCGTTCGCCAGCCTTGTTATCTATAGCTACTGTATTGTTCACATAGTCTACGTCGATATATCCATGAGAGTCGGTACGAAGTGCGGTCACGTACAGGTCGCCAATAGAACCACCTTCAAAGAGACGTGAATTCACAATTTCCAATCCGCCCAAATCCATCATATCCTGGCTGACCACCTCACCACTCGATAAAGTAGTCGGTTTCAACAGTTTTTTAATCTTATTGCGGTTGATTGTATAAGTAAACGTAGAGTTCCACTGTACCGGTCCGAGCGGCTGGTTTAATGTCAGGCTTGCTTCGATACCTTTGTTATCCACCTGTCCGCCATTGATATAAATAGAAGAATAACCGGAAGAAGCTGAAATTGACGGGTTGAACAACTGGTTGTAGGTAGATGTCTTATAGAGAGAAACGTTCAGTTCCAACTTATTATTCCAAAGATGAGACTGCAGTCCGACTTCCCAAGCTTTGGTACGCTCCGGTTTGATATCCGTATTGGGATATGTGGTAGCTGTGACGGGAGAAGCCGACTCGTACGGATAAGTCTGATAAGCGATGTAGCGTGTAGGAGCATTACCCACCTCACTATATGAGGCGCGTACCTTCAAGAAAGTCAGTACATTATTCCTGATGGGCAGTAACTCCGTCAAAATAGCCGATAGACCTACTGACGGATAAGCGACTGACTTCGTATCGGTCCATGCCAAAGCAGACGACCAGTCGACACGCCCCGTTACGTCCAAATAGAGTTTGCTCTTCCAACCCAGTTGTGCTGTAGCGAAGATAGATTGCGTTTGATCGTGATAACCATCCTGCTGGAATTTTACGGCAGACTGCATCAAATTGAGCATTGTAAATCCGTCGGCTACAGAATTCAAGCTACCTCCTACATCGTAATACTGGTAGTTGACATCCTGAATACTGGTACCCAGCGTAGCGGCCAGTGAAAAGTCACCGAAATATTTGTCGATATTCAGCATCACATCACCATAAAGCTGACGAGTGGACGCATCACCTTTATAATATCCACCAAATTTCTGACAGAAAATATTATCGGTAGATGCAGCATATTTCTTTTCGTACAGAGCCGATGTATAATCCATCTTGGCACGTGCACCTAATGTAATGCCTTTCATGATTTCGAAACTCAAGCCTCCACTCATAAGAAAACGGTTCTTATGATTGATAAAATTGTCGCGGTTGACAATCCAATAGGGGTTCTGCATGGCGATACCCTGATTGCCCCAAGGCCAGTATTGTGTTTTGAAGTTACGGGCTTCGTTATACATTTCAAACTGTTGAAGCATTTCCAAACTGTAGCTCGGAGACATCAGATAGATAGGAACAATCGGATTAAAATATTGTCCTTGTGATACCATATTTTGTTCACGTACATTCATATAGCTTGCGCTCAGGTCGAGACGCAAACGATCATTGAGCATACTAGTGGTATTGCGGATAGTGAAATTATAGCGATCCAGCGTGTTGTTCGGAACAATACCTGCGGCATTGGTAGCAGCCATAGAAAGGAATATCTGGTTCTTCTCATTGCCATTGCTGATGGTCAGAGAGTTGGTTTCATTCCAGCCGGTCTGATAGAAATCCAATGGATCGTAACTGCTGGGCTGTCCCAATTTTTGTCCCCAGCTTCTTATTTCTCCTGTAGTCGCACCATAAGTGTTTTGAAATTCCGGAGTTACAAACGGATTGAAGAAGGAGGTATTATTGGCATAGTTGACGCGGAGTTTGTCTTTCGAGCCTTTCTTCGTGGTAATCATGATAACACCGTTTGCGGCATCACTACCATAGAGTGCTGAAGCGGCAGCGCCACTCAACACAGACATGGTTTCAATATCTTCGGGATTAATCATGGAAGCACCGTCACCGGATTGCCCCATACCGGTCATGAAATCGTCCGGTTGCGTTGTTTCCAGCGAAGGCATTGGAATACCATCGATTACATACAGGGCGTTATTATTTCCGGAAAGAGATTTCGCACCACGCATCACTACCTTAGCTCCACCACCGATACCGGATGAACTGGAATTGATGACAACACCTGCTATCTTACCGGACAAGCTATTTACGAAATTGGCATCCTTGACACCGACAATTTCACTAGCAGATACTTCTTGCACATTGTAAGAAAGTGCTTTCGCCTCTTTACGGATACCGAGAGCGGTAACCACCACTTCGTTCAACACTTGCGAATCGTCTTCCAAAGTGACATTCAATACAGGACCGGAGACAGGCAATTCCTTTTTCTGATAACCCACATACGAGAATAGCAATACCGGGCTTGCAGTCTGTGTGGTCAATGTATAGTTTCCGTCAAGATCGGTCACTGTACCGTTAGTGGTTCCTTTCTCCATAATGGAGACACCGATTAGCGGTTCGCCATGCCTATCTTTTACCGTACCTGCAACGGGTTTTGTTTTTTGTTGAGTGACTTTCATTTCTTTAGCCGTCAGTACAATCTTATTATCCAATATTTTATATTCGACATTTGTACCTGCAAAGACCTGTTCCAACACCTGAAAAATATTCTTCTCGGAAGCTGAAACCGATACCCGGCGATTAAGGTTAAGATTCTTGCTATTTATAAAAAAGCTGAATCCGGATTCACGTTCAATCTTGTGCAGCACTTCTTCTATAGTACAATCAGTAACTCGTAAAGTAATAGAAGTTTTTTGTGCATATCCATCTGATGCATATGCTAGTCCGGCTGAACAAATTAGGAGTATAAATAGTAATTTCATAGCCAATGATATTTCCTTTAAGGTTCGTCTAAGAGACTTTAATCCTCCAAGAAATTGGACGATACAATAATTTTGCATAAATTTGTAACGAGTTTAATTAGAAAATTGGTAGTTATACTTGTCGGGAAACAAGTAGGTTCACAATTACTGAAGCTCATACGGGAGGATACGGCCAATATCATCCCGTATTTTTTTGGTTGCTAGGGATCTTTGTTTTTCATGGCAATAAGTTTTTGGGAATTAAGGTTTTTATCTTTTAGTACTAAATAAATATCTCTATCTTTATTTTCTCTTTACCGGCATCTGCGTTATTATTCAGATAACGCCAACGCACTTTCGAAGAAACACTGATAAAGTTAAGCACCTGTTCCAGATTTCGATTGGTAAATGTGCCGGAGAATGAGTCGTCATGCGGTACATTCTCCTGTATGACAAATTCGGCATTATACCTATCTGCCAATATATCCAGTGCATCCCGTAATGACGTTTGCCGGAAAATGATTTTACCATCTTTCCATGAAAGTTCCCTTTCACCGGAAGTGGTATAAAGTTCCGTCTTTCCATTTTGGGAATAATAGATCAGCTTCTGTCCGGGAGCCATTATAATATATTGCGGCTGTTGCCCGGCATTGTTAAATTCAAAGTTGACTTTCCCCTCAACCAAAGTAGTTATCACTTCATCCGCTTCTTTATATGCCTTTACATTGAATTTGGTACCCAATACTTTTATAGCAGACTGATGGGCAGTGGAAACAATAAATTGTCTCTTTGGATCTTTCCAAACCTCAAAATAAGCTTCTCCGTCAAGCTCAACTTTGCGTGTATGGGAAGAAAAACGATTCGGAAAAGTCAATGTACTTTTTCCGTTCACCCATACCGTGGTTCCATCAGCAAGTGTTACTTGAGTACGCTGTCCAGCAGGCACGTAAACAGTCTGCATCTCTACATTTTCTTTTTGGAAGACCTGTATCATTATATAACTCAACCCGAAAGCCACCGCAAACACAGCTGCAACCTGCCACACCCGCCGTGCAACGGGACGCAACGAAAAAGTCTTTTTCGTTTTCCGAGAGAGACTTTCCGTATCCTGCCATAGGAATGCATCGTAACTTTTACGAAGTGAAATGAACTCCTTGAGATTGGCAGCATCTGCATCAATCCAAGTGGCAACCTCTTCTTTTTCTTGTTGGGATGCCTTGCCTGAAATATATTTCAATAGTAATTCTTTATTCATAATAACGTATAGTTTATAAACAGGAATAAACAAGGTTACTTGCCCCCTTCATTAAGAATACCACCCACCAAGCATATTCCCTAGTAAGAAATGCGATTTTTTTTGTTATTACCCCCAAAAAGTAGAAATAACAGCCCTATACTGTCGCTTTAAATGAAGAAAAATAAAAATGGTGCATAGTCTTTGAGATTGTCTCGTAGCATTTTAACCGCCCTAGTGATATGATATTCTACCCCTTTCACACTTATCCCTAATTCTTCGGCTATCTCTTTATGCGATTTACCATCCAACCGGTCGCGTACGAAAGCAATGCGGGTTTTCTCAGACATACTAGCCAATAGCGTCTTTACTTTTGCCCGTAATTCTTCTGATAGTATTTCATTAGGATCGCAGGCTTCCAATGTAGATATGCGAATCTCCAGTTCGCGCTGTCCCTTATCAAGCAGAGTTTGATAAACATTTTCCTGTGCCTGTATATGTTTCAGATAATTTAGTGATTTACTGCGGATATAAGTGATCAATATAGCTTCAATACTCGGAATCTCCCGCTCTTTGCTCAATTCCCATAGATGAATGATTGCCTCCGAAACGATATCCTCTGCAACTTGGTCGTTGTGGACATACGACAAGGTAAACAGGAAAGCTTTCCTGTAATAAGCTGTATATATCGAATTGAAGTTGATTTGAGCCATTCAAGCAGTTCCATAAGTATTAAACAGCTGCAAAGAAATATATTTTATATGTGAAACAAAAACTTTTTAGAGAAAATTTAAATATGGCTAAAATTCCTTTTATTAAAAGATAAGAAAACCTGCGAACAAACATTTGCTTAATTCACAGGTTTCCTTCTTCCTTTTGTATAAAAAAACAGCCCAAGCTTATCCAAGTTCAGCTCTTTTATACGCTGATTAACAGTTCTAAACTTATCGGTATTTTAAAAACTGATGTTTATCACTACTCGATAGCTACCGGAGTATCCAATGTGGTAATTCTTATACCATTAGTTGTGCCATTTATTTTACCAGTAGAGTCTGTAATAACTCCTCCTTCTTCGACTTCCGTTCCGTTCAACTTATAATAGAGTACTAATCCATCCGATTTCGGATCAACGCCCAGCACATTCTGTTTAAGCTGATTTTCCGTACGAGCTACGTTCCAGACACGAAGTTCACACATTTTGCCATACAACGGACGTTCTCCCCATGGGAAGCCCGGAATCTTACCAATGTTGAAACCTACATCTGAATTTGGATCAAAACCCGGAATACCCCAATCTGATCCGGCCCATTTCGAGCCATTGACATAAATAGCCGTTTTTCCCAAAGGTTGGTCATAAGTCAAAGCAATATGATACCAACGCTTCGCCTGTAATGCCTCCTTGACTTTATAACCCTGTGTTCCTGCGACTTCCAGAATATCCCTAGGAGTTACCCCGCCTCCTGCGTCACCGATACGAAGAATCATTTTGCCTTCAGTCCCCATAATCGTATTGTTATCGCCAAACCTGTCGATATAAACCAATGCTTCATAAGTGAACGATGAGAAATAAGTTCCAACCGGAAATTTCACAGAAATGTAATTGCTATTGAATGTACCGACTTTGGTTATCTTTAGAGGTTTAGAGAGAATGAAATAAGCAATGCTTGTTCCGGGAAGAGTCGATATAGAAGTCGACTGTACACGCACTGGCAAGGCATATGTTTTTCCCTCTTCAAGCGTCTCCAGATTAGAGAGTTCCAGTTGCACGTTTTCCGCATACAACTTTCCACTTGGAATAGTAGAAGTCACACTGCTTAATTTTACATTTGACGCATCGAACATCTCATAAGCTGTCCCATACTGCGTATTGTATTCGTCCAGCACACTTTTATCAGCGATAGCATACGAGACATCCACTTGCGAAGAAACCATAGAAGAAAGTCTTGAAGATAAATCAAAACTCTTTACTTCACTTTCATCTTCCAACGAGAACATATATTCCCTATTTTCAAAATAAAGTTTAGGTTCCAATAAGTCACTCTCGTTGTTATTGCAAGCGCTCATCAGCAAGGCCATGCCTCCTAACACCAAATAATTGAATCTATGTTTATTCATAATTCTTTCGTTTTATTGATTTATCAACCTGTCTATTCTGTCTTGTTCTCTTCTTTGCTTTGGTTTGCTTTCCATTCATTGAAAACCTTCTGATTTATTTGAATGGCTTGACGCATCCACTTGTAGTCGGGAGTATTGTCATAATCGTTATCGAAACGATAAGCCCCTATTCCACCTTTATAACTTTTTGACGGCATATGAGCAGCTTGGTTAAGCAACTGACCACCATTAACGGCATACTTTTCGAAATTTTCCGTGCAAATTATTTTCTTGGGATCTACACCATATCCTTCAAGACTAGGTCTGGAAGAACCATAACTTTGTATAATCCAATAATCGACATACTCATCCAACTCTCTGGTAAGACCATAAATTTGACCATCAATACAAATCATCTTATGTCCTTTGCCTTCCGGGTCGCTTTTCGGACCAATATAGTTATTCATCTCCTTTATTAAATGAATTAAGTGCCTATTCTCACTTAACGTTCCATCCATATCAAACACACCACTTCCGATTTCCCAGTCAACATCATAACCATCCCAGTCGTTTGCATCCAAAGAGTCGCAAAGAGCTTTAGCGAACTTTGCCAAACATTCATAATGGTTTTCACTGTTGAATTCACCTTCAAATCCCCAAAATTCCCAACGAGCTTTCTTCTTCGCATCTTCCAGTTTGGAATCACTCCAGCCTTCTTCCTCCGCCTGTTTTTCCACAGGAGTATATACCGAATTTGGAGTTGCCCCTTTGCCAATATAAGAAAGCAGGCTCACCTGTAATAATTTTGTCCCTTTCACTTTTTGCACAAACTCTTTATCCGCTTTCTGTTCGGGAGTGATATCAAAGCGTCCGGGAGCACCACTCCACATGGAAACAAAGTCCATACTGTCCGGCATAGAGGTCAGATATCCTTTTCTGTAAGCTCCGGCAGGAGACCAATTGGAGTACCATCCGAAAGCAACAGGGCGCCCATAGTTCCAAGCGGTTGCCTTGTAAGCACGCAGATTGGCATAATATTCACTATCGCCCATCGTATTATTACCTCCGATATGCTCCATTTCTATATTTTCCACTTCAGTGCAGGAAGTTGTTATCATTAAGCCTGTCAAAGAAAGGAGATATAATAAATTTCTTAATGTTTTCATATTCTTCATTTTGTATCAAAATAGTGATTATAGGTTATCGTTTACAGTCCCACCACAAGCGGGTTGATGATTTATCCTCGCCACCTTGACCGTTATTAAGTAACAGCAAAGCAGCATTGTAAATAGCCTGTCCATCCTCAGTTTGATAAAAACTTGTAGGATAAATCATACGTCGTACACCAGTCTCTTTAGTAGCACCTTGACTCGAACCATTATTTACCATTACAGGATTCAATTTCGGATATCCGGTTCTTCTCCACTCTGTCCAAGCCTCCTGACCATTAGGGAAAAGAGCAATCCATTTCTGAATCATGATCTTCTCCAACTTCTGTTCTGTGCTGCCATCAAATTTAGCAGTAGCAGTAGAAGGTGCTGGGAAGCTACAAGCATAGGAACCTGTGAATTCATGCTTCATCGGTGCTTTATTAGAATTCATATAAGCATCTACAGAAGTTGTTACACCATTTTCCTGAAACGACATTTCAATACCTTGTTTGTAAAGCGCTTCGGCACTGCCGAAGTCGGCAGGCCATACTAAAGCTGCTTCAGCCCGCAAGAAATAAACTTCGGAGGCACGCAACCAATAAGTCGGAGTATTACTTTCAATCTTCGGTTTAGAGAACAATTTATAAACATCATTCGGTGCAAAAGTATGTCCGGCAGGTACTGCTTGATATTTCTTACTGTCATAAGCCAGTTGCCCTACTGTACTTGCCGCGTCTACAGGCTTAAAATAAGCACCTAGACGAGGGTCAGCATATCCCATTAAATATGAGAACATAGATGATCCCATACGTGATTCCTCATACGTTTCAGATAACCATTCAATGTTATTACGGAAAGTAATACCAGCTCCCACACTCATTTGCGCTTCATCATCCCTTGCAGTCATTACGCCTATAGAATGTCCGACAGCCTGAATCGCATACTTCTTTGCCATTTCCTCATCAGCAAAGCGAACGCGAATCGCCAGACGAAGCATCAATGAGTTAGCGTATTTCACCCATTTCCTGGTATCACCTGCATAAACCGCATCATATTCTTCCATCACTTTAATACCGTTCACAGCTTTTTCAGTCAGTACGTCAATAGCATCAGTCAAGTCTTGAAACATAGCAGTATATACCGCCTTTTCCGAATCGAAAGGTATATTCATTGTCGGATCGGCAGCATGTGTATAGGGCATCGGTCCAAAACACTCCAACGTTTTGTGCCAAGCCGAAATTTTCAAAATTTGTGCCAATGCATAGATTTCAGGGGCATCATTCTTTTCTGAAAATACTTTTAATTTTTTCCAAGAATTAAATGCGTTGGTATACGAACGCGTATAAGTGCCCGCAATCCAACCGTCAATTAAAAAATAGGTTGTATTGTTACGACCCGAATTCCAACCGGTAGAGTTATTCTGCCCGAAGAAACCACTCCAACAATCGGCCGAAAGATGATAATCAGTCTGATATTGATTAATAATGTCTGTATCATCGGCTTGAGTACCCACCGGAAAAACCGTTTGCTCCATGGCCGTAACCAAACCGCCTACAGCAAAACCATCCATTAGCCCTTCTTCTTCAGTCATTTCAAACGGATTGGTATTGATTCTTTCATAATCACATGCCGTCAAAAATGACAAAAGACATATACTTGCTAAAAGTTTATATTGATTTATCTTTTTCATAATAAAGTTGGTTTATTATAGTTTAAATTTAATGCCAAAACCAAAGCTACGTACACTTGGTTGCATAAAGTAATCGTTACCTTGTCCATAAGTACTTGTAGAAGGTGTAAGTTCAGGGTCAAACGGAGCTTCACAATATAACATCCAAGGATTATTTGCGATAAACGAAACCGTAACATCTCTCAGTATATTTCCAAACCATTTATTAGGCATAGTGTAGCTGAGTGACAACTCTTGTAAACGAATATTAGTAGCACTGTACACATAATAACCAGAGGTTTCATAGTTTCCTGTGCCAATCATTTGATAATAGGCCTTCGCGTCTACTCTACCTTGATTTTTTATCAAAGCACCTCCAGCATCCCGTGCCTCAGCCGAACGTTTGGAAACCCCAAAACGGTCAAGCAAAGCTTCTGTGGAAGAAGTTACTACGCCACCAAAGCGTCCGTTAACCAGAAAGTTTAGACCAAAACCTTTGTATGACAATGCATTGCTCCAACCGAGATTGAAATCCGGTGAGGTTTTGCCCAAGTAAACAGGTTCACCTCTTTCCATACCAAATTTACCATCACTCTCTACTGCCACAAATCCTTGACTGTCTTTCTTAAAAAATGTATTGGCATAAATATCATGGATACTGCCGCCCACTTTCAAAATCGTACGACCTTTGTCTTTCACTACTTCGGGAATATTAATCGGCGAAGTTCCCTCCAAACCTGTCACATAATTAGTTACCATTTCTTTGATTTCGTTGACGTTACGTGAAAAAATCAAAGTAGAAGAGAAAGATAATCCGTTTTTAAACTTATCGCTATATCCCAATGAAGCTTCCCAGCCACGGTTCTCGACATCACCTGCTTGCAAATAAATTTGTTTGTATCCAGTATACTCGGGAAGTTCACCCAAGAATGTTTGGTTCTCTGTATTGGAATGATAGTAAGTAACTTCTGCACTCAATTTATTCCACAAACGAAAAGTCAAACCAAATTCATAAGATTTGGTACGTTCTGCCTTAAAATCAGTGAAAGGATAGATATAGGTAGGATTCAAAAGGCCGCCCACAAGCGGATCAGTCACCGTACCGGGAGTCAAACCTGCACGAGATACCGGAGCACCTACTCCAGTAACAGAACCACGTACTTTTAAGTAAGATATAAATTCAGGTAGTTTTACCATTTCAGATACAATGGCCGACAGACCAACAGAAGGATAAAAGAAAGATTCCTCATTGGTATTTACCAAACGAGAATTCCATTCGTTACGTCCGGTCAAAGTCAGATAGAGCATACTTTTCCACCCCAATTCCACGTTAGCAAAAATGGCATGATTACGCATACTGTCACCACCTCCTTTTTCGGAGATACGTCCATTTTTTGTATCGATGTTAGTAGTGGTAAATTTATTGGGAAGCTTGAGTAAAGCACCTTTATATCCCCTTTCCAAAGCCCAATAATTAGAATAACTCCAACCAAGGTTGGCAGCAAGACTGAAATCCTGAATGCGTTTATTGATATTCAGCATAAAGTCAGCATACTCCTGACGATCATTGTAATTACTGTATCCGTAATGCCCCTTAGTACCTTCTGCAAACTTCTGATCGGAAGAAGCGTAAATTTTACGTTCAAAACTCACATAGGTATCATCCATTCTGAAACGACCAGCAACATTCAGCCAATCGGTGATTTTATAGGTCAATCCCACATTGAACATGTAACGGCTCTTTTCATTGGTAGCTACATTACGATAAGCTGTCCAATAAGGATTTTGAGAAGCATAAGTAGACTCACCTACAGGCCAGTATTGCACAGGCAAATTACGGCTCTCATTGTAGCGTTCAAAATTCTTTATGTCCTCAAAATTCTCACCGCGTGGGAACAAATAAGCAGCCATCACCGGATTCCAATACTGACCCTGCGAAACCATATTTTTATCTTTTTGCTTCACATACGATGCTCCTAAGTCCAGTTGTAACTTATCATTAAGAAATGTAGAAGTGTTACGAATGGTAAAGTTTAAACGATCGTATGTGTTATTGGGCACGATACCTTTAGAATTAGTAGATGAGATAGAAGCAAAAGTCTGATTCTGCTTAGTTCCTGTGGTCAAAGTAAGTGAGTTTATGAAATTCGTACCAGTATTAAAGAAATCATGCTTAGGATCGTAACTTGACGGAGTTGGCAATTTCTCTCCCCAGCTTTCATACATATCTTTCTTGTTTCCATATGTATTTTGAAATTCTGGAGTCATGTACGCTTTGCTAAACTCAGTAGAAGATGAGAACTGAATAGCCAGTTTCCCTTCTTTACCTTTTTTGGTTGTTACCAAGATGACACCGTTTGCCGCACTACTACCATACAATGCAGCAGCTGAAGGACCGCTCAACACTGAGAGGCTCTCAATATCTTCAGGATTAAAGTCAGCAATACCTTCTGTTCCAGCCTTTCCTTCACCCATAATACCACTGTCTGTATTTCCCATATTGGTATTAAACAAAGGAATACCGTCTACCACATATAAGGCATTATTATCCCCTTCGATGGACTTTGCACCACGCATCACAACGCGAGTTGCACCACCGACACCAGCCGCACTCTTGTTTATGGTTACACCGGCTATCTTACCGTTTAATGAGTTCACAAAGTTTGGGTCTTTCACAGTAGTCAATTCATTACCTTTTATCTGCTGCACATTATAAGACAAAGCTTTCTCCGCACGTTTGATACCCAATGCTGTAACAACAACCTCATCCAGCACCTCCGTATCCTGTTTCATAGTAATCGGATAAAAATCTTTTTTAGAAACAGTCACCATTTGAGTGGCATATCCTATATAAGATACTTTCAATGTAGAGTTGTCTGAAGCCTTTATTGCAAAGTTTCCATCAAAATCGGTAATTGTACCGGTCGAATTGCCATCCACTGAAATGTTAACTCCAATTAGTGGTTCACCGCTCTCATCAACAACTTTTCCTTTGATATCCTTCACTGTTTGTGTTGCAACTACAGGTTTCTTTTCAGTAATTATAATATAATTACCTTGAATTTGATAAGCGAAACCTGTTTCTTTCAAGATTACATCAAGTGCCGCCGACACAGCGACATTTTGCAAATTAAGATTTGCTATTTCTTTTCCTTTTAATTCGGAATCACTATAGTTAATAGACATTTTAGACTGTTTTTCTACAGTTTTCAAAGCATCAACAACAGTGATATTCTTTTGCTGAATAGTAATTTTATTACCACTTTGAGCAAAAGCAAAAGTAGATGTTAGTAACAATAGGCTTAAAAAAGTGAGAAAGCCTCGCTTTTGAGCTATTTGTTCTGCTATTTTTTCGTAAATTTGTAGCATCTTTAGTATTAGTTAATTGGTTATTATTCTAGGATCATTCAGAATAGCGTCAATACACGCTAATATTAAGGAGAACTTGATTTCACATCCGGAAGGAACGGGCATTCCTTCCGGATACTTTTTTACATAGTATTTTCAATTTAAATAGGTTCTACAACAGGTTTATTTTTTATTGGTTACATAGCATTTATTTCCTTTAACAACATAGTTTACATCTCCCACTACCTGTGATACAATTCCCATAATCTCTTCCAGATTTGCTTGCTTTTGGAAGCGGAAGCTATAGGTATTCTTCTTCATACTATGAAGACTATAAACAAAGGCATAAGGGAATTTACGTTCCAGGCTTGTGAAAATATCTTCCAGATGCATATTGCTGAAGACCAGTTCTCCGCGCTGCCACGCTGTCACATCGTCTATTTCCGGCAATCGCAGGTTATGTTCTTTTGTATGCTTGTTATATATTAATTGCTCATTAGGCTTTAGAATAACATTAGATATCAGATTATTGAATTCTACTTTTACACTACCTTCCAACAAAGTGGCAATCAATTCATTACTTTCCGGATAAGCGTTCACATTGAATTCCGTACCTAAAGCGGTGACTTGATAATCATTCGCTTTCACAATAAAAGGATGCTCTTTATCCGGCTTCACTTTAAAATTAGCTTCACCTATCAAATATACACTCCGCGTCTTTCCGCTGAACTGTTCCGGATATAATAATGTACTTTTTGAGTTCAACATGACATGCGTGCCGTCAGGCAAGGTAAGTTCATGGATTTCTGCCGTTGGTATATAGCATTCCACCAGGTCTTTAACTGGTCTGTCTTTTTCCAACATCAGATAAACAGAAACAGATGATACAGCCAGTAAGAGAATAGCCGCCGCTCTCCATACAAGTAGCTGATAATTTTTATGAGAAACAGGTCGTGTTCCTATATTCTGCTGCATTTGCCGTATTGATTGTTGCATTCCATTGGGAACTTCCCGTTCCCCTGCCTGTTTCCAAAGCATACGGAGTGCTTCATCCTTTTCGTCAACATGCTCTTCATCAGCCAGCCATCGTTGTACTTTCTTTCGTGTACTGGCTGAATAATCATTGTTTCCGAATAATTCTACGAGTTGTTGAATATAGTTTTTCATAAACCTTTTCTTTCTTTTTTGGGCTTTATATACTAAATACAACTACTCCGCACAGACTACTTAAAAATATTTGAGAAAAAAAATAAATAAGATAAGTATCTTCTTCAATTCTATTAATGCCAGATAAACCTGATGCTCTATTGTACGAATGGAAACATCAAGTTTATCAGCAATTTCCTTATGACTCAGCCCCCTGAAACGGCTAAGTTCGAATATCAGCCTCCGACGCTTCGGCATTTTCTCCAAGGTCAGCTGAATAATCATCAGCATTTCCTTATAATATACATTATTCAAAACCTCTTCTTTTTCTGTCAACTCATAAAGAAAAGTCTTTTCGATAACTTCATCTTGATATTCCTGTTCTATTTGCTGATGTTTGAAGATGTTCAAAACAATATTCCTGGTCATTATAAAAATGTAATTATCCAAATCTCTGTCAGTATCCAACCATATTTCAGGCTGCAACCAGAGTTTACAGAAAACATCCTGAGCCACATCTTCTGCCTCTGCTTCCGATTTTAGAAGCATCTGAGCAAAGTTTTTTACTTTAGGAAAGTTAGCAGTAAAAAACTTCTGAAATTTTAATTCGATCTGCCTGTCGTTATTTTCCATCTCTCTAGTATTTCCAGTGTTAACAATAAAATCAAATATCCCAATATATAAAGGAATAGCCCAGTGTAATATATTAAATTGCAATTATAATCTAAAAGCAAAATAAAAGATTAATAACACAATAAAAAAATAATGCCACTTAAATTTGATTTATTTATTTTCCCAAGCAACCATAATGTAGATTCCCATAGAGGAATCAAATGTATATAGTACACCCATAAAAAATAAAAAAGGCTTCATGAATCAATGATTCATAAAGCCTCTAAAGAATACTCGTACTCGAAGCGGGACTTGAACCCGCACAGCCGCAATGGCCAAAGGATTTTAAGTCCTTCGTGTCTACCATTCCAC
>PPYF01267250.1_pt1 | contig 37822 bp, 31 predicted proteins | sample 1559871 | NCBI WGS metagenome assembly PPYF01 (sample SAMN08240021, study PRJNA423297) | Human gut metagenome, whole genome shotgun sequencing project.
CAGCTCGATGATGTACATTCGCCAAGTACAGATTCTTGTGCAAGCACAAATCTGTACTTGGCTCATCGTATACACAAAATCCCTGGGATGCTACCTGCCTCTTTGCAAATAGCATCCCAGGGACACATTCTTCCACTTAACTTGTGTACCATTTAGGTAATAACTCTGCTTTTCGCAGAAAATACCCTACTCTTTTTTCACTTTTTCGCGCTCTTCTATGTATTCCTGATAAAGATCCAGTGTCATCTGCGCTTCTTCCAGCGTCTTTCCTTTGAACTTGGATACTTTTTCGTTCTCATACCACTTTTCTTCGATACATTTTCTGAGCCATCCGACCAGATTATTGATGTATGCCTGCTCCTGTGACAGCTTAAAAGCTTTCCGGATCACATCCGGCTGGTTATCGGATACCTGAAGCAGCACCTTAATCTCCTGAATCGTGATCGGTTCATTTCCAAAAATATCAGCAACTTCTAAAATCAGTTTTTCATTAACCGGAGTTTTCTTTGCAGCCAGTACATTTGGCGCAATTTCTTCGCCCTCTTCTTCTCCGGATGGCATACGCTGAAGATCTGAATGATGGATACACTTCGGATTCTTCTTCACAAAGAAACGGATTCCTGTAACCTTTCCGCCCTTCCCGCTCTTAACCGGCTCATAATCAAAGCAGATCTCGGAATACTCGGATTCTTCCAGCTCTTTTTTCGCAACTTCAAGTACTTTTCTACGGAAATTACGCCAATCTTCAAACGGTGCATCCTTAATCTCTGCAAGCGCTTCTTCAAAACGTCCCTGCTCAACAAGACGTTTTACTGCTTTAGATGCATTTGCATCCACTACATTCAGTGTAAATTTAAGCTCTGCGATCGTGTATGGATTCTTCGGCGGTCTCGGTACGATCAGCTGGTCACACTGTTCCCTGTCAAAACGATAATACTGGGTTCTCAGGATTTCGTAAACACGGGTTGTGAACAGGGATTTAAAAGAGCACAATACATCAAGACTCATACGGGTATAGTCTTTTTTCAGGTTATAAATATGAGGTTTCATCTCTTTAGTAAATCTGGTTGTAAACACGCCATCTCTATATTCACATTTATTCACTACATTGAACATGATGAAGTTCTCTTTTTCGTCGTCCTCAATACTTACTACATGTCCCAATGTCTCTTTTGATACTTCTTTCAGACGAGAATAGATGGAGTTTCCTGTTATATGAAGATAATTCTTAACATCCTTGGTGGAAACCTTTGCGATCAGCTCACCGTCTTCTACATATGCTTTTGCGATGGCAATATTAAGAAGCTTTCTTTCAAATAATGATGTACTGGATTTACTTTCGATCAGCACATTGGACCGGGAGACCGTATCATGATCCAGCAGTTGTTTCTCTTTTGGTTTTTTCTGTGTTTCCTTCATCGCTCATACCCCTTAATTGTTTTCTTCTGTATTATTGTGTACTTTTGAGGTGTATTAAAATCCCCTCTACACCCCATATAATCCCTTATTGTGTACCATTCGGGGTAACCAACCCCTTTATATTGGGGATTTGTGTACCAAAAAGGAACACCCTCCCCTAAAAAGTACCCCATAAAATGGGGTTTCTGTCTTTTTTACATTTTGTGTACGTTTAAGGTGTGTATTGTTCTTTTCGTGTACCATTAAGGTACCTTTTTTGATAAAAATTGTGTACCAAAACGGTACGTCTAGGTTGATTATATACAAGAACCCCCCTCTTGTAAAGCCTTTTTTTAAATTTTTTCGACACTTGTGTACAGAAAAGGTAAAATCGCCAACCCTTCAAGTACACTGCGTAACCCCGCAAAGTAAACAACAACCCCCATATATGTACACCTCTTTGCCCTCTGAAGTAAACAACCTCCCCCGTTTCCGTACACAAAATATACCCCGAAATGCGTCAACCACGGGCTTTTTCAGCCCTCCTAATATAAACAAAGGAATTTTAATAAGCTGTTGTTATCTTTAATATATATATACATGCAAATTTTTACCCCAAAAGGTACACATCTGGCGATTCCGTGTACTAAAAAGGGGAAAATTAAAATTATCAGGTGGCTTCGCCAATAAAAATATAAACAATCATAGACAATTTCCCAGTAATTCAGTATAATTCCTCTGTGGATATTCTGGAAAAAAGTTATCCACAAGCTTGTCGAAAAATGTGGATAAGTATCATTTCGGCAAGTTATCCACAATTTAATAGAATGAGAGGATTTTTTATGCAACGAGAAAAATTTTCTTCAAGACTCGGATTCATCCTTATTTCTGCAGGATGTGCGATCGGTCTTGGTAATGTCTGGCGTTTTCCTTATATTGTAGGAAAATATGGTGGAGCAGCATTTGTTCTTATTTACCTTGCATTTTTACTGATTCTCGGACTTCCGATTATGGTAATGGAATTTTCTGTCGGAAGAGCCAGTAAAGTAAGTGCGGCGCTTTCCTTTGACCGTCTGGAGCCAAAAGGAACGAAATGGCATTGGTATAAGTATGGAGCTATGGCCGGAAACTATCTGCTGATGATGTTCTACACAACAATTGCAGGCTGGATGGTCCAGTATTTCATCAAGATGATGACTGGTGAATTTGAGGGAAAGGATACTGCCGCTGTTGCAGGTGTGTTTTCCGATATGCTTGCAAAACCCGGAACAATGACTTTCTTTATGATCATTGTTGTTGTTGGATGTTTTGCAATTTGTGGAATGGGGCTTCAAAATGGAGTGGAAAAGATCACAAAGGTTATGATGCTGCTTCTGCTTGCACTGATGTTGATCCTTGCAGTACGTTCTGTAACGCTTAATGGGGCTTCTGAGGGGCTTCGCTTCTATCTGGCACCGGATTTCCACAAAGTCGTGGAATATGGCTTATTTGACACGATTTTTGCCGCTATGGGACAGGCTTTCTTCACATTAAGCCTTGGAATCGGCGCAATTGCTATTTTCGGAAGCTATATCGACAAATCCCGCAGTCTTACAGGAGAAGCAGTCCTGGTAACACTTCTGGATACCTTTGTTGCTTTGATCGCGGGTCTGATCATTTTCCCGTCATGCTTCGCATATGGGGTGGATCCGGGAGAAGGTCCGAGTCTGATCTTTATCACACTTCCGAATGTATTTAATTCCATGGCAGGCGGAAGAATCTGGGGAGCCTTATTCTTCTTATTTATGATTTTTGCTGCGGTATCGACCGTAATCGCCGTTTTTGAGAACATTTTATCCTTTGCCATTGATTTGACCGGATGCAGCCGGAAAAAGGCTGTAATCGTCAATATCGTGGTTGTGGCGGTACTTTCCATGCCTTGCGTTCTCGGATTTAATGTATGGAGTGGATTTATGCCGTTCGGAAAAGGTTCCGGAGTACTGGATCTGGAGGATTTCCTGGTAAGTAACAACCTGCTTCCACTTGGAAGTCTGATCTATCTTCTGTTCTGTACAAGCCGTTATGGATGGGGATGGAAGAACTTCCTGAAAGAAGCGGATACCGGAGAAGGATTGAAATTCCCGAAATGGGCGAAATTTTATGTAAGCTATATCCTGCCGCTGATTGTATTATTTATCTTTGTACAGGGATATATCAGTAAATTTATGTAGGATAAGAAAAAAACCACCCTAAAAGGTACACAAAAAAGATCATGTGTTCGAATTTCGGACGGTACACATGATCTTTTTTATATGTGCCTTGGCATATTCTTTTTCAGAAAAAAAATCTATTTAAAAAAATTTTAAAATTTATGAAAAAAAAGCTTGCATTTTTTATAGCTGTCTTATATAATAAATCTTGCGTTACGGAAAACCGAATAATGTATGCGCTTTTAGCTCAGTTGGTAGAGCAGTAGACTCTTAATCTATTTGTCCAGGGTTCGAATCCCTGAAGGCGCAGTATCAGCACTGTTTTTGATGAATTAGCATCGGGGACGGTGCTCTTTTTTTAGAATCTGTTTCTACAGATGGAGACATATGTAACAGATGAAGACATATGTAAAAGTAATCGTTTATTTCATTTGCGGAAAGTTACTGGATCTGTGGAAAAATAAAGGAAAATCTATTTCGTGTACTAAAAAGGGGACTATTTTAGTCCCCTTCTACTACATCTTGCATAAAATATTGATTGCATCCTTGTTCAGGAGGCATTTTTCATGTTCATTCAGATAGGCTTCAGAAATTGCATCTTTTTCGACCATGCCACCGAATTCACCGGCGGATACGATGCGCTGAGCCTTTTTATTGCCGTCTTCTGTATTCGGGAAGTCTACCATCAGGTAGTAGACACCGTCATCTTTATACAGACGGCTTTCTGATGCCTGGCCGTATCCAAGGATCTTGCAGAAGTCGATTGCATTATCCAGATTTGGAAAGAGAATCTGCCAGCGAACGGTCTCTTTTTCACTGCTGTCAGGCTCGATCAGCATACCGGAAGCTTCAGAACCATCTTTTTGGATGGATTCCAGAGAATTCTCAGCCTGGCAGGAGATTGACAGCATCAGGCTCCGGTCAGGAAGAAATGCACCGTAAAATCCCTGGATTCCATTGTCTGTGTTAAGCCCAAGAACTTCTTTCCCTTTCTTGAGAAGAAGATTCAAAAATTCTTCGGTACGCTCCCTGTCCTGTGTCAGATCTTCCAGTGAGTAGCCAAGTGCGGCAATCTCTGCTTCTGTGATAAGGCAGTTCATTCTGGTGTCGGATACTTTCCAAAAAGTCATATGCTCACCCCCTGATTTGTAAAATCTATTGCTTTTGTAATCTTATTTGTTCTATAAGTTATATAACAAAACGGGTGTATTGTCAATATATTTTCTATATTTTATGATTTTTTCAGAAATATTATTTGTTTTTCATTCGTTTGATCACTTTTAGTCGGGTAAATTCTTCCCGTTCCTTCTCTTCCAGTGCATTTGTAATCGTATATACGAGATTGTCATACATCGGAATCGTAATATTTTTCAGGGCATTTGCCCTTTTTTGTGTCTTTTTGATACTTGAAGCCAGCCGGTACGCTGCATTTTCTACCTCAGAAAGCTTGAGTGTCAGCTCCTTTACACGGCAGAATGCATCACGGGCGATATCGATGGATTCTCTGGAAGTACTGAATGCATAGGTTGGTCTGGTATTTTCTTTTTCGTACTTCACTTTCGGGATTTCTGTTCCCATAATGCTTCGCGTCTGGATGCGGATAGAATCCTCGATCGGAACTGTATAGGCAAGTTCTTCTACTGTACTGATCCCGTGCTCGATATTCGCCCTCTGAAGGCACTGATAGGCATAGGTGAAGGTTTTATCGATTTCTTCCTGAATATCCTTTGCTTCGTCGATTAAGCCCATCAGCTCGCGGATCAGAATGTTCCGCTTCTTGTCCATCAGCTCATATCCCTGTCTGGCAAGTGTCAGTGAATTTTTCGCAAGTATCAGATTTCCCTTGGTGGGAAATGAACGTGGATCCATAGACTTCCCTCCTTAGCCTTTGTAGTATACGTCAAGAATCTTGGTATCGACACGGTCAAGTTCTTCTTTTGGAAGGATTCTAAGCAGTTCCCAGCCAAGATCCAGGGTTTCCTCGATGGTACGGTTTTCATTTGGTCCCTGGCCGATATAACGCTCCTCGAATGCCTTTCCGAATTCCAGGTATTTCTTGTCAATCGGAGAAAGCTCGTCTTCTCCGATAACGGAAGCAAGATTCCGAGCCTCTCCTACTTTAGCATATGCAGAGAAAAGCTGGTTTGCCAGATCCTGGTGGTCTTCCCGGGTATATCCTTTTCCGATACCGTCTTTCATCAGACGGGACAGGGACGGAAGAACGCTGATCGGCGGGTAGATTGCCTGTCCGTGAAGATTCCGGTCAAGTACGATCTGTCCTTCGGTGATATAACCGGTCAGGTCAGGGATCGGGTGGGTAATGTCATCATTTGGCATGGTCAGGATCGGGAGCTGTGTGACAGAACCATTTACTCCTTCTACGATTCCTGCACGTTCATATAAGGTGGCAAGTTCACTGTACAGATATCCCGGATATCCTTTACGGCTTGGGATTTCTCCTTTGGAAGAAGAAACCTCACGCATGGCTTCGGCAAAGGAAGTCATATCGGTAAGAATGACCAGAATGTGCATATTTTTTTCAAATGCAAGGTATTCAGCGGCGGTCAGCGCAACCTTCGGGGTGATCAGACGCTCGACGACAGGATCGTTGGCAAGGTTCAGGAACATTGCCACATGGTTTGCAACACCGCTCTCCTCAAAGGTTCTGCGGAAGAAATCAGCTACGTCATGCTTGACACCCATTGCGGCGAATACGATGGCGAAATCCTCATTCGTGCTGCCGCCCAGAGAAGCCTGCTTTACGATCTGTGCGGCAAGCTGGTCGTGCGGAAGACCGTTGCCGGAAAAGATCGGCAGCTTCTGTCCACGGATCAGTGTGGTCAGTCCGTCAATCGCAGAAATTCCGGTGCGGATATAGTTACGAGGGTATTCACGTCTGACCGGATTTAACGGAAGTCCGTTGACATCGCGCACCTCTTCAACCGTGATCGGTCCAAGGTCGTCGATCGGTTCGCCGATTCCGTTAAAGGTTCTTCCAAGCATTTCTTCGGACAGACCGATTTCCATCGGATGTCCGGTAAGTCTGGTGTGGGTATTGTTAAGAGACATATTTTCCGTGCCTTCAAATACCTGGATGATTGCTTTGTCCTTGTAGACCTCCACAATACGTCCCATTTTGTGTTCTTTGCCGTTTACGACAAAATCTACGATTTCATCATAAAAAGCATCCTGAACGCCTTCCAGCGCGATCAGAGGGCCGTTAATGCTGCTGAGGCCTAAATATTCAATTGCCATTTTATTTTCCCTCCTTACGCGTTCTTTTCCATGATGCGGTCATGGAAAGCATCAATGTCTGCCAGATACTGGTCAAGAAGCTGAAGATTGTCATTTGGAACATCGTATTTGATCGCAATGACACGTTCAAAAATATTTTCCTCCTTGAGGACAGACATTGGCATATTCATGGCTACCAGTTCGCGACAGCGTTTGTATAAATATAAAATGATTTCCATCATTTTGTACTGCTTCTGCAGAGAGACACAGGTATCATCCTTGTGGAATGCATTCTGCTGCAAAAATCCGAGACGGATGACTCTTGCGATTTCCAGAACCAGCTTCTGATCGTCCGGAAGTACATCACTTCCGATCAGCTTTACGATTTCCATCAGGCTGCTCTCCTGGTTTAGAAGTGCCATGATGCGGTTGCGGTAGTCAACGAATTTGGGTGATACATTGTCGTGGTACCAGGCGGCGAGATCGGTCAGATACTCGCTGTAGCTGGTCAGCCAGTGGATCGCCGGGAAATGTCTTGCGTAGGCAAGGCTCTTATCAAGTCCCCAGAAGCAGCGGACGAAACGTTTGGTGTTCTGTGTGACCGGCTCGGAGAAATCGCCTCCCTGAGGCGATACGGCGCCGATAATGGTCACGGATCCGTCACTGCCATTTAAGTTATGCATCATGCCTGCGCGCTCGTAGAAAGCAGACAGACGGCTGGCAAGGTAAGCCGGGAAACCTTCTTCTGCCGGCATCTCTTCCAGACGGCCGGAAAGCTCACGTAAGGCTTCCGCCCAGCGGGAAGTAGAGTCTGCCATGATCGCTACGTCATAGCCCATGTCACGGTAATATTCAGCCAGGGTAAGTCCGGTATAAATACTTGCTTCACGGGCAGCTACCGGCATGTTGGAGGTATTGGCGATCAGAGTGGTTCTGTCCATCAGCGGATTGCCGCTCTTTGGGTCCACAAGCTCTGAAAACTCTTCCAGCACCTGTGTCATTTCATTTCCACGCTCGCCGCAGCCGATGTAGATGATAATATCGGCATCAGACCATTTGGCGATCTGGTGCTGGGTCATGGTTTTTCCGGTACCGAATCCGCCTGGGATTGCGGCAGTTCCACCCTTTGCGATTGGGAACATGGTATCCAGTATCCGCTGTCCGGTGATTAGAGGGACACTTGCCGGGAAACGGTAGCTTGTCGGGCGCGCCTTACGGATCGGCCAGTGCTGTATCATGTTGAGCTGTTTTTCTGTTCCGTCGGAAAGCCGCAGAGTGACAAGTGTATCTTCAATCCGGTATTCTCCGTCCGACGCGCAGCAGATTACTTCACCTTCCACATCCGGCGGAACCATACATTTGTGTACGATCGCACTGGTCTCCGGAACCTCCGCTATAATATCTCCGCCATGAAGGTAATCTCCTTTGGCCACGGTGATGTGGGTATCCCATAATTTGTCGCGGTCAAGCGAATCAACGCTGACGCCGCGGGTGATAAATGCACCGCCGCCCACATTTGCAATCTGCTCAAGCGGGCGTTCGATTCCGTCAAAAATATTGTTCAGGATTCCGGGTGCCAGAGTTACAGATACCGGACTTCCGGAAGCCTCTACGATTTCTCCCGGTTTCAGCCCGGAAGTCTCTTCATAGACCTGAACAGTCGTGATGTCTTTGTCCAGGGAAATGACTTCGCCAACCAGCTTTTCCTTTCCCACATAGACCATTTCCGACATCATGAATCCGGTGTCACCCTTCAGATAGATGACCGGACCGTTTATTCCATAAATAGTTGCTGTCTTATTCAATTCCTGCACCTCCTGCTGCAAAACTGAACTGATGATATTCGTAATCGACTGCAGCCTGGAAGCTGTGATCGATCAGAATATTACGGCCTCGGATTACAGCACGCATACCGCCCATAAAATCATATTCACTGATGGTGATCGTCATGCCGGTACGTTTTTCCAGTTCTGTCTGTTTCTCCTTATCAGAAGGAGAAATATAAATGGTCATCTCCTCGCCATCTGCAAAGCGTGCGGCTTCGCGGATTTTGCTGCAGAGATAGTCCAGATATTCGTCTGTTTTTGTAAAGTCAGAAAGAAGCTCCTTTACTTCATCAAACAGCCTGACTTTTAATTCATTTTGTGTTTTGCCAAGAGCACGTTTCAGTTCGGTTTCGGCTTTTGCCGCAGCTTGATTTACCTGCCTTCTGGCTCTTAAGGTCTCGGATTTGATACGGACCTCAGACTGTGCGGTCGCTTCTTTTTTATGCTTTTCAAATAAAGATTCAAGCGCTTTTTTGTGATTGTCAATGATCGCATTTCCTTCAGAACGGGCTTCAGTCATGACCGTTTCCTGTAAATGCGCTATTTTCTCTTCAAGCGTCATTGTCTCACCTTCTATGCCTTTCTAGTTAAAGTTTCAGTCCAATCGCTTCATTGACGTATGAGGTAATGAAATCCTTTTTACGTCCTGTTCCGTGTCTGTCCGGAATTTCGATCAGAAGAGGCATCTTTCTTTTTAACTTGATCTCATCGATGAGATCCGGAAATTCTCTTCCAAAGCGTTCCGTCAGAAGAATGATACCGATCGACTTGTCGTTCATGGCAGTTTCCAGCGCATCACGCAGCTCCTGCTTTTCATGAACTACGACACCGTCCACGCCGGCAAGCCGCATTCCGGTATAAGTATCCACGTTGTCACTGATCAGATACATTTTCATGATTACAGTCTGCTGATGATCATGAAGGAGATGATAAGACCGTACAGGCATACACCTTCTGCAAGACCTACGAAGATAAGGGATTTACCAAGGACGCTGGAATCCTCGCTGATAGCTCCAAGAGCTGCGCTTGCTGCACTTGCTACGGCAATACCGCCACCGATGCAGGAAAGACCGGTAACAAGAGCTGCTGCAATGTAACCAAGACCGGTTGCAAGGCCTGCGCCTGAGGCAGCGGCGTCTGCCGCATGTACCGGTACAGTTCCAAAGAGCATGATCCCTGCTACAAGGAAGGTTCCAAAGTAAGAAAGAACATTGAAGGCAAGTGCACATTTATAACGTCCTTTATTTTTTTCTCCGAGCAGGTAATATCCGAATGGAATGAAAATGCTTAAAACCAGTGCGGCAATGAGAATAAGTTTAGTTGCTAAAGTCATGATAATTTCCTCCTAAAATGAAAAACTAATTTTTTGCAGTACCTGTATAAGGTTTAAATTCGCGGCCGCTGCCTTTGTAGAAACGGCTGAACATCTCGTAATAGACAAGTCTCAGGACCTGGATTCCAACGATCAGTCCTTCGAATCCACATACAAACAGGTTGCCGAGTACGATCACTACCCAGTTAATATGCCCGCTTTCTGCACCGGCAAGCATCAGTACAACCTCCATGATGGAAGCGTGGCTGACTGCGAATGCACCGATACGGATAAAGGAAAGCGTATTTGAAAAATAGCTGAGCAGGGTTTCAAATAATTCAAAGAATGCCTGGGTGACAAACATTGCTTTGCTTTGTTCCATTTTTTCGGTTTTCTTTTTGATCTTGTTCGTCAGCGGCTCTTTCAGTGCGATCAGAAGAAGCGGTACTCCGAACATCACTGCAAGAACAATTCCACCCGGCAGAGAGTGACCTGTCATGAAAAGAACGATGCAGGTAACTGCTGCCCCGTAGAATATCAGCCCTGCCACGCCGTTTGCATCAAACCAGGTTGCTTCGGTATCTTTGGCACGGATGCCGTTTATAATATGGAAGATCATAGAAATCAGGATGATTCCCATACCAAAAGCAATCGATACGATAAATACGGTATTCAGTTTTCCGATAAACGGTAAGGTGGTCATATGATTGATCGGTCGGATCCATTTGGCTTCTATAATGTCTTCAAATCCAAACACACTTCCAAACATAAATCCAAAGAAGGTGGAGAAGATTCCGGCAAGTGATACGATTCCGGCAAGGTTCATTTTCTTTGTGAAATACAGGATCGCACCGACGATAAAGAGCAGCAGCCCCTGACCGACATCCCCGAACATGGCGCCGAAGATAAAGCTGTACATGATACCTACAAAAATGGTCGGATCCATCTCACCGCTCTTGGGAAGTCCGTACATCTTGATGAACATTTCAAATGGTTTGAAAAGCTTTGGATTCTCAAGCTTGGTAGGAGGTTCTCCAAAATACTGTTCCCGGTCCTCTTCTACTACGATATAAACCTTGTCATCTCCCTGTGCCTCTTTGATAAATGCATTTGCATCTTCTTCGGACATCCAGCCGCAGAGGATGTAGTATTCTTCCTGTTCGTCTGTCTCGGTTCGTGCTGCAAATTTCCGGATATCAAAGTTATCGGAAAAACGTTCCAGCTGAATTCTTGCACCGAGTAGTCTGGAAGCGTTCTTGCGGAACATCTCCTGACGTTTATCCTTCACTGCCTGGATTTCATCGGTCAGATTCTGGACTTCTTTATCCAGGCTCCGGTAAGCTTCCAGCGGAGTTCCGCCAAAGTCTTCCAGCAGATCGATTTTTTCAAAGTGGAGAGACCGCATGATCGAATCGACCTTTCCTGCATCAGCATCCGATACAAAATAAACGCCATAGACATAAGAGGCATCTCTGGAGCCTTCCAGAAATAATGCATCAATGTCTTCAAGAAGCGCTTTTTCCAGCCGGTGATAATAATCCACATTGATTTTTCCAAATTTTGTGCGGATGTATTTGTACTGCATGATCTCATGCAGGTCAAAATCCAGAGAAGTAAAAGGTTCCAGGACTTTCATACGTGCCTGGATATTCTCTCTCTTTTTTTTCAGTTCTTCTTTTTGCTGCTGCAGATCCATGTAGTCATGATTGATAGAACGAATCATCTCAAGGATCTCGTCTTCGCTCTGATCAAAGGATGGCTCTGCTGGCATGTCTTTCATATATCCCAGAAACTGTGTCACTTTTGCGAGTGGATCACGGTAAGGGTTCATTTCCAGAAATGGCATCAGATTATCTACTGTCTTGAGCTCCGTGAGTGCATTTTCAAGCTGCATCTCATATTTGGAAAGATACCGGTTTGTCATGCGGTCGATGTCGGCGCGTGGTCCGGTAATGCTCAGGAACTTCATCTTAACAATCATTTCGCTGTTCCTCCTATATAAGTTAATGTCTCACGTGCAGGAAGTCCGTAGCGAACACATTCGAGCACAGTTGTAAGCTTATCAAGCTCCTCCTCTTTCAGAAAAAGATAGGTATTCACGGTTGCGATGGAATAAGGGTTACTTCTTCTGTCTGCCAGGTAGAGACGGTACAGGCAGTCTTTGTAAATCGTCTCGATGGACGCTGGTGTCTGAGTATCGGTGTGACGCAGATAAGGCGTTCTGGTAACCAGCTTTAAAAATTCATCGACAGACGGTGCTTCTACAAGATCCTTCAGCTGATCTACATGAATCCGGTAGTGTATCGGGATCAGCAGTGCGGAAATATCCGGCGGAAGCATGTTGTAATATTTTTTTGCACGGTAGATCCACTGCAGGTTCAGCAGGTCGATCTTTGCTCCGGCATCTCTGGTGAAAATTTCCAATTCCTTATGCTTCAGAATCTTTTTGCGTTTCTTCCACATGGTTGTAAAATAGTACAGATTCAGTGCCAGATCGTAATCAAAAAGGGTAGGGTTCTCCGCATTTTCCAGACGTTTTAACGGCGCATAGTATTCTGTACCCTTTAAATTTTCCACCAGCTCACTGATATTCCCCGAAGTAATCAGTTTATCGATGGAGAGATCCGAATATTTGTCGAAGAATATTTTCTTATGATCCAGATCAAAAGGCTTTTCATAATGATTAAATACGATACGCAGGCAGTAATTGATCAGATTCATCTCGTAGCGCTTCAGATAAAGCTCCAGGAATTTTTTCTGATCCATTCCGGAAAAACGGTACAGGCGTGTATAATCACTGTAAAGTGACTGCACAAGAAGCTTCTCAATCTCACCGCGGTGAAGACGGTTTTCGTCCATATCTGCAAGGACATTCCGATATCCGGGATGTTCTTTGAGATAAGCAGCAACTTCGGTTACTGTATGAAATGCGGCGATATTCCGGAAATCTTCATCAGTGAGCAGTTTCGCCTGCATGGCGCGTACTTTTGTTACGATGCCACTGTATGCAAGTAAATTTCCCATATGCTATCCCTCTATGATACGTCTGACAATTTTCTCGGCATATGCCGTATGCTTCTCTTCAAAATCTTTTTTAAGTTCTTCGATCGCTGTCTGGTTCTTACGGTTCTGCCTTGCAAGAATCTCATCCATCTGACGATTTAATCCTTTGTGGATATCGTTCAGCTCCTTTTGGGTGTGATCTTCAAGTTGTTTGTCGAACTGATTGCGTTCATTTTGAATGCGTTCTTCCAGTTCTGATTTTTCCAGTTCCGCGTGTTCCACAACAGCTTCGGCTGCGTGTTCGATTTCGGAGAGCTTTTTAACAATATGATCCATTGTCCGACTCCTTTCTTAGAAATTATTTATACATTTTTAATAATGCATACATATTCTACTACTTTAAATTAGAAAAATCTACTAAATAATAAGAGAATATCATAAGAATATTTTATACAAAACTTATAAAATATATTTTTGGGTTTTCAAATATTTCAGAATAGTATAAAATAAATAAGGTTATACATATTTTCACTAAAGGAAGAGAAAGATATATGAGGTTAAGAAATGTACCGGGAGCAGATGCTTATCTGACAGCTCATCCCCTTGTAATTAAAAATGAGACCAGATATCGCGGCACCTGGAAAGAGACTTTTCAGAATCCGGAGAATCCGATCCATATTGAGATCGGGATGGGAAAAGGACAGTTTCTTCTGACACTTGCAAAGGAGAATCCATCCATCAACTATATCGGTATCGAACGTTATTCAAGCGTACTGCTTCGGGCGCTGGAACGCTTTGACAATGACGAGGAATACAAGGATGTCAACAATATTCGTTTTATCTGTATGGATGCGACAAATCTGCCGGAGGTTTTTGCTGTCGGAGAGATTGACAAGATTTATCTGAATTTTTCAGATCCGTGGCCGAAAGCACGTCATGCAAAGCGCAGACTTACTTCCAAGCAGTTTTTTGAGCGGTATGACAAGATCCTTGCCTTTGACGGAGTCGTTGAATTTAAGACAGATAACAGAGAGCTGTTTGACTTTTCACTGGAGCAGGTGGAGTTGGCAGGCTGGGTACTTCTGGCGAAGACCTATGATCTTCACAATGATCCGACACTCAGCAGAGGGAATGTTATGACTGAGTACGAGGAGAAATTTTCCGGGCAGGGACATCCGATCCATAAACTGATCGCAATGCGCCAGTAAGACAATTGAATAAAATGCAACAGGCAGATCATAAAGGCGCTGAGTGCGTAGGATGATCCCTGGCAATATAAGAGACAGCAGATACGGAGCAATCCGCACATCGGCTGTCTTTTTGCATATATTGTAGAAAGAGGAAGTCAGGAAGGAACAGATATGCGGAAAAAGCATCATTTTCAGAATTGTATGCGGGGGTTTTGCTATAAGAATCCAAGATTTAATAAAAAGCTGATCTGTTTCAGAAATTCTTTTCAGGAAGTCTATAAAATCTTAAACCCGAAATGTGGATGCCACTAAATCCAGTCCTTTTTACATAGCCTGAGATGGCAGAAATGAGGAAAGTGTATGGGTATCGCATTGATCACGAAGGATTATGAAAATACAGTCGGAAAGCAGAGGATGCCGGTAATTGTGGAGTTTTACGCATCATGGTGTCCAAAGTGCGGAATGATGTATCCTGTTGTGGAAAGGATTGCCAGCCGGTATCAGGGAAAATGGATTTTTTATAAGATTGATATTGATATATCGAAAGAGCTTGCAGAGTATATAGGCATTGAGATCGTACCGACGTTTGTGGTGTACAGAGATGGAAAAATCTGTGGATATACAACCGGAGTTCTTCCAGAAGAAACTCTGGAAGAACGAATCCGGGAAATGTTAAGAAAATAATTGGTGGAATCAATTATTCGTATGATGAATATTTTGCGCAGATTGCATTGACTTGCTATGTTAAAATTCGAATACAGCAACACCGTATGGCGGAAGATCGTAACCAAATGAATATGGTCTTCCATCACATTCCTGTTTCTTTGCTTTATATACTGCCGGGCGGGCTTTTCCGCTTCCGCCATACTGCAATTCATCACTGTTCAGTACCAGGCGGTACTGTTTGCCGCGCGGTACGCCGACACGGTACTCCGGTCGTTCGATCGGTGTGAAGTTACATACGAATAAAAGGTTCTTTTTTGCGCCCTTTGAATGACGGATGAAGCTGTAAATACTTCGTGAGCTGTCATCTGCATTGACCCACTCAAAGCCTTCCATGCAGGTATCCTGTTCATACATGGCTTTGTTGTGTGTGTAAAGATGCAGCAGGTCACGGTAGAAATTCTGGAGTGCCTGATGCTCCGGCTCTGCAAGGAGATACCAGTCAAGCTCACGCGCCTCGCTCCACTCGCGGAGCTGTCCGAAATCCTGTCCCATGAAGAGAAGTTTCTTTCCAGGATGTCCCATCATGAAAGCATAACCGACCTTCAGGTTGGCGAATTTCTCAAATCCAAGACCAGGCATCTTATTGAGCATAGAGCATTTTAGATGTACCACTTCATCATGTGATAATACAAGAATATAATTCTCGCTGTATGCATAGGTTAAGGCAAATGTCATACCGTAGTGGTCGCCTTTGCGGAAATATGGATCCAGCTTCATGTATTCGGTAAAGTCATGCATCCATCCCATGTTCCACTTCAGGCTGAATCCAAGACCATCATCTTCCGGTTTGCCTGTTACTTTTGGCCATGCGGTGGATTCTTCTGCGATCATCAGTGCGCCAGGGTTACGTCCGGTAGTAACGGAATTCAGATGCTTGAAAAATTCGATTGCTTCCAGATTCTCATTGCTGCCGTATTTGTTGGCGATCCACTGACCGTCTTCTTTACCGTAATCAAGATACAGCATGGAAGCAACAGCATCTACGCGGAGACCATCGATGTGATAATGTTCGATCCAGAACAGTGCGTTGGCGATCAGGAAGTTCTTAACTTCTGCTTTACCATAATCGAAGATCTTGGTTCCCCAGTCCGGATGTTCACCTTTCTTAGGATCTGCATATTCAAAGGTAGCTGTGCCGTCAAAATCAGCGAGTCCGTGTGCATCGCGTGGAAAATGTGCCGGTACCCAGTCAAGGATTACGCCAATCTTATTCTTATGGAAGTAATTGATCATATATGCGAAATCTTCCGGCGTACCATAACGGGAGGTCGGAGCATAATATCCGGTCACCTGATATCCCCAGGAGCCGTCAAATGGGTATTCTGAAATTCCCATCAGTTCGATATGAGTATACCCCATCTTTTTTATGTAGTCTGTAGCTGCATGCGCAAATTCACGGTAGCTGTAGAACCCCTCATCTTCACGTCCCGGATGGCGCATCCAGGAACCGATATGTGCTTCATAAATGGAAATTGGTGAGGAATGGAAATCCCATTCTGCCCGGTGCTTCATCCAGACACTGTCACTCCATTTTAAATGGGAGATATCAGCAATCCTTGAGGCAGTTCCCGGTCTCAACTCTGCACTGTTCGCAAATGGATCAGCTTTGTAAAGCTTATCTCCGGTCTGTGTCTCGATACAGTACTTGTAAAGCTGTCCGAGCTGTGCTTCCGGAACAAATGCGGTATAGATTCCAAGTGGTTCCTGACGCTTCATAACGTTTGCATCTTCACTCCAGCCGTTGAATTCACCGACTACGGCAACTGATCTGGCGTGTGGAGCCCATACTGCGAAATATACGCCGGTTTTTTTTCCATCTTTTACAAAATGTGCACCCATTTTTTTATAGATTTCATAATGGGTTCCCTGTCCGAATAAATATTGATCTAATTCGCCGATTCTATAATCAGCGGGTTTATCTGTTGTTACAGTTTTTACAGACTTTTTAGCTGTAGACTTTTTAGCAGCAGTTTTAGCAGCTGCCGGTTTTTTTACAGTAGATTTTTTTACGGCCGTCTTGCGGGTCGTGTTGGTCTGTTGTGCTGTTGTTTTTTTTACTGCCATCCCATTCACCTTCTATCAAAGATATTTAGGAATATTATACTAGAAATAGCGATAAAAAGAAAGAGTTTTGGACAACTTATACATTTCTTATGTAAGATGTCTAAAACTCTTTCTTTATAGTTATCGGTTTTGTCTGCATATATAAAAGAACGCGCCGGAAGCGCGTTCTTTGTAGAAATCTTATGCTTTAAAATCTTCTTCTTTCAGGATGATGTGGTCTGAATTATCAGTGCTTCTTCCAAATACCCGTTTCACAAGATGTTTTACATTTGCTTTCTGGGAATGTGAAATTGCTTCATCCATGATCTCTTTTACTTCTGCAACAGTAACCGCATGATCTTCTCTCTGCATCATATCGATCCGGCTGTATAATGCAAGGATTCCCATTTCATCGATACGGTATCCATTTTCCTTAGCATAGGTCTGACCGAATGTAACCAGTTCATCATTGATGAATACCGGAAGCTCCAGTCTGGAAGTAAATTTACGTTTGAATTCGCGATGGGATGCAAACATTCTTTCCAGCGGTTTCTTCTGGTCTTCCAGAAGGAAGAGAAGTTCGCCGGTCTGTTCATCCATCATGTCATTCAGTTCACGGATGGTTCTGTCATTCATCTTGGAAGCTTTTTCGATGATCAGTGCGCCACCGTTCAGCTTATCGATGATACTTCCGATGTCCTTTTTGTTCAGAGAATCACCGGTTACGATTGCAACTTTACCCTGTTTGAGTCTGCGCTGTTTCTGGATTGCTTTTACAATATCAACTGCAAGGACTGTTTTTCCGCTTCCCTTGCGGCCAAGGATCAGGATGTTGCCTGTGCGGGAAGTTCCATAACGGTTACGGCAACGTTTGTCGTTATCAAGGATTTCAACAAGCTGTTCACTGACACCACGGATCGGTACAAAGTAAGAGAACAGCTGCTTCTGCTCTTCAGTAAGTCCAAGCTTCAGTCCGATCTCACTTGTTGCACTCAGATCGTAACGACCCTGTACAACGAATCCGGTATCGAATTTACCCATGCGTTCGGTGATTTCATCTTCTGACGGTTCTTCGATTTCAAGAACTTCGTCAATATCCGGAGTTGGCTCTGATTTTGAAGTTTCTTTCTTTGGTTCAGGAGCAGGAGTCGGTTCCTCGTCAAATTCAAGATCAAGATAATCGTCACTGCTATCTAATTCTTCTTCATCTTCAAAGGAATCAAGGTCTGCAAAATCACCATCATCTTCGTCAGAATCATGATCATCGATATCGAGATCAGATTCTTTTTCAAAATCAAAATCCTCTTTATGATCTTCATCTAATTCATCATCGATCTGATAGTCATCTTCGTCTTCATCCTCGTATTCTTCCTCATCGTCATACTCAGAATCATCTTCATCCTCGTATTCCTCGTCGTCGTCATCCTCGGAATCGTCTTCATCTTCGTATTCCTCGTCGTCGTCATACTCGGAATCGTCTTCATCTTCGTATTCGTCGTCGTCATCCTCGGAATCGTCTTCATCCTCGTATTCGTCGTCGTCATACTCGGAATCATCCTCATCTTCGTATTCCTCGTCGTCATCATACTCGGAATCATCTTCATCCTCGTATTCGTCGTCGTCGTCATACTCGGAATCATCTTCATCCTCGTATTCCTCGTCGTCATCATACTCGGAATCATCTTCATCCTCGTATTCCTCGTCGTCGTCATCCTCGGAATCGTCTTCATCCTCGTATTCGTCGTCGTCATCCTCGGAATCATCCTCATCCTCGTATTCAGCTTCTTCATCGTAAACCGCATCCGATTCATCATCTTCTTCGGAGTCAACGATTTCTTCAAAATCATTTTCTTCCGGATCTTCCTCGTCAGTGTCTGAAGCTTCTTTGGATGAATCTTCCGGGCTTTCAGTCGCTTCATCCTCTTCATCATCAACGAAATCTTCAGCATCTTCATCGGTGATTTCAGGCTCTTCACCATTTTCAAGCTGTTCCATCAGTTTGCGGATATCATCAGAAAGGATTGGTTTTGTAGCTCCAAGAACTTCCTCTTCTTCTTCTTTCTTTTTCTCGCGCAGGGCTTTTTCTTTCTCAGCTTCCTCCTGGCTCTTTTCAAGAATCTTTGCATTTTCACGCTGAGTTGCTTCCCAGTTGGCAAGAATTTCTTCAATCTTCATCTTACCGGTCATCTGTGAATCGTCTGAAGCAGATTCAGGAGCAACTGCACCACTTGCAACGGCAACACCGGCTTTCAGGGCATCTGAAAGGGAAGCACCGGAAATGGTTGTGGAAATATCGGAAGTGCTTCGAATCCGGGTTTTTGGCTGTGACTCAGCTTCTGGTTCGGAAGCATGTGTCCGGGCCATTGGCTCTGGAAGATCCGGAAGATCAATACTGTCTGTGACATGTACATCTTTGCGGACCTTGTCTGCAATTCGTGGATTCGGTTCCGGACGTTCTTTGGATTTTCGGAAGGAAGGTTTTCTCTTGGAAGAATCCTTACGGCCGATACCATCATTTCGATGATCGTATTTTTCCTGCTGAAGTGGAGTCAGCGGTTTGTATTTCATTTTAAGTTCCATTGCCTGGTATACATAAGTACCTTCGCTGAACCAGAGAATCAGATCATCACATTCATCAAGACATTCGGAAGTCATACCAGCTTCAGCGTATAATCTGGCAAGTTCATATGCCCATTTTTCAACGTATTCAGAATGCTTGAAATCTTCAAGAGCTTCAATCTGTTCTTTGACTGGCGCTTTCTGTGCTTTTAAGATCTTATACCGGAGAATGTACTGGTTTGGATCTTTCGGAGCAAGCTTGACAAATTCTTCGTAGCAATCAGCTGCTTCATCGAAATGTCCCAGCTTCAGAGAAATAATTCCCAGGCGGTATACAATCTTTCTGCTGGAAGGTGCTTTATCATACGCAATAAATAAGGTATCACGTGCTTTACCAAGTTCCCCCGCATTTTCATAGATTTCGCTTACGGTAGAGAGCATGGCGGTATTTTTTACTTTACGCCAGTCGATCGTATCTGCAATCGACATCGCTTTCTGGTAAGACTTCTGTTCGGCATACGCAAGCATCTGCTCTGTCTTTGCGCGATATTCATATTTATCCAACGTTTCTCACCTCATATGATTATTATTAATTATTTTACTTTTCCTCAGTAAGTCTGACTTTTGTACCAGAAACGGAAAACAAAAGTCTTATAATTTTACTTACTAAGTGTATCATAGAGCGTTGTCAATGTCAAAAATTACGGCTGATATTTTTCAGAAATGTTAAAAAAATATTACAAAAAATTCACAAATTGGGAGCTGGTAACAGAAAAAAAGGAGACAGCCATCTTTTGAATGGCTGTCTCGGAATATTCAATTGTAATTTTTATTTTATAATTTTTATTTTTATATCGGAGGAATTAAGTAATTCTTATTCCTGTAAGTTCTTTGAGCATTTCATATGATATTCAGATTTTATAAAATTTATAAAAATGAAATCATATGAATCGATTTTGATCAATTCTGATCGTTCGTTATTTTATATAATCAGGTAATCCAATTTTGGTATTTATCAGCTTTCTCGTCACTGTTAAATTTACTTATCAATGAATGTTTCTTTACACATTTTCTGATTTTGAATTACTGTGGTATTTACTTCAATATGTCAACAAATGCTGAATCTTTTTATATCTTATAATCGCTTCCGGTTTATCTACTACTCCGACCTTTTTTATCATTAACTTTTCTCTTACCGGATTATAATCTATGGTTAAGGCTCATCTCACAGGAATTTACATTTGCCATACCATTAACATATTGAGTTTTAGATGATGAAATATCCAACGGTCAAAGCCTCCTTCCTTTCGTTCTCGTTCCAAAATTTTATCCGGATATTCTTTTTCTCTTATACTTTTTTCTGTTCAGAAGTCAGATATCAATTTTCTCTTATTATTATAAATTATCAATTTTAAAAATTGTTCTCTACACACTCCGCTTACAAAACGCTCATAACCAAAATGTATAGTTGCTTTTTAAAAACTTTCTAACCTTCAAATAACAATTATTCTTGTTACCCTTTTCTGATCTGATTCTTCATCTTATACTCTTGACGAGTATATATGAAACTATGTAACAGATTAAAAAAATATCTTTTTGAAATTCCCTTTCTCGTCAGGAACTTCTTTTCTTTTGGATTGATTTAATAATAACACTCAAATACTTATTTGTCAATATAATTTTAAAATAATTTTGATAAAATTAGAAAGAATTGAAATTGTAATATATATATCAGAAAATTCAAACAATTATAAATACGATTAGAAATAGTTATAGCCATTTGCAATATATTCGGGGTTTTGCTATTGTTTCCGTCCATAAATACATGATACACTAAAAAATAGATGAAAAATACAGGCTATGGCATTGGGATAAAGAAAGGAGACCTACAGATATGGGAGGATTTTTTGGCGTTGCATCAAAAGAAGCATGTAATCTGGATCTTTTTTATGGAACAGATTATCATTCGCATCTTGGAACCCGCCGCGGAGGTATGGCTACTTACGGAAGTGATGGCTGGAAGAGAGCGATTCATAATATTGAAAATTCGCCGTTCCGTACAAAATTTGAAAAAGATGTTGATACAATGAAGGGAAATATTGGAATTGGATGTATTTCAGATTATGATCCACAGCCAATTCTGATCCAGTCGCATCTGGGGTGCTTTGGAATTACGACAGTAGGTAAGATCAATAATGCGGATCAGCTGATCCGGAATCTTTATGAAAATGGACATACACATTTTCAGTCTATGACCAATGGACAGATCAATTCTACAGAGCTGGTTGCGGCATTGATCTGTAAAAAGGATTCGTTTGTTGAGGGAATCCGTTATGTGCAGTCAGTAGTTGAAGGCTCGATGACGCTTCTGCTTCTGACAGAGAATGGAATTTATGCAGCCAGAGACCTTCTCGGACGTACACCGGTTGTGATCGGAAAGAAAGAGAATGCATACTGCGTTTCCTTTGAAAGCTTTGCATATATCAACCTTGGATACACAGATTACAAAGAGCTGGGACCTGGGGAAATCGTCTACGTGACACCGGAATCTGTGGAGACTGTAAGTCCTGCATGTGAAAAGATGAGAATCTGTTCGTTCCTGTGGGTATACTATGGATATCCTACTTCTTCTTATGAAGGGGTTGGTGTAGAAGAGATGCGTTACAACTGTGGAAAGCTTTTAGCACAGAGAGATGACCATTCGATCGACGTGGATATTGTTGCAGGAGTTCCGGATTCGGGTATCGCTCATGCGATAGGCTATGCAAATGAATCAGGTATTCCGTATGCAAGACCATTTATCAAATATACTCCGACCTGGCCAAGATCTTTCATGCCGACAACACAGAGTCAGCGTAATCTGATCGCCAGAATGAAACTGATCCCGGTACATAGTCTGATCGAAGACAGGAGCCTGCTGCTGATCGATGATTCTATCGTGCGTGGCACACAGCTCCGTGAGACGACAGAGTTCCTGTATCAGAGTGGCGCAAAAGAAGTGCATGTCCGCCCGGCATGTCCACCGCTTTTGTACGGATGCAAATATTTGAACTTCTCCCGTTCCAAATCAGATCTGGATCTGATCACAAGAAGGATCATCCGTGAGTGGGAAGGCGACAATGATGTCAATGTACTGGGGGAATATGCGGATCCGAACAGTGACCGGTATGCAGCAATGCTGGAGGAAATCCGCAAGAGACAGAATTTCACTTCACTTCGTTATCACAGACTGGATGATCTGATCAAATCAATCGGGATTGATGCATGCCAGGTATGTACCTACTGCTTTAACGGTGTGGAATAACAGGTAAATGAAAATATAAAACAGGTGTCCACGTAAGTATATCTTAGTGATATATCCCAGTGGGCACCTGTTTTTGTATATACGATTTTGGTGTATAAGGTGATGTGGAATGGTGTACAAAGTATGCGGAGCGGCAGCTCCTTCTGCAAAGCTGCACTATAGCAGCAGATCATCTATCTTCACATAGTCTCTCATCCGATATGCTTCAATTGCATTTCCATTGATCACATAGAACTTTTCGTTTGCATACACACCGCGGGTTCCAAGATAAGAATTACCGTTGACTTCCTCCTGCATCTGTACCTGGAAGCCCTGATCTTTATCGTAAGAAAGGATCACATACTGGTTGGCAGATCCGGAAAGCGGAAAGCCGATCAGATTCTTTTCCGTATCAACCAGTGCTGCACGGTAGTCAGAAAAGACATCCGAGTAATAGTACTGATCCAGTGTGTACTTGCTGACTTCCTTCACATCCGAAGGATCACTGATATCAAACATGGAAATCTTTACCCCGTTTGTAATGCCATTTTCATCGGTATCCATACCGATGCCAAGAAGCAGGTTATCATTGTAAAAATGCAGGTATTCCGAAAAGCCGGGAATTTTCAGCTTGCCAAGGATCTTCGGATTCTCCGGATCGGAAAAGTCTACGGAGAATAAAGGATCTGTCTGTTCATAAGTTACAAAGTAACCGGTATCGCCCAAAAATCTTGCGGAATAGACTTGTTCATTTTTGGCAAGATCCTCGATCTTACCGATTGTTTTCAAATCTGCATCCAGCACATAGACTGAATTGGACTGTGAAGAGCTTCCGACATTATGCGTAACCGTTGTCACCAGCCGCAACGTATTGTCATACTCATCAATGCTGAAGGAATCGTTCAGATATCCTTTTACTTTGCCCTGGGCAGAGCCGGAAAGTTTTCCTTTATTGTAAGACAGCTTGCGGAGGATCGTCTGATTCTTTGCCGCAAGATTATCTGCGAGGATACTGCTGTTCGCATACTCGTAAATATAAATGTTGTTCTCACTCACATAGACTTCGCCATTCTCAGACATGACTGCTTTCTGGTCTGTTGCCTTATCCGGACTAGAAGCGGAAACGGAGCTGACAACAAGGTACTGGTCTGCTGCATGGTTCGTCGGGAGATAGATATCCGACTGCTTCAGAAGATTGTCACCAACAAGCGGAACATAGGAAGGATAATCTTTTTTGGTGATCGTATCGTAAATATAATAGTCGCTGAATACATACAGATATCCGTCTTTAAAACGTGAAGTGCGGTAGTAACCACTCTGATCCACGGTTCCGATGGATTTCGGATTGTTGATATCTGCCAGATCATAAGTCTGGATACGGGTACAGCTGCCGCGGTACAAGGTTTTACTGTCAGAATCAACCTGCGTGTTCTGCATGTTGCCAAGGACAAAAAGCTTCTGGTCACTCAGGTAAAATTCGGATGCCTGAAAATTCTCATTCAGCGAAATACCGGAAACAACCTTCATCTGATCAGACCGGATATCTACAATGGAAATTTCCTGTGAGTTTGCTTTCAGTGTATAAAGATAACTTCCATCCGTTTTTACAATGTCTGCTTCACCGACGCCTTCTGTGCGGACGTTGGTATCGGAAAATGAAGTATCCACAGCACGTGCAGAGGCTGTTGAAGAATCCGAAGAGGAGCTGGAACTATCGGTGCGTGCACCACTGTCGGCTGTTTCAGTTGAATACATGACAATTCCGCTGTCGGTTGAACCGGTAACAGATGAAGAATCCAACTCATCCTGATAAGATTGCAGGTATGTGTAGATTTCATCATAATCGGTTGCCGTCTCTAAAGTATCGGAAGAGACAAGCTTACCGGAGGATGTACCGATTGAAGAACTGCCTTTTGTGGAAAAAGTGGCTGAGTCTGAAGAAAGATTCTGCTGGCGGATGTGGGCGCCAATGCCGACAACCAGTACCAGTGCGGCAGCGATAAGTCCTCCGCGCATCCGGTGGCCGCGGGAAAATCCATGCTTTTTCGGGATATGTCCGGAAGCCTGAGTGCTGTTATGCTCTTCCAGCATTTTCATAATCTGATCCGGTGCAAGGCTTTCCGGAACAGGAGTTTTTTCCGTAGATTGTTTTATTTTATCCAGTATTTCTTTTTCGTGATCTGTCATATGAAACACCTCCTATTACTCTTTTATCCTACTCTTTCAGAAGCCAGCTCATCTTTTCGAGGGCACGTTTTCTGCGGGAGCGGACTGTATTCGGGTTCAGCCTTAGCATTTTTCCAATCTCTTTACTGTTGTAACCGCCATAGACGGATAAGCCGATGATCAGCTGATCGTCTTCATCGAGAATAAGAAAAGCACGTTCCACATCTGTGCGGAGTCCGTCACAGTATGTGGCAGAAGCATGATCTTCTTTCAGCTCGGTCTCGGTCCGTTCACGGCTCTTTAACTTCCGGCGGCACACATTTGCCAGAATCTGAAAGATCCAGGAACGGAATGCTTCTTCTTTGCGTAATTTATGTATGTTCTCATAGGCGGAAAGAACGGCTTCACTGACGGCGTCTTCTGCATCCTGCGGATGATGCATCATGCAGAGCGCAAAACGATATAGATCCTGATAAACCGTCTTATATAATTCTTTAAATGCAATTGCATCGATCATAAGGTCCCTCCTCTCATAACAGGTTCTTTGTATATAAGAGTATAAAAAAGTCGGAAGTGTTGCAAAAAGGGACAGAAAAATTTCCGTCCCTTTTAAATCATATCATTGTCTGAGAAAAATTAACCTCTGTAATAATTGATCAGACATCCTTTGAGGATGATCTCACGTTCTGCATCCGTCAGATCACCGAGCTTCAGATCGATCTCCTTCAGATCATCGCCTACGACATAAGCCTTGATCGTGGAAGCTTTATCTTCTACTGCTTTGCGGATATCCGGCACGAAGAGATAGTCACCGTTCCTGAAAGAAAGCTTTGTGTGTTCCTCTTCGGTAATAAACGGAAGCATGCCCCAGTTGATCAGGTTCGAGCGGTAACGTTTGGTTGCGTACTCATTCGCGATATTCGCCCAGCCGCCGAGAACCTTCTGGCAGGAAGCAGCCTGCTCACGGGCAGAACCATCACCAGGTTTGACCGCGAAAATGGTACTTCCGACACCGATATTTCCTTTGCCGACTTCCGGATAAGACTTCTGGATTGCTGCCATCACCGGTTTTAATTCATCCAGTACATCCAGTGGACAAGTACCTGCTTCAATCGCTTTCTGTGCTTTCTGGACCTCTTTCGCGCGTCCTACATAGGCAGGATCCTTTCTGGAAAGTGCAAATTCAGCAAGTCCAAGCGGGTTGGAACGATAAGAAGAAGTCTCGCCGGACGGGATCAGTTCGTCTGTCGTTGTAACCGGATCGTGGATCTCAGATACAACCTTCAGGATCAGATTCTCAGGAAGAGCGCTCATTGCCGGCCAGTCTTTGATGTTCGGTCCGAATTTGATCTCAACCGAAGGATCAGCAACGCCGTGGCTGTCAAATACACGGTTGGCGTAAATTCTGGAATCAAAGTGGTAGGTCGGGTTCTTGTATTCAATATCAAAATCTGTTGCCGGAGTAAGGAAACCTTTGTTCGCAGCAGTTGCGGCAATGGAACGTGCATCCATAAGGGCAACAGATGCAATCTGTCCACTCTGCAGCTTGCTTCCTTCACGGTTCGGGAAGTTACGGGTAGAGTGACGGATGGAAAATGCATTATTTGCCGGAGTATCCCCTGCACCGAAGCACGGTCCGCAGAAGGCTGTCTTCACGATCGTACCGGCTTCCATCAGGTCAGCAACCGCACCATTTTTCACAAGCTCCATGTAGATCGGTGTACTTGCCGGGTAAACACTGAAGGTAAATTCATCTGATCCGATGTATTTGCCACGGATGATGTCTGCGGCAGCACAGATATTTTCAAAACCGCCACCGGCACAGCCTGCGATGATACCCTGATCGACATAAAGCTTACCATTTACGATCTTGTCCTGAAGAGAGTAATCCACAGCACCATCTAGGCTTACCAGCGCGCGCTGCTCTACATCGTGGAGAACATCTGCAAGGTTGGCATTGACATCCTCGATGGTGTAGACATTGGACGGATGGAACGGCATGGCGATCATAGGCTTGATCTCGCTCAAATTGACGTATACAAGACCGTCATAGTAAGCGACTGCGCCAGGCTCCAGTTCCCTGAAGTCATCACTTCTTCCGTGGATATCGTAGAACTCTTTGATCTTGTCATCGGTTCTCCAGATAGAAGAAAGGCAGGTTGTCTCTGTCGTCATAACATCGATTCCGATACGGAAGTCTGCACTTAATTTGCCAACGCCAGGTCCGACAAATTCCATGACCTTGTTATTGACATAGCCATTGCCGAAGGTTGCGCCGATGATTGCAAGGGCAACGTCCTGCGGTCCGACACCTTTCACCGGTTCGCCGTCCAGATAGATTCCGACAACGCCCGGCATCTTGATATCATAAGTCTTGTTCAGAAGCTGTTTTACAAGCTCCGGTCCGCCCTCTCCCATTGCCATGGTACCGAGTGCACCATAACGGGTGTGGCTGTCAGAACCAAGGATCATCTTGCCGCCACCTGCGAGCATTTCACGGGCAAACTGGTGGATAACGGCCTGATGAGGCGGAACATAGACACCGCCGTACTTCTTCGCACAGGTCAGTCCAAACATGTGGTCATCTTCATTGATCGTACCGCCGACTGCACACAGAGAGTTATGGCAGTTGGTCAGAACATAAGGGATTGGGAATTTCTCCAGTCCGGATGCTCTCGCAGTCTGGATGATTCCGACAAAGGTAATGTCGTGCGAAGTCAGCTTGTCAAATTTGATCTGAAGCTGCTGCATATTACCGGAAGTATTATGCGCATTTAAGATCCCATAAGCCATTGTCTCTTTTGCAGCAGCTTCTTTTGTTGTCTCAATCCCTGTCTTGCTTTTTACGGCAGCAAGTGCATCGGGTGCATCTGCAATTACCTCAGTACCGTGTAAAAGATAGGCACCGCCTTCGTATAATTTCACCATATCATGTCCTCCTATTTTTTGTTTTCTATGAATTTCATGTGGTCTGCGACCATCAAAGCGATCTTAAATGTCAGGGCGTCCTCAAAGACTCTGACATCCAGCCCGGTCTGCTTCTGGATCTTCTCCAGCCGGTAGACGAGCGTATTCCGGTGGACGAAAAGCTGTCTCGCTGTCTCCGAAATATTCAGGCTGTTTTCAAAAAATTTATCAACTGTGGATAAGGTTTCTTCGTCAAACTGATCAACGGTATTTCCGGCAAATACTTCTTCCAGGAACATCTCACATAAGGAAACGGGAAGCTGGTGGATCAGCCGTCCGATACCGAGTTCGCGGTAGGATAAAATATTGCGTTCCGGATAGAAGATACGTCCCACATCCAGAGCCATGCCAGCTTCTTTGTAAGACTGTGAGACCTCTTTGAGCTCGGGAATGATGGTTCCGAAGGAAAGCCGGACATTGACCATAGCTTCGGTGTTGATCGCATTCACCAGCATATCGGCAGTCGAACGGATCGTATCATAATCATCCGTACTGTCAAGGGACTTGATCAGAATAATATGTCCCTCATCTACGGCAGTAACAAAATCGCCGGTTCCCGAGGAATAAATCCCACGGATCATATCCAGGACGATCGTGTCATCCGGATTCTTCGGTTCAATCAGATAGACGACTCTGCGCTGCTCCACTGTAATACCAAGCTTTTTCGCCTGATTGTAGATATCTACGAGAAGCAGGTTATCCAGGAGCAGGTTCTGGATAAAACGGTTACGGTCAAGACGTTCGCTTCCGGATCTTAAAAGGCTCTCCAGCTGGCAGACACTTAAGCGTCCGCTGGTATGCACATCAATCTCATTATTGTGCTCGATCACGAAAATATAAGTCAGTTCATCATCATCATAAACCGGAAACAGACCATAGCATTCATCCAGGTGCTCCTCCGATACGCCGGTAACCTCCAGCTCTTTAAAAAATGAGCAGACAGCTTTTTTTACTGCAGGCTTCTCCTTACCTACAGCTGCAAGCATCACTCCGTCTGTGTTCCAGATGGAACAGTTACACTCGATGATATCCCCTATTTCATTGATTGTTCTCTGTAAAATCTGGTTGGATAACAATCCGTTCACCTCTCCATTCTTTTCAATATATGACAAATGGGAGAATTGTGAAATTCCCCCATCTTCTTCTGACAATACAATCTGATATTATTTTAGCAAATGTTTCACACTTTAGCAAGCTAAAATGAAAAACGTTCTCTTTTATTCGTATTCGTCATCGCGTCTGTCAAGCATGGCAGCAACGATTTCAAGAATCACAGCAAGACCGATCATAGATGCAGCGGCAATCTTTCCGGCAGTGCCGGTTGCAGCCTGTGCGATACCGCCGACAACCGGAACAGAAAGCTTTACTTTTCCGATGTAGTTGTTGTAAGGGATCGGATTCATATCTTTTTCCTCATTGGCATCTCCTTTGGTGATAAACTGTCCCATCGCCGGGCTGTTGGATACTACACGGTGGGTGATGATCGAGCCGTCTGCATTGTTGCTGTAAAAAGCAATGACATCATCTTTGACGATCGTGTCTGGTTCTTCATGCCGGACATAGACCAGGCTTCCCGTCGGGATCGCCGGTTCCATGCTCCCACTGATTACGGTGTATATCTGAAAACCAAAAGCTTTCGGAAGCGTCAGCGGAATACAGGCAAGAATCAGTACTGTCAGTAAAACAGTGCCCAGTGCACTGCAAAATGCAGCCACCGGGCTTTTCTTTTTCTTCGTTCTCTTCAAAAAAGACTTCTCCTTTAGTGCCGCGCTTTTTTTATTTTGCACGTTTTTTCAAGAATACGATCAGTCCTACGAGAGCTGCTACCGCAACAACGATAATGCCGATCCCTGCTGCGATCGGAGTCTTGCTCGTCTTGTCTTTCGCATCGATATTTCCTTTTGGAGTGTCTTCATCATCCAGATCTACCAGAGACTTTGGTGTCTGTTCATCCGGTGCGGTGGTCGTATCGTCTGTCGTATCCTGAGAATTGTCTGCATTCGTTGTACCACCGGCAGTACCGCCTGTTGTAGTACCACCCGCTGTAGTGCCACCTGCTGTAGTACCACCTGCTGTAGTACCACCTGCTGTAGTACCTGTACCAGTACCGGCGACTGCACCTGTTGTACCGGCAGCTCCGGTTGTACCTGCTGCACCGGCAGGAGTTGCGGTTCCAGGAACTGTTGTTGTGACGGTAGTTGTTGTCTCAACGATACGGTCTGTAGCTCCCGGTGTGTAGGTAAACGTAAATACATTCTCAGATTCATTATCACTCAAAGTCTTTGTAAGTGCAAGAGCATCCGGAATATAATTTTCAACGTAACGGTAAGCAACGACCGGCTTGTCGCCGACGTTTCCGTAGAAGGTCTGGCTCTCTGCCAGTGATTTACCGGATGCATCCTGATAATTTACGGTATAGGCAACCATGTTGCCTTTGATTCCGTAAGCGACTACATAGTCAGTATCTTTATCAACGGTAAAGGAAGGAGCCGCAAGTGCTTCGTCATTGTCACGTCCGCTGAGACGGATTCCTTTGACATAATACTTGTCGTCTGTTACCTGGATGTCATTCAGATTGAAAGTAACGGTAGAACCGGAAGCAATGTCTGCCTGCTCGATCTTGTTCTGTCCGTTAATTGTTCCTTTGTTACCTGCGGATAATGTTACCTTGTAGGTATACGGTGTAGTATCATCTGCCATAACGCTCATTGTGGATGCACCGAGTGTCATGGATACAGTCAGAAGAGAAACCAGTAATCTTTTCCATTTTTTCATCTGCTTACTCTCCTTTCTGTCTGCGTCTTTTTGTGTTCTTATTGAGTGTGTAGATACCATATGCAAGAAGGATCAGTCCACTGATCAGTGCAAGCACACAGAAGAGAAGAACTCTTGCGGTATCACCGGTCTTAACGGTATTGGTTGTTTTTACAATCTTATTCTTGGTGATGGTTTTGCCGGCTGAAACCTTTTCTACTGCAAAGTTCATGCGGAGCTTTGCGAGTGTGAGCTGATAACCGTTGCCCTGTGTCTCACCTTCAACACCGACGGTAAGGTGTACCGTTCCGGTATTATTGGAAGCAAGTCTTCCGAGGTAGAAATATTCTTGGGTTGAGTTATCAATCTGCTTCAGACCTTCTCCTGCTTTGGAAGCGCCTTCCCCTCCGACCGTTGAGCTGTCATAGAGTACCTTTTCGGCATTGTCACTTCCAACATAGGTCAGCTTGTATTCGTAAGCACCACCCTCTGCGGAAGACTGTGCATCCTCCAGTGTCTGGATCACTTCGTTGGTCATGTACCAATCGGTATCCGTACTGTCGGAGTTCTTAAGCTGAACCTTGAGCTCGATGCTGTCACCCGGCTGGATATTTGCCAGCTCGTCAGTCACATCGGAGCTTTTAAAATTACTTTCCATCTTGCCGCCGGTGAAATTAACCTGCCATCCGTCGGCTCCCTGATAATCTTTTGCAAATGCAGTTGTGTGTACCCCTGCTGCCATTATCACTGTCATGGCGAGGCACAAAATTTTCTTTTTCATACTCTGTACCTCCCTACTGTAAGCTCATTGTTGTTTCGTCGTCTGATACATTCACGTCCACGCCCCAGGCACTCTTGATCGCGTCCTTTGCGTTGTGTGTCTGAACTGCATCCACCTCTGCGTCAATGTGGAAGGTGTAGCCATTGTACTTGTAAGTATAAGTGATGTTTTTGACTTTTTCAGATTCGGTTACATGCTTTGTTACATCCGATGCAATCGAAGGATTGATTCGGAGTGTATTCGATAATGCCGGTGTGGTATCTCCGGCTGCAACTGCCTTGGTATAATAAAGAACGGTACGCTCTTTCGTGGACTGTGCATCTGCAACCTGCCATCCATTGTCTGTGAGGAAGTTCAGCTCGATCAGATCCGGTGAAAGTTCGGTGTTCTTTTTACCTTTTTCGTCCTGCCAGCTCTTTGTGATGATCACACGTACAAAGGTGTCGATTGTACCGCTGTTCTTGACGCTGATTGCTTCGTTATATTTCTTGCCGGGTGTAAATGTCTCATCCTTTCCAAGAAGGTTTGTGAGAAGTGTACCCTCTGAGGTTCCCTTCCATTCATTGTTCGATACATAATCCCGGCTGCTGACTACTTTGTCATTTTCCAGAAGAGATACGCCGATACTCTGCATATTCATCTGTGCGGAATAATTCTCACTGTAGTAAGTGAGTGCGGCGCGTGTACTGCCGACAGTGCTTCCAACCAGCAGGAGTGCTGCGGCTGTCAGGACCAGGGCAGGTTTCTTTGGAAATGATTTCTTTTTCTTTTTCATTCTCATTACCTCCTACTCTGTCGTCTGTGTGCTGTCGTCTTTGATTACGTGATTCCAGTCGGCGTATGGATTGCCGTCCTCGTCGTAGAGAACCGGGGTGCATTCCTGGATAACTACGATGTTAAATTCTTCCGGTTTGTCATCTCCTGTCGGAAATGTGTAAGAGATATTGAGTTCCGGTGTGGTTTCGCCTGCCGGAAGAACATCTTTATAGTACCAGTAGCCATCTTTTCGGTCTTCCCATCCGCCATTTGGAGCAGTATAGGTAAGTTCCATTGGGGCAAATGCTTTTACTCTTACGAAGCAATCATAATCACCGGTATTTGTAATGGTGACGTGCTTGCCATCTTTATCGACTGTTTCGTTAGGGATGGTTTCGGTAAATCCCATATTCATCGTCACACCGCCACCGGCTGTTGTATAAGTTGTGAAGTATGCCATTGCACTTCCAACTGCCAGGGTTCCGGTAAGAGCAAGTGCTGCCGCTGCCATGATAAGTGGTTTCTTATGTAACTTTCTCATTCCGACTCCCCCTTCCTAGTTCTTTGCTGCTGGTTTGGTGTACTGATATTGACCATTTTCGTCCAGCTTGAAATTATTTCTTATGCCGTATCCGCCATTCATATTGTCATCGATATCATTTGTAAAGGAAACGGATACCGGAGCACCCTTTTCATCGGTTGCTATAATCTTGGTCGTTTGATCATTTGCTGAGGTAAGCTTGTAGCTTGCACCGCTGTACACTTCTGTAACAGTTACCGCAGCTCCTGCAGGAATCTTTGTAATTGTTACGGAAGAGTCGCCTGCGGCCTCAAAGTCAAGTGATTCGATGCGGGTTTCTGTTTTACCTTTAAGAGGTGTAATTTCAATCTGGAATACGAAGGTTGCTTTCTTACCGGTTGTTGCATTATGATTTGCAAGTGTTTTATTGATCTTCAGATCACCATATCTTGCATGTTCTTCCGGTTTCAGACCAATTGCGTTGGTATCTGTCAGATCGTAGATCCAGTCATCGTTACCACTGCTGTAATAATTGTTGGTCGGAAGTGATACCAGGTAAGGGGTAAAGGTATAGGTATAATTCGTGGTAACTACTTCCGGTGTATCTACAAGGTAAAGTCCTGTAGCAAGATCAGCCAGACTTCCGGTCCCAGCTGCTAAAGTAACTTTAGCGGTTGGTTTTACGGAATCTTTCAGCAGCTTCTGTGCCTCTTTGGCACGTGCAGCCCATTTGCTTGCTGCATCGTTATTATCAGCCCTTACCGAAGATACATCAAGTCCGGTGAAAGCTCCGGTTGCGGTATAGTTACCGGATACGTCTACATCTGCCACCTTATAAAGATTCACTGTAATGTCAGTGCCAGTATCTGTCAGTTCGTTGCCCTCTCCGCTTACACTGAATGCAACCGAACACTTTCGGTCCGTCTCAATCGCATTCGCAGCTCTGGCACCAGGCAGAGTGAGAAGCGGAAATGCAAGAGCGAGAGCTAACAAAAACGTTGTTCCTTGTTTTAATCGTTTATTCATCATCGCCTCATGTCCTCCTTAAGAAATCTTGGTTATTCTTTGTGAGCGTTTCTCTTGGAAAGAAATCTTAAGAGAATGATCACAAGAATCGTGATTGAAAGTCCTAAAATTAAATAAAGCATATAATAATTCTGAATGGCTTTTACCATAGAATCTGTAACTGATTCGGTAGCATCCTCTTCGCCGTTATATGGAACTCTGGTTCCTCTTACGAGAAGACGATGAGAGTTGACTCCATATGGTGTACAGGTAAATAAAGTTACCTGATCTTTTCCTTCTTCAATCTGGAGTGCTTTCCCCAGTGTTTCATGATCGTCTTTGTCTACCATCGGGAGGATTTGATCCACCTTATAGGCAAGTACATCATCCAGAATGTGGATGTAAAATTTATCACCGACTTTGAGCTGGTCGATATCGGTAAATAGCTTTGCACTCGGTAGTCCGCGGTGTGCGGCGAGTATGCTGTGGGTACTTTTGCCTCCGATCGGAAGCTTTGTCCCGTTCAGATGTCCGACTCCTGTCTGAAGTTCATCATCACCGGTGCCATGGTAAATGGCAAGCTTGATATTGATCTTCGGGATGGATAAATATCCCATGACGCCGTCATCTGCGATATTCAGAACCTTCCAGTATTCGGTATCCTTCAGATCACCATCTTCTTCTCCAAACACATCTCCGAAGAGGTTGTTGCTTTGGATGGTGGCGTTGAAAGCTTTCGCCTTCTCCCATTCCGATGAAAAATCTTCGGGTTTCATATCCTGGATTGTATTGTCATAGCTGCTGATCAGCTGATTCTGTCTGTAGGTGTTCCACTGGTTGGATACCGTCGGATAAATCAGGATCCCAAATCCTATCAAGAATAACAGACCGAAAAGGAAGGTTGAGATTTTTCTTTTCATAGGCAAATGTTCCTTTCTCGTTCTTATTCTTTTTAAGAGGTCTTCTCTTCGGCTTCGAGAGCTTTCTGTTTTAACTTCTTCTCCTTTAAGTATAACACAAGAATGAAGAATGCGGTAACTGCAAGACCAACAATTACCCAAAGAAGATAATTTGTATGAAGACTGATGCCACTAAGTGGTGTCTTCTCGTCTGCGACCTTCTGTTCTTCGTAAGGTACGCGGTGACCACGGACCAGAAGTCGTTCGGTATTGACTCCGTATGGAGTACAGGTTAAAAGTGTTACGAGATCCTCTCCTTCTTCGACTGCAAGAGCAGAGGTTTCTTCCGGTTTTACTACGGAAATCTTATCTACTTCATAACATAAGGTTTTGTTTAATACATGGATCAGAAAATGATCCCCTTTTTTCAGCTGATCCAGATCTGTAAAAAGAGATGCACTGGGAAGTCCACGGTGTGCGGAGATAACGGAATGTGTACTTTTGCCACCAATCGGAAGGGAGCTTCCTTCCAGATGACCTGCGGTCTGCTTCAGAACATCTTCTTTTGTGGTGTGGTAGATCGGGAGCTTGATATCGATCTTTGGGATCTCTACAATTCCCATCATCTCATCACCGGCAATGTTCAGTGTGTTCATGTAGGTCTGGTCTTCTTCACTGGCATCTGCAATGGCGAAAGAGTCAGGAAGGATACTTGGAAGTAAGGCTTCGTTGTAGGCTTCTGCTTTCTTAAGCTCTGCATCATAGTCGATTCCGTTGGATGCTTCTTTTTGAGATACTGTCTGCTCATAACTGCTGATTAATTGTTTCTGTCTGTAGTTATTCCACTGATTAGCTACGAAGGGATACAGCAGTAAGGACAAACCGGCTAAAAATATGATTCCAATCATTAATTTGCTTGTTTTGCTTTTCATCCGAACTCTCCTTGCTGTTGTATTATTTTTTATGAATCCGGGGCATTTGCCCCGGATTCCATATCTGATTATAAATAATCATGAAAGATTATTTGTTTGTTTTTTTGCGGCTTGCGAAGAATAAGCCAGCTGCTGCGATCATGATGAGGCATCCAGCGATTGTGAAGATTGTAGTACCGATACCACCTGTTGATGGAAGAGCGGAAAGTTTTGTATCTGTCATGGAAGTATTAGCTGTAAGGACTGCAGCTGCTTTATCGCCTTTTACTGCTAATGTTGCTTCAGCCTGATCCTGATTTACAGAATATCCTTCTGGAGCTGTTTTCTCTTTAAAGTAGTATGTTCCAACATCAAGACCCTGAACTTTTACAGTACCGTCTGCTTTAGTGAAAACTTCTGTTACAGTACTATTTGGGTCGTATTTGTATACACCGTCAGCAAGTTTTGTGAATGTTAAAGCTTTAGAATCTTTGCTGTCTTTTCTAACTTCAAAACCAGCATTTGGAAGTTTTACATTATTTTCACCAGTCTTTGTTAATGTAATATTACCCTGATAAACTTTGATTTCTGTACTTCCGAAATCTGTTGTTCCTTCATGTCCTGCTGCTGCTTTGTTTGTAATAATGTCTTTGTCAGATGTTACTTTTACTTTGTAAGTAATTACTACTTCTTTTCCCGCATTACTGTTTGCATCATTGATCATGTTACTTAAGTCTACACTGAATTTTGTTGTGTCCCAATTGATAGGATATGCTGTTGTTACATCTTCTCCACCAAGAGTAATTGTTGCACGTTCTTTTTCAATGTATTCAGCACCTGTTAATTCATCATATGCCCAGAATGTTTTATCTTTATCTGTAGGTGCAATGAATGGAACGTTTGTTTTTACTGTGTAAGTAAGGATATCACCTGTTGCTACTACATTATCTGTATCAACAGCTTCTTTTTCTACTTTAGTTGGTGTTTTCTTTGCGTCCAGTTCTGCATCTACTAAAGATGGATAATCATATTTTACTGTACCTTCTTCTTCAGTAATAGTAACTTCACCAAATCCAATATATGCACTCATGATGTTATAGGTATAACCTGCTTCAGTTGCTTTAACAAGATAAACACCTGCCGCATTTACTGTCTGTGATTTTTCCATAGAAACAAAGGTTACATGATTCGCTGCAGTGGCCTGTGCGGCACTTAATTTATTTGCATCTACGTTACCAGCTGGAATCATTGCTTCAATAGCTTCCTGAGCATCTTTTACACCAAATGCTTTTACATAATCGGTAGCAACAGTATCATTTACAAATGCCCATCCTGTTTTTGTTGACTGATCAGCTTTAATTACCTGTGCGTAAGTTAATGTAGCCTTATCTGCGTTCTTAACTGTGATAGTTGCAGTATCTTTTGTTGCAGCAAACGATGTCATACTCATTCCGAGTACCATAGCCAGTGTTAATAACACTGCAAAGATTTTTCTCATCTTCTTCATATTTTTGTCTCCTTTTCTTTTAAGGGCTTTGCCCATTTTTTATTGTCCCCTCATATGGGATAATAACGTTTTTGTGTGGCAAGAAGCCACTGAAAAATTAATCCTTACAATTATTTTCCCAGCACCTCCTTGCATTTGTTTTTATAGCCATGAGCAAAACTCCACACATTCAGTATTTATGCGGGTTTGCGAGGCATGGCAACCTCATTAATCACTTCAAATTTATAGTAACAATCAGCTCCAAATGGTATAATTAAGTTGTCAAAATCAATTCACCGAAAGGAGCTGATTGTTATCTATCGTCAAGAAATTTTGAAAGACATTCGTCTTTTCACTTCACAACCAGTTGCAAAGTTTTATGATTCTCTTTTTCTGAATCTTGATTTATCCTTTGTTCCGGAATTTCCCAAGACAGGAAGGAAAGGCTTTTCAAATCACGCTATGATTTGTTCCTTTATTGTCATGAAATGCGAAGGTTTCTCCATGATTTCCGATCTTGTCGATTATCTTCACAATAATCTTCTGATTGCGCATTTTTGTGGCTTTGATATTTCTCGTCCACTTCCTTCTTATTGGACTTTTGATCGCTTCCTGAAAAATTTCGATAACAAAGTTCTCTCTGAAATCATGAAAACTCAGGTGTTATTCCTTTCTAAAGAAGGTATTGTAGACACTTCTTTTATTGGCTTAGATTCAACCCCTGTCTCTGCAAATACTTCACAGAATAATCCGAAATCTTTTCTCTCAAATAAGTTTAAACCCGGAAATCAACCAAGGGCGGATTCGGATTGTA
>PPYF01437548.1_pt1 | contig 37812 bp, 31 predicted proteins | sample 1559871 | NCBI WGS metagenome assembly PPYF01 (sample SAMN08240021, study PRJNA423297) | Human gut metagenome, whole genome shotgun sequencing project.
GATGAACTTGAAAAAAATAAGGATTCCATGAACGAACTTGAGTGGATCGGAAAAAATTTATAAAGCACACACCAAATTCCTGTTTGTAGACCTAAAACAGAATACCGTTCCTTACATAGCAGTCATGCGCTTCGGTGCCTGGCTGCTAATTTTTTGCGAAAGGAGCAGTATCGAATGAAGCTTGTATTAGCGGAAAAGCCCTCGGTTGCCATGAGTCTCTCGAAGGTGATCGGGGCAAATCAGCGCGGGGATGGTTATATGGAGGGCAATGGCTACCTTGTCAGCTGGTGTGTGGGGCATCTGGTGGAACTTTCTCAGCCGGAAGCCTATGATGAAAAATATGCTAAGTGGAGATATGATGATCTTCCGATATTGCCGGAACATTGGCAGTATCAGGTATCTGCCAGCACGAAAAAGCAGTTTGGAATCCTGAAAAAGCTCATGCAGCGGAAAGATGTGGAGAGCTTGGTCTGTGCAACCGATGCAGGGCGCGAGGGAGAACTGATTTTCCGACTGGTTTACCATCAGTGCAGCTGCAAAAAGCCGGTGGAACGACTTTGGATTTCCTCGATGGAGGACAGTGCGATCCGGGAAGGCTTTCAGAAGCTCAGACCGGGAACTGAATATGATGCCTTGTATGAGGCGGCTTTATGCCGGGAGCGAGCAGACTGGATTGTCGGAATCAACGCCACCCGGCTTTTTTCATGTCTGTATGGTCAAACCCTGAATGTGGGGCGCGTGATGACACCAACACTTGCGATGGTGGTTATGCGGGATGCAGCAATCCGGGCTTTCAAGCCGGAGTCGTTCTACTCGGCAGAATTGAAATTTCGGGATTTTCAAGCAGGCGGTGAGCGAATGAAAGAAAAAGCAGAAGCAGAAAAACTGGTGGCAGAGTGCTGTCAGGCAGAAAGTGCCATCATTACCAAGGTGGAGCAGAAAGAAAAAGCAGAGAAGCCCCCGACCTTGTTTGATCTGACATCGCTTCAGAGAGAAGCAAACCGGCAGCTGGGATTCACTGCCCAGCAGACCCTGGATTACACACAGGCTCTGTACGAGAAGAAACTCGTAACCTATCCCCGTACCGACAGCCGGTATCTGACAGATGATATGGCACCGCTGGTGCCAGAACTTGTTTCTGTGATCCAGCAGAGCTTTCAGATTCAGCCGGATGTGCCGGCACCGGTGAATGCAGCGCAGGTCATCAATTCCAAGAAAGTCACCGATCACCATGCCATTATCCCTACAAAAACAGCGGCAGATTATGACATTTCCTCTCTTCCCAGTGGAGAACAGGCGATTCTTACTCTGTTGGCGGTGCGGCTGATTTGTGCAGTCGGAACACCTTGCCTCTATGCAGAAACCGTAGTAGAAGTGGAGTGCGCCGGTCAGAAGTTCCGTACAAAAGGCAAAACAGTTACGGATATAGGCTGGAGACGATATGCAGGAAAGTCAAGTGAAGAGGCTGAGAAGAATGCGGAGGCAGGTGAACTGCCGGAGTTTTCGGAAGGCATGACACTGGAACTTGCCGGTGTCGATCTGAAAGAAGGTAAGACCAGCCCACCCAAGAGGTTTACCGAAGATCTTCTGCTTTCAGCAATGGAAAGTGCCAGCTCGGATGAATTTCCAGATGGCGTAGAGCGAAAAGGCATCGGCACACCGGCCACACGCGCTGCTATCATCGAAAAACTGGTGCAGAAAGGCTTTATCGAGCGCAGGGGCGATAAGAAAACAAAATACCTTTTCTCTACGGATAAGGGAAATGCGTTGGTGACGGTGGTGCCGGAACAGATTCAGTCCCCGTCCATGACGGCAGACTGGGAGGAAAAACTGCTGAAAATGGAACATGGCGAGTATGACAGCGATGCCTTTATGGAAGAAATCAGCAGCATGGTCAGCGGACTTGTTAAAACCTACGAGGCCGTAAAAGGTGCTGATGTGCTGATGCAGCCGGAACGCAAGGTCATTGGCTCCTGTCCCGCCTGCGGCAGTGATGTCTGTGAAACGGCAAAGGGTTGGTTTTGCAGGGATAAGAACTGTAAATTTGCACTCTGGAAGGAAAACAGATTCTTTCAGACACTGGGAAAGCAGATGACAGAGGAACTGGCAAAGCAACTGGTAAATCAGGGAAAAGCACGGCTTACCCATTGCTATTCCAGGAAGTCCAATCGTTACTATGACACAACCGTTCATGTAGAGACCGGCGAGGACGGTGCAGCAGCATTTAAGCTGGAGTTTGGAGGTAAAAAATGAGCATGAAAATGATGAATGCAGCTTATCTGGTGGATAATGTCGCTCTGCTTTCCTTGCAGGAAAAGCAGGAGGGCGTGGAATTCCATTGTTTTGATATGGACAGCAAGGTGCAGATTGCCGAGGGACACATTGGCTGGGATGTGTTGGATAAACAGCCGTTTTCTACGCTGGAAGAAAGCGCGAGGGTGGCAGCACTCAAGGAGATTCCCCAGCTGGACGGTCTTACCGTTGCGCCGGTAGCCCCGGAGATGCTGGAGCAGATGCGCGGCGGCAGAAAGGTTCTTTGGCAGATGAAAAAGGCTGATCCTGAACTGGAGAATGCTAAAAATATCCGGTTTATCACCAGCAGCTACGAGGATCGGTTCAAAATTCCGGATGGCAGTGCGGTAGAGATTGAGTATCCGAATCGGAAATTCTCAGCCCGCTGCGAATATATGGACGAATATCATCTGCGCCTTGGGTATGATGTTCTGCACATCTGTCAGCTGGCAGAAATGCTGGAACGCGGTGGCGGTACATGCCGACCGGAGCCGCTGATTACGGAAGAACGCAGCGCATGGGATTTGGGAAGCAAGGGCTTTCTTGCCATTCAGACCTGTGAGGACGGTTACGACTATACCTTATATCATAAGGACTTCACTGAAATTGACGGTGGACAGATCGACAACCCAGAAATCAGCATGAATGCGGCCAGAGACCAGATCCTTTCGGATTATGGATTCGGTGGACGCACCATGACGCGGATTGACTATGATGAACTTTGTGATCGTGCAGAGGATGCAGAAATCAGCAGACGGGAATCTGTGCTGGGTAAACTCTCGGATTTGTCTTCCAGAACGGATACGCCGGTGAAAGCTGCCAAGGCGAAGGAGGCGGAGCGATGAAATACAAGTTCACGAAGGCGGAGCAGGAAACCGTCATCAATTTTGACAATGAACTGGATACCGCCAGTGTTTACACCCATGACAGCCGCCTGATTAAGAAGCTCCGGGAACTGCGAAAACAGTATCCGGAGCAGTTTGTTTTGGAGCACCGGGAGCATGGGGCGGTCACTTATACGATTCCGAAACGCTGCGTCGGTATCCGACCGCCGTACAGTGAAAAGCGGCGGGAACAGCAGCGACAAGAAGCAAAGGAAAACGGCCTGCCGTTTATGGAGAAGGGAGAAATGAACGATGGCAAGAATTGAAAAATGGGATGAAGTGCATGGAAATCAGGCACCGGACGAAAGAATGATGGCATTTCTCGACAGTGCTACCGACCAGTATGCGATTTTGCAGCTTCGCCGCATCGAGGATACGGTATATGAACGCTTTTCGTCTATGCGCGAACTGGAACGGATGGGGCTGGAACCGGATATTGACCATTATGAAGTGGTTTATACGGCTCCGCTGCTTCCCTACAAGGATCAGAATACGATGTTGGAGGAACTGTATGCGAAATTCAATGTTTCCCGCCCTGATGATTTTACTGGGCATAGTCTTTCTGTGTCTGACATCGTGGCTTTACGGCAGAATGGTGTTGTAAGCTGTCACTATGTGGATTCCATCGGCTTCCAGGAGCTGCCCGGATTTTTGAAACCGGAGAATTATCTGAAAGCCGCAGAAATGGCAATGGAAGACGATTACGGTATGATTGACGGCGTAATCAATAACGGAAAGAAGGAAGAACCGGCGGAGAAAGCATCGGTTCTGGATCAGCTGAAGGAAAAGCAGGAGGCGGTGCCGCCTGCGCCGCCTCGTAGGTGCTGCGAAGAAAAGGAGTTATAAATGCGTTTTACGGATGACGAATGGATGCTCATGATGCTTTACAGTCCTGGCACACGGACAGGGCTGATTGCAGAGCTTCAGATGATGCAGAAAAGTCTGACCGGCAGAGATAGAAACCTGCGCAGGTGGACGGCCTCGCTGCTTGCGAAACTGGCAGAGATGACGGATGCAGAATATGAGGCACTGGATTTGTATCCAGACGAATAAAGGAGAGGAGGAAAAAATAGATGATGACGAAAACGGCTTATTATATGCAGATGGCGCAGGAAGCTGCGGCACAGATCACTGGCAGCAAAGAGCAGTGGACAGCGTTTCTGACCACATCCGCACGGCTTTATAAGTATCCTTTTGCGGAGCAGCTGATGATCTATAAGCAGAGACCAGAAGCGACGGCCTGTGCAGAGTACGATCTCTGGAATGATCGGATGAACCGCTATGTGAAGCGTGGCTCCAAGGGCATTGCTCTTTTGGACATGCGCGGCGAGCAGCCGAAACTGCGGTATGTATTTGATGTGGCAGATACCGGAGAACGGAAGAATTCCCGACCGGTACAGCTCTGGAAAATGAATGCGGAGCATGAGCAGCCAATCATTCGCGCACTGGATACAGCATTTGATGTTTCTGCCGGTGCTGGGTCTCTGGAAAATCATATCATGGAAGCGGCAGAACGCCTTGCAAGGGATTACTGGGAGGAAAACCGCAGGCAGATCAGTGACATCGTTGCAGATTCCTATCTGGAAGGATATGATGAACTCAACATCGGAGCTTCCTTTAAGAGAGCTGCCGCTGTCAGCATCGCATATTCCGTCTTTACCCGGACGGTGGGCAATGCAGATGACTATTTTGAGCACGAGGATTTTCTGGACATCTTTGATTTTAATACGCAGGCTGCCGCCAATGTGCTGGGAACTGCGGTCAGCGAAATGTCCAGCCAGATCTTCCGGGAAATTGAACGCACGATCCGAACCTATGAAAAAGACAAGCAGGCAGAAAGGAGCCAAAACTATGATGGAGCTGAATTACACGAAGAACGGCGATTACCTGATTCCGGATATCCAGTTGTCGGTGCAGGAACAGAAGCCTCTGGGCAAGTACGGGAGGATGCGCAGAGCATTCCTGCAGGAGAACAACACGCTGCTGTACAATCACCTGATCCTGACCGAGAAGCTGTATCCGCACCTGTGGGAGATTCAGGAGACAGCGACCGCACGGATGGAGCAGATGATGGCGGAGCTTCTGAAAGCGAATCCGGCACCGGACAAGAAATCGAACCAAATGGCCTGGGTGCAGCACATGAACATGCTGAAAGCGCAGGCAGAGGAAGTCATTCTGACGGAACTTATCAACAGCTAAACTTTATGAGCCTGTTTCAGTCCGAGGCAGAGCAGATTCAGAAAATTGATGCGGCGGCAGAAAATGCAGCCAGAGAAGCGGAGAGCGAAAAGCCCTCCGCTTTTGTCATTTCTGAGGATGAAATCGACCGGATGCTGCGGACAGGCTCCAATTTTGAAGGCGGAAAGATCCGTATTTATGCGCTGTATCAGCAGCAAGGGGACGCAAAAGAACGAGCTGCATTCTTGAAAGCGGAATACGGTCTCGGTGGCCACAGCTATACCTTTATGGATGGCAGTCGCGGTTTTGCCGATTATAACGGAAGAGGTATTCTGCTTCGCAATTATGACCATGACCGGGAAGTGCGACTCACATGGTCGGCGGTGGATAAGCGGTTAGACCGGCTTGTGGAAAATGATCAGTACCTGACCGCGCTGGAAATGGAAGAGTATCGGAAGCTGGAGCAGGAATACGGCGCGCCGCTTCCTATGCCGACTGCCGCCCATGTGTTTCCGCCAACGCCACCGGAACGCTACGATACCGGAAATGAGCATGTGGACAACATGCTGAATACGGCTGCGAATGTATATGCCCGGAGTGAACTGGCGGCACCACAGCGGTTTACCGTGATGGAGACAGACGATGGTTATGCGGTCTGGGATGATATTCAGGACGGCATTCATGTGGAGCCGGATGGTGTCAGCGAAGAGTTTACCAGCGAATGGGAGGCAGAGACCTACCGCCAGCAGTTGATTGAAAAAGTTCAGGAACGGGAAGCAAAAGACTGGCTCTATGTTGAACAGAGCAAGCAGAATTTGCAGCAGGACATTCCATTCCCAGATGTGGAATCCGAAGAAGTACAGGAATCGGCTCACGCAGAGACAGATCCTCTGGTACTGGAAATGCAGGAACACGCCAGCGAACTTTCCAGAGAGTCTGGCTATGCACCGGATGAACGGTTTGTGGTCACAATGACCGGCGAGAACTTTCCGGATTCTAAAGATGCGTTTGCCATCTGGGATTATGTCAAAGAAGAGTATTACGGATATTCGGACGGAAAAGTGCAGACATTTGCCGATTATGTGAGTGCATCAGAGGCGTTGCAGGAGATTCGCGGCAGGAACATGGAGGCTGAAAAAGAGCCTGCAACTGTGCAGCCAGAACCCGCAGCTCCGGTGCAGCCGGATTATCGCGTTGGCGATACGCTGTATCTGGACGGAAAGGCATTTACGATTGAAAAAGTCGGGCTTTTCGATGTGGAACTTCGGGACCCGGATTCCGTGTATCCGATCTTCCGCTCGGAAAGCAAGGAAAATCTGGCAAGAATTTTGGGGCATGAGGAAAATGTTCACCTGCACAATCTGGTGGTTGATCTGAATTCTGGAAAAGAAGAAGCGTTCCGGGCAGGGCATGAAGCAAAACATGCGGAGAACTACCGCATCAACAGCTTTCACCTCGGCGAAGGCAGTCCTAAGCAGAAATTCCGTGCCAACATGGATGCCATCTACACGCTGAAAGCCTTAGAAAATCAGCATAGGGATGCGACACCGGAGGAACAGGAAACGCTGGCCAATTATGTCGGCTGGGGTGGGCTGGCAGATGCCTTTGACGCAGAGAAAACTGCCTGGACAGGCGAATATAAGGAGCTGAAAGCAGCTCTTACGGAAGAAGAATATGCCGCAGCCAGGGCTTCGACTCTGAATGCGCATTACACCAGCCCTACCGTGATCCGTGCAATCTATGAGGCATTGGACGGTATGGGATTTGAGAAAGGCAATATTCTGGAACCGTCGATGGGTGTCGGCAACTTCTTCGGTATGCTGCCGGATTCCATGCTGGGAAGCAGACTGTATGGTGTGGAACTGGATTCCATCACCGGGCGCATTGCGCAGAAATTGTATCCGCAGGCAGAAATCAAGGTGGCAGGCTTTGAAAACACCGACCGGCGCGACTTCTATGATCTGGCCGTGGGCAATGTGCCCTTTGGCAACTACCGTGTCAGCGATAAGCCCTATGATAAACTCGGATTTTCTATCCACAACTATTTCTTTGCCAAGGCATTGGATCAGGTTCGTCCCGGTGGCATCGTGGCCTTTGTTACCAGCCGCTACACGATGGATTCCAAGAATCCGGACGCGCGAAAGTATCTGGCGCAACGGGCAGAACTGCTGGGAGCCATCCGACTTCCTAACAACGCATTCCGTGCCAATGCCGGTACAGATGTAGTGTCGGATATCATTTTTCTGCAAAAGAGAGACCATCCAATTGATATCGAACCGGATTGGGTGCATCTGGGGCTGACATCGGAGGGTATTACCCTCAACAGCTACTTTGTTGAGCACCAGGAAATGGTGCTGGGTGAGATTACAACGGAAAGTACCCAGTACGGCAAGGAAGAATGTACGGTCATTCCGATTCCAGGTGCGGATCTGGGAGACCAGCTGCATGAGGCGGTGCAGCACATCGGCGGTCATTATGAAGCACAGGAGGAGGAGTTGTCCTTGCAGGGCGAAACCATTCCGGCAGACCCCAATGTAAAGAACTTCTCCTATGCGGTGGTGGACGGGGATGTTTATTTCCGTGAGAACAGCATCATGCGGAAGGCTGACCTTTCTACGACAGCCACCGGCAGGATCAAGGGCATGGTGGAGCTTCGCACCATTGTGCAGGAACTGATCGACTATCAGTTGAACGATTACCCGGAGAAAGCGATTGCCCAGAAACAGCGGGAACTGAATGTAGCCTATGACCGATTCGCCGATCAGTATGGGCTTATCAATTCCCGTGCAAATGCACAGGCCTTTTCGGAAGATTCGTCTTATTATCTGCTCTGCTCTCTGGAAAATGTAGATGAAAACGGCAGGCTGGAATCCAAGGCGGATATGTTCACCAAACGGACGATTCGACCGGAACGGGCTGTTACCAGCGTAGATACTCCGGCAGAGGCTCTGGCAATCTCCATCGGAGAGCGCGGCAAAGTGGATTTGCCCTATATGTCGGAGCTTTTAGGTACACCGGGAGAATTTGAAAAAATCCAGCAGGAACTGCATGGTGTCATTTTCAAAGACCCGATGACGCAGGGCGGCGAGGAAACCGGCTGGGTGACGGCTGATGAATATCTGTCCGGCAATGTCCGGGAAAAACTCCGCGTGGCAGAACTGGCTGCGGCTTCTGACCCTGCCTTTGCGGTAAACACGGAATATTTGAAGAAAGCACAGCCGAAAGACCTGGATGCGTCGGAGATTGATGTGCGCCTTGGTGCCACATGGGTCAATCGGGATTATATCCAGCAGTTTATGGAAGAAACCTTTGAACCGCCGTTCTATCTGCGCAGAAATATTGAAGTGAAATTCTCTCCCATGACGGCAGAGTGGCAGATTACCGGCAAGAGTACACCGAGCCGGAATGATGTTCATGCCTATATGACCTACGGCACCAGCCGTGCCAATGCCTACCGAATTCTGGAGGATACGCTGAATCTGCGGGATATTCGTATTTACGATACCGTGGAGGATGCAGACGGCAAGCAGAAGCGGGTTCTGAATAAAAAGGAGACCACCCTCGCCCAGCAGAAACAGCAGGCCATTAAGGATGCGTTCCAGAACTGGGTGTGGAAAGACCCTTATCGCCGCGCGGAACTTGTGGAAAAGTATAACGAGCTGTTCAACAGTACCCGTCCTCGTGAGTATGATGGTTCTCATATCCGCTTTGGCGGCATGAATCCGGAAATCCGGCTGCGGGAACACCAGCAGAATGCCATTGCTCATGTGCTGTACGGCGGCAATACGCTGCTGGCCCACGAAGTGGGTGCCGGTAAGACTTTCGAGATGGCCGCTTCTGCTATGGAGGCAAAACGGCTGGGACTGTGCCAGAAATCCATGTTTGTCGTTCCGAATCATTTGACCCTTCAGTGGGCAAACGAGTTTCTGCGTCTGTATCCGAGTGCAAAATTGCTGGTGGCAAGCAAAAAGGACTTTGAAACTGCCCGCAGAAAGAAGTTCTGCGCACGAATTGCTACTGGTGATTACGATGCGGTCATCATCGGGCATTCCCAGTTTGAGAAAATTCCGGTGTCCGCAGAACGGCAGGAGCGGATTTTGACTGCCCAGATTGATGAAATCGAAAACGCCATTGCTGAAATGAAATCCCAGAATGGCGAACGTTTCTCCATCAAACAGATGGAAAAGACCCGGAAAGGATTGGAGGCGAGATTGGAGAAACTTCGGGCAACCGACCGAAAAGACGATGTGATTACCTTTGAGCAGCTGGGCGTAGACCGACTGTTTGTAGACGAAGCACATGCCTTTAAGAATCTGTTCCTCTACACAAAAATGCGCAATGTTGCAGGCTTGTCCACATCGGAAGCACAGAAATCTTCGGATATGTTTATGAAGTGCCAATATATGGACGAGTTGACAGGCGGGCGCGGCATCATTTTTGCGACCGGCACCCCGGTCAGTAACAGCATGACGGAGCTTTACACCATGATGCGGTATCTCCAGTACGGCACATTGCAGCAGAAAGGGCTGACCCATTTCGACAGCTGGGCTTCTACCTTTGGCGAGACCACCACGGCCATTGAGCTGGCACCGGAAGGAACCGGATACCGGGCAAGAACGAGATTTGCAAAATTCTTCAACCTGCCGGAGCTGATGAACATGTTCAAGGAAGTGGCGGATATCAAGACTTCCGATCAGCTGCATCTGCCGGTGCCGGAGGCAAAATTTGAAACCGTGGTAGTGCAGCCTTCGGAGCATCAGCAGGCGATGGTGGCGGAGCTTTCGGAACGGGCGGCGGCTGTGCATTCCGGTGTGGTAGACCCGTCGGTCGATAACATGCTGAAAATCACATCGGATGGCAGAAAGCTGGGACTGGATCAGCGATTGATGAATCCGCTCCTGCCGGATGACCCAAATAGCAAGCTCAACGCCTGTGTGCGGAATGTGCTTCGGATTTATGAGGAAGGACAGTCGGATAAGCTGACCCAGTTGCTGTTCTGCGACCTCAGCACGCCGAAGAACGATGGAACCTTCAATGTCTATGAGGATATCCGCGCCAAACTAATTCAGTCCGGTGTGCCGGAAGAAGAAATCGCATTTATTCATGATGCCGATACTGAGGCAAAAAAGAAAGATTTGTTTGCCAAAGTGCGTACCGGACAGGTACGGGTATTGTTAGGTTCGACACAGAAGATGGGCGCAGGCACGAACGTGCAGGACAGGCTGGTGGCCGTGCATCATCTGGATGTGGGCTGGCGGCCTGCGGACATGACCCAGCGAAATGGTCGTATCATCCGTCAGGGAAACCGAAACAAAGAAGTGCAGGTTTATCAGTATGTGACGGAAGGAACTTTTGATGCCTACCTCTATCAGACACTGGAGAATAAGCAGAAATTTATCAGCCAGATCATGACCAGCAAATCTCCGGTACGTTCCTGTGATGATGTAGATGAGCAGGCTCTTTCCTATGCAGAGATCAAGGCACTTTGTGCCGGAGACCCGCAAATTAAGGAGAAAATGGACTTGGATGTAGATGTTGCAAGGCTGAAAGTATTGAAGGCGGATCATCAGAGCCAGCAGTACCGATTGGAAGATAAATTGATGAAATATTTCCCTGCGGAGATTGAGAAAACGCAAGGGTTCATCAAGGGCTTTCAGTCGGATATTCGGACGGTGGCGGCACATCCGCTGCCGGAAGAGGGGTTCTGCGGTATGGAGGTGAATGGCACACAATTTACTGAAAAAGCCGAGGCCGGTGAAGCAATTCTTGCGGTCTGTAAAGCCAATCAGAGTTTGGAGCCAGTGCCGCTTGGCAGCTATCGCGGTTTCAAGATGGAGTTGTCATATGACAGCTTCCAGAAAGAGTATCAGGTGCTGCTGAAAGGCGAGATGACCCACCGGGTGCCCATCGGCACCAGTACTGCGGGCAATATCCAGCGTTTGGATAATGCTCTTGCCGGGATTCCTGCAAGGCTGGAGAAGGCGGAACAGCAGCTGGACAATCTTAGGAGCCAGCAGGAAGCTGCGCAGGCCGAGCTTGGAAAGCCGTTCCCCCAGGAGGCAGAACTGGCGGAAAAGAGTGCAAGACTGGCAGAACTGGACGCACTGCTGAATATGGATGACCGTGAAAATGATGATCCAGACCGTGAGAGAACAACGGAAAAGCCGTCTGTCCTGGCAGAGCTGCGTGACCGTGCAGGGCGCATTCCGCCGATGACACATCGAAATGATGAGGAGGTGGCACTATGAGTGTTCGGGAACACTGGATCAATGTCCGGGTAAACCCGGAAGAGCTGGCGAGGATTCGTGAAAAGCAGAAAGAATTGGGGATTCGGAATACCGGTGCCTATATGAGAAAAATGGCGATGGACGGGTACTGCGTAAATCTTGATTTGTCGGATGTGGCGCAGGTATCCACACTTCTTCGCCGATGCAGCAACAACCTGAACCAGTACGCAAAACGCGCCAATGAATCTGGAAGCATCTATGCGGAGGATATCCGGGATTTGCAGAAGCGACTGGATGAACTCTGGGAGATGCAAAAGCTGATCTTAAAGAGGCTTTCTGTTATTCGATGACGGCGCAAACGTGCGGAATTTCTATTGCACATGGCACAGATGAAACAGTCTGTGTCATTACATATTTTTTGCAGGTCTTCCTGTTGACATCGTGGTGTTTGACAAGCGGGTACGATAAAATGAAGATGAAAAGAAAAACGAAGGGGTGAAATCCATGAAGATCGTATGTTTTTTGTTGAAGCTGGTGCTGAAAATCCTGTTGCTGCCGGTTGCGTTTCTGCTGCGATTTCTGTGCTTTATCTGGAATCTGCTGATGCAGCTATCCCTGTGGGTACTTTCGCCGGTTATGCTTTTCGTTCTTGGCTACGGCATTTATTCTGTGGTTCGGGCGAGCTGGACGGATGTGTTCCTGCTGACCCTGATTGAGATGGGACTGTTCGCAGCTGCGGTTGGAGCGGGCGGCATCATGGAACTGATGGAACGGCTGTGCGAGTGTGTAGAGGATGTTTTGACAATTTGAGTTCAGGAGGGATTAGATGGATATTCAGTTTATGAAAGATTATTATGATTTACGGTACGAGGAAACAGATGGAGAGAATCATTTTGTGGAAGAGACTGCTTATCAGGAAAAACAGTCTGAGCAATCGAAGATGGAAGACCAGCTGATGGAAATGGTGGGCGGCAGCGAATCTAATGTGTGGAAGCTGTACGAAAGCATTATGTGTGTCTATTTCGATATGGAAGAAATCATCAAGCAGGCCGTTTATTTGCAGGGAGCTTATGACCGGGAACAGATGTTAAAATGAGAATAGTAGATTGGTAAGAGCTGCCTTCGGGTAGCTCTTTTTAGATGGAGGAATATGAAAATGGCGGCTACAAGACTAATTGCGCTGCATATCAATAAAGGAAAGACGGTAGCGCAGTGTCTGGCTGACCGTACTGATTATTCTGAGAATGCAGCAAAGACGGAAGATGGAAAATATATCAGCGCGTATGCCTGTGACGCAAAGACCTGTGATGAAGAATTTCTGCTTTCCAAACGGCAGTATGAGCATATCACCGGTAGAACCCAGGCGCATGATGTGATTGCATATCAGATTCGGCAATCCTTTAAGCCCGGAGAGATCACGCCGGAGGAGGCGAACAAGGTTGGGTATGAGACGGCCATGCGATTCACCAAGGGAAAACACGCATTTATCGTGGCTACCCATGTTGATCGTGCGCACATTCATAACCATATTATTTTTAATTCAACTACATTAGACTGCACCAGAAAATTCCGAGATTTTCGCTTATCCGGTCTTGCGCTGGCAAGGCTCAGTGATATCGTCTGCCTGGAACACCGGTTGTCGGTCATTGTCCGAAAGCCCTATGGAGAGCGGCAGAAGAGAACGGAATACCCAGAGAAAAAATCGCAACGAGATGAAATCTGCGAGGCCATTGATGCAGCATTGGCAAGACATCCAAAAGACTTCCGGGAACTGATTGGAATTTTGCAGGAAGCAGGGTACGAGTATAAAGACGGAAAACAGCCTGCCCTGCGGGGAAAAGGCCACGCCAGATTTGCTCGTTTCCGCTCTCTTGGCAAAGGATATTCGGTTGAGGAACTCTGCGAAGTGATTGCCGGGAATGCGGTTCACAGAAGCAAATTTGCAGAGAAAAATCGTACAAACGCACGGTCAGCACAGGTGCATCAGAAGGCAGAGCTGTCGTTCCTGATTGATGTCCGTGCCAAAATGCAGGCGGGCAAAGGCGCGGGATATGCGCGTTGGGCGAAAGTCTTTAATCTGAAGCAGATGGCAAAAGCTATGATGTTCATGGAAGAGCATGGAATCAAGAACTATGCAGAGCTGAAAGAAAAGGCAGATGGAATTTCTGAAAAATGTGATGCGCTGCTGGAATCTGTAAAAGCAGATGAGGCACGGATGTCGGAAGTGTCAGTGCTGCGGAAGCATCTAATCAATTATGCCAAGACAAAAGATGTTTTTGCTGCGTATAAAGCATCCGGCTACGACCGGGAGTTTTATGAAGCCCATCGGGATATGCTGGCCTTGCGCAGCGCAGCAAAAAAGGCGTTTGATGCCTATAAGAAAGAGAACGGTTCTGACAAAAAGCTCCCGCGCATCAGCGAGCTGAACGCAGAGTATGCGATGCTTCTGGAACGAAAGAAAAGCTCCTATGCAGAGTACCGCAAGACCAAAGCGGAAATGCAGGATTGGCTTGTGGCGCAGAAGATTGTGCAGGAAATCCTGAAAGAGGACGAACAGAAGAAAGAGCAACTGCATGAGCAGGAAGTGCGGCAGGAAGAAGAAAATAGACAGAATAGCAGATGATGGAAAGCCCGGTGCAGTGTGAGTGTTATGCTCATGCTGCACCGGGCTTTTTTTCTTTGGCAGGAACTGCCGTTAAAGCATCCGGAACGGATGCGCAGCTCGATGCCGCAGGCAGCGTTCTATGGGGATTGGGGAGTTTCCCCAACAAGCAGAAAATCGCTTTCGTGTCACGAAAGCCCTGCTTGCAGAAGAAAGAAAATACGAAAAATTAGACTAAAAAGCTTTCAAATGAACGGATTATATCTTTACGACTACCATGGAAGGTGGTATAATATATTCTGTCTTATTGCAACCAAATTGTACCTGATTGGACGGGGTGGACAGGCTTATGAAAATTTCATACAATAAACTATTCAAACTCCTTATTGATAAGAATATGAAGAAAAAAGAATTATGTGAAAAGGCTGGCATTAGTTCGAGTACGATTGTCAAAATGGGACGACAAGAACCTGTATCTGTTGAACTGATTGGCAAAATCTGTCTTGCTCTTGGTTGCACCGCAAATGACGTTCTTGAGTTTCTCCCTGATGAGGATTCAGTGAAGGCCTGATTGTTGGACAAAAAAGAAATTATAATAGAGCAATAGGAGCAGACATACGTAACTTATCGGATGCACTGATTCATAACAACTGTGGCAATATTTCAAAAATAACGAAGCGAGTACGACAAATATTCAGAGGAGGCAATGTCAATGGTTAGCAACAAGGAGAAAATCGAAGAGCTTTTTGCTACTTGGCTTGCTCAGAATGCACCATCGGCTCATCTGTCTGAGTTGTACTTTTGCTATTCGGAAATAGAGGCTTATTGTCTCAAAATAAAAGTACTTCGTAAGCCTTTGTTTGAAACAATAGATTTGGATATCATTAAGAGAGTTCAAAAAACTGTTACTGAAAGCCGCATATTTCAGCTTTCGCATAAAAAACAGATGAGGAAGATTGTTACTGCAGCACAGTATTACAAAGCTTTTGTGAAATCGCTGGTCGCCCAAGAAACAAATACGACTGAATTGAGTATTTCTCAAACTATGGGAGATACTTCTTCCGATGGCAAACCTTGCGAAGTTACTCAAAGGAAAGAAATCGCCTTGAGCGAAAATGAAAATAAAAAAGAAGATAATGTGCTGATAATTGATTTTTGCCATATCAATAGTTTTGCATATACAAAGCCAGTTTCATTTTCATACTTTGAGGATGAACAGACTGGTATCTCTAATTGGACGCAATTATATGTAAAAGTTCTCGTATGCTTGTCGGAAGACTATCCAGATGAATTCCTTCGAATGTACAACACAAATATCAGTGGAGGCCGGCGGATTGACTTCGGAAGTCCAAAAGCCTCGGACAAAATGAATGCACCTAAGAAGGTCAGCGACAATTTTTATGTCGAAACGAACCTAAGCGCAACAGATATCGTGATGAAAATTCGCCTACTACTGGACAGATGCAATGTTGATTACGAGAATCTTGAAATTCGTTATATAAAAATTGAATCGATGCAATGTACAGAGCCTTCATTAGTAGAAAACGCATCGAAACGGGCGGCATCTGCGACGAAGAATACTATGTCTGCTATGGTAACGACCGACACGGGAAACTATAAAGCAATATTCCGCAATTGGCTGCTCCATGATCAGTATATGGCAGAACGTAGCGCACAAAGCTATTCCTCTGCTATTACCAATTGCGAACAGTTGGCAAGCAGGCTTGGGTTGAAAGAAATCCGCCTTTATGGAGCGGATCGCGCAGAAGCGCAAAGAGTCGTAGATCAGCTGAGGCAGACAACCGAATATTGGGAAGTGAACGCAAGTCAACACAACAGATATAATGCTGCAATCACGAAATATCTGCTGTATCTCCAAAGCTCAGATCGGCAAGAAACTACTGCCTGTGTTGCTTCAAAAAATAAAGAACCAGAGCAACAGGGTACCGACTTTGACAGATTCTTTGAAGATGAGAAATACGATCTGCTTTATAAGAAGTTGAAGAAAAAAGGAATTACAACGCTGGAGGAACTAAACGAGGTCAATCTGTGGTCCTTTATGAATCTTCACCAGTTGTACTCTATTCAGCAGAGACTGGCAATCAGCACAGAATTAACTGCGAAACTGAGAAATGCGGAAAAGGAAAATGACGAGCAGAATACCTCCGTATATGAGATTCATTATAACGAGGAAGTATATAAAGGCACTTCGCCTTCAAAAGCGTTTGTGGCGTTCTTAACAGCGGTTTCCACCAGGTATCCCTTGAAGTTCCGCACACTGCTGAATGTTTACAACCCAGAGTCTCAAAAGATTGTTGTAAGTCGGTATGACTATGGCAATACAAAGCTGAGGCTTATGAATCCTGAAGCTTACATAGATTCCGATTTATCTTTGGAGCAGGTGCAGCAGGATGTTGCATGGATTATAAAACGCTGCGATGTAGTACCACAAGATTATACCGTGGAAGAAAAGACAAAAAGCGTCGAATTGCCCCAGAGGAAGCCTACGGATCGGCCAATGAAGGACTTGCAAAAAGTGGCTGAAACACCAGCGACCTCCATTTCTCCTGTCCTCAGACAAGAAGCAGAGGATTATTTGCTCCAGTGCGACTTAACAGGTGCTACTTATGAAGAATTGCAGAACAAGCTACATTATACGATGGTGGGGACAAAAGAAATCGTCGCGCAGTCGCCCCACGTTATTGAGATGAATCGAAAACTCTATCACGAGGAGGCTCTGGTAGATTTCGAAGAAGGAGCAGACACTTTGGAGGCAATCCTTGATAAGCTGCTCAAGAAGAACGATGGTGTTGCAACGGCAAAACATTTGTATGAGTATGCCTGTAGCGAAATGGCCATGTTCTTCAATGACAACGGCATTATAGGCCAACAATCTGTGTATGATCTGGCGCGGCACCTGTTTGAAAAGTTGAAATACCATGGAAAGCACTATGTTTTTAAATCCAATATGTATATCAGTCTTCCCGAGTATTCTGCCGATTCGGTCATCGATATCGTAAGCAAGTATGCTCGCGAAAAAGGCGCAACCGTCACCTATGATGAACTTGTGCGTTACTTGGTCGGGCTGGGATCGAACACCGGCAACTTGCGAGGATTGATGCGCATAGATAAAGAACCAGTGTTCCTCATCTATGCAGAAAATGAGTATCTGCTGGCAGAACTCATGCACATAGACGCAGACTTTTTGGAGTCAATACACTGCGCTCTGCGTCGGCTGTTTGAGGATACTGACGGCCATATTATTCCTCGCAATATATCGGAGAGCTGGTACAATATGCTGCCGACTTTGCCGGCTTGCCTTCCGTGGACACCGATGCTGTTGCAACAACTGATCCGATTCTATCCGAACGAACTTGAAGCCAGAACTATCATCGCAATGGAATCACAAAACAGCAATACGCTCCACGCGATGTTTGTAGAAAAAGATAGCTGGATACAGGATTTCCGGGATGTTGTCGCAGTTTTCCTGCACAATGAGATGCCGAGTCGCTACGAGTTTGAGGCGGAAGAATTGCGCGGAATACTGGTAGACGCAGGCATGATCAGCGGTAACCAATTGATTTATAACATGCCAAACGCTCTTGGAGGCGATCCGCGCTTCCTTTGGGATAGCGACGGCAACCACGTTAAGGTGAGAATATAAGACATGGCAAATGCATCGTTTACCCGGGATGAAGCAATACTAGCGTTGGATGTTTTGTATTTTGCTGACAAACTTCGACTGAACAAGGAAAGCCATGAAATCGCCGAACTCAGTGAACTTTTGAATGAGCTTCCTATTATTCCGCTTTCTGCACATCGCGAAAATTTTAGAAGCAAAGGCGGGGTAAATGGGCAGCTTGGCAAATTTAGGTCAAGCTATAACAAAGGAAAAAAGGACCCTGATGTCGGTACGATTTTCTATGAGGTTGCCGATGAGTTCGACGGAAAAAAAGACGAGCTGCATAAAATTGCACGTGCTATAAGGCAAAATTGCGAATTTTTCAAAACAGCAACGTTCGGGAGCGAGCTTGAGGGCGAAGATTTTCCAGAGGGGGCCTTGCTGTACCATTTGCATAGAGTGCTGGAGACAAGAGATGGTCGGAAAATCGTCCGCGCAGAAAGCTGTGAAATCTGTCATTTGAACTTGTCGGAGATTTATAAGCCGACTCCCGGCAATTTCCTGCAATGCCATTTGACCGTTCCTGTCACCGAACTGAATGGCAGCAAGCATTATGCAGCCGATGATTTTATCACAGTGTGCCCCAACTGTCATGCTGTGCTTCACAGGAATCGCCCTTGGTTGACGAAGGATGACGCGGTGAAAATCCTGTTTTAAGCGAGAAAACTATGAGAGAAGAGTAATTTGTTATGTACGGATATGAGTGGACAGATGAATATGGAATATTTCGTCTGACAGTAAATGCAAAACTGCAAAAGGAAATTAGACCGGTGTTCAAGGAAGAGCTGGACTTCTTCAAGATGTATGAACACTGGGATTATCCAGATACGGATGCCCCCCTGCTTTGGGCAGAGGGTGTACGGCGCTATGTACTCAATGGTGAATGCGTTGCGGAAGCAAAAGGAGGCGGCTTTTATACCCGCCCTACCGTGGTCTGTAACACGGATAAACGTTTGCAGCTACAGCCGGTGGATATTAACCGACTGTATGAGGTTAACAAGAATTTGATGAAGAGCCTAGAGCAGAAGGCAATCTCTTTTATCCGTGAGCAACATGATAAATATAAATCGGAACGCTACTCTTTCGTGTGTGCTTTTTCCGGTGGAAAGGACTCCATCGTTCTGTTGGATCTATGCGCCAAGGCATTGGCTCCAAATGAATTCTGTGTAATTTTTAGTGACACAGGCATGGAATTGTCCGACACCTATACAGCTGTGAAACGAGCAAAAGAACATTGGCCGGAACTTCATTTTTATACCGCACAATGTCATTTGAAAGCTACCGAGAGCTGGGACGAATTTGGCCCTCCGGGAAGAAGAATGCGATGGTGTTGCGCCGTTCATAAATCTGTGCCGACTATCTTAAAATTGCGTGAAATAACTGGAAAATACAACGCAAAAGCAGTTGTATTTGATGGCGTTAGAGCAGAGGAAAGCGCTCGAAGGGCAAAATACGACGAAGTGAGTGAAGGCGCAAAAAACATTAGTCAAGTTAATGTTAGCGCAATTCATAAATGGAATACTGCTGAATTATATTGTTATATTCTGCATGAGGGGATTTTATTAAACGATGCATATCGACTGGGATTGTTTAGGGTTGGTTGTATGGTGTGCCCACTGTCTTCGGATTGGTGGGATGGGATTGCTAATGATCATTATAAAACCGAGATGCAACCACTTCTTAGTAGAGTCGAGCAGTATGCAAGAAATACGAAAGTGGAAACAGAGGTTGTTAAGTATATTGAAGATGGCGGTTGGAAAGCCAGAATGGGAGGGCGCGGACTTCCTAATGGCGGTAATCGCATAAATGAACAGATTCAAAATAATACAATTGAATTCACCATTAGTGGTTCCACACAGAATTGGCTTGAATGTGCTCCGATTTTAGGAACGATCACAGAATTTGATGGGAGTACAGGAACACAAAAGATTTCAGGCACAAATTTTGTATTCAGGGTTTCAAAAAAAGCAGATGAACTATATGTAAGTTATAAGCCATTTTCTAAGATGGATCGATTTGTTATTAGTCATTTGCGTGGTATAGCAAATAAAGTTGCTTATTGCAAGGGATGTAAAGCATGTATGGTGCAGTGCCCGACTGGCGCATTTACGATACAACCCAATGGAAAAATCTTTGTACGTGAATCGTTGTGCACCCATTGCTCTAATTGCTTGACTTTTTCGGAAAAGAGTTGCATGCTCGCAAAGTCTTTAAGCACAACGGGAGGTAATTCTATGGATATGAAGGGCATGAATCCGTATCAGCATTTTGGATTTAGACAGCCATGGCTTGAACATTACATGAGCGATGGAACGGAGTGTTTTTCTCAAGGAGTTTTGGGAAATCGACAATATGAAGCTTTAAAGGTTTGGCTTAAAGAAGCCAATCTTTTGGTTGTTAATAAAGATAAGACGATGGAACAGACAGCACTATTTAAAAAGCTGGAACAGTTCGGGCCTTATAATCCTTTTACATGGGCAATCATATGGGCAAATCTTGCTTATAATTCTGTCATTTCTCATTGGTATTGTTTAAATGCCGAGCCCGGCGAAACTTATGAAAAAGCAGATTTGGTGACGATGATTGGAGAAAATTATTCGAAGTCAACTCGTGAAAATGCAATTACTGCATTGGCAGAGACACTTCGTCTATCTCCGATTGGGTCTGCATTAAATCAAGGCATTCCTATTGAACTGAGTAAGAACACATATTCGTATTATCGTGATAGCTGGACAACTCCGGATGCTGTGGCACTGCTGTATAGCCTTTACCTCTATGCCGAGCATACCGGACGGTACGCCTTTACTTTGACCGAGCTTATCAAGGTGCATGGTACTCCTGATGCTCCCGGTGTCAGCCCAGCGGACATTTACGGACTGGATAACAAAAAGCTCAGAGAATGCATACAGGGCCTTGCGCTGACCTTCCCGGAATACATCCGCGTCTCCTTTATCAATGACCTGGACAACATTGTTCTTGAAAATAAACATACCTCATTAGACATACTCGACTTGGCGGAGGTTTAAAGATCATGGCAATGAAGAAGTATAACGAATATTTACAAGTAAATCCCTCCTTTGAATCTGTTGTGGATATTGCCGCCGATAGTCGCAATAAGAATCTCTGGCGGGAGTATATTGTTGGCGATGACATGGAAAAGCTGATGGACTTTCTCTGTCAGACGCTTGGATATGAAACGCCGGACGCGCGCCGCAGCCTGTGGGTACACGGATCTTACGGCACCGGTAAAAGCTATGCCGCCATCTTCGTCAAGCACCTGCTGGAGGAAAAGAAAGATACGATTGACACATTCCTTCAGAATAGTCAGAGGCTTTCTAAGTATAGGAACCGCTTCCTGAATTGCCGCAAGAATGGCGACTATCTCGTCATCTGGAAAACCGGCTGCACGGGTATCCGTACTGGTGACCAGCTGCTAGTTGAAGCGGAGTTTGCCATTCGTGAAGCATTGGTTCGGAAATTTAACGATAGAGCTGATTTGGGTGTGGCCTCGCTTCAGGATGGTGTGAAGGCACAGCTGCACAATAAAAATATCAACTGGGAACATGTACTGGATTCTACCATACTTGGTGAGGATTACGGCGATGTAGAGGAGCTGATTGCAGCTGTTGAGCGCGGCGATTTGAAGGCAACCAAGGCTGTCGCTGAGGTGATTCGCGCTAATCATTGGGGACTCATCAATAATGTAGAGACCTTTAAAAAATGGATTGAGGAAATTATTGTAGCCAATCATCTCGAAAAAAGTGGTATTTTCTTTATCTGGGATGAATTTACAGATTATTTACGTCACAGCGATGACCAGGTGGTAATGCAGCAGATTTCGGAATTCTGCAAGGAGCAGCCGCTCTTTATGTGCTTTATCGTGCATAAGGATTCCAGTTGGGTAGATGTAATGGGCAACGCAACCTATCAGCAGATCACCCATCGCTTCCACGAGGTAGAGTTCCACGTCTCGGCTGATGCTGCGTATGACCTGATTGCAGGCTCTATCAGCATCCGAAATGGAATGGATGAGTATTGGAAAGAGGCGCGCAAAGACCCAGTACATAACATCAAAAAGTTTTTACCGGATATTGCGGGCCTGGACGATAAAATCAGCGAAAAAATCAATGAGCTGTGCCCGATGCACCCAATGACGGTACGTCTGCTTTCCAGTGTTGCGGAAAACTTTGCCGCAGCGCAGCGCACCATGTTCCGTTTTATGAAGGACTCTTCCAACGAAACACAGGGCTTCCTCGGGTACATCACGAAATATGGTCCCCAGGATCAGGCGTGTTGGCTGACTCCGGATTGGCTTTGGGACTATTTCTTTACGCGTGAAAGTGACTTCCATGATAAGGAGACCAAAGCTCCGGAGTATATCCGACACTACGAAGAAAACCGCCATCTCGTTGAGAACGATGAAAATGCGCATCGGGTATTTAAAATTGCCATGCTCCTTATGGCGGTCATGTCGACCACAAAGGGACTGTACACCACGAGGAGAACAAGTAATGGCGTTGCCGCAACTGTGGAATGCCTCGAAAACTGCTTGAGCGGTGTTTTGAGTAAATCTCAGGTGGAAGACTATCTTGCCACCCTTGAAGATACGAAGATTCTACTCTGCGATGAACAGGCCAACGGGGTAAAGCGTCTGCAAATGCCATTCAAAATGGCGGGCGGTGACGATTTTGCCATTCGTTATGAGCAAAACGATAAAAAATACACGCGTTATCAAATGTTTGCCAAGGACGGAAAACTGACGGTTCCGTTTGAAAAGCTGGCATGGGATGAGAATGATGCCACCTTCCGCAGAATGAAGATCGTTGTCTGCTGTGCAGAAAAGGCTTCTTTGGATAAACGTATCAAGGAAGTTACTGATGATTTGGATAAGTATCCCTATAAGCTTGGCCTTGTATATGTCACTGTGGTTGATGATGCACAGGCAATTTCTATTCAGCATGATTTGGAGACTCGCGCACAGCAATCAGGAGAAAACCGCCTGATTATTGTGCTTGTCCGCTCTCCGTTCACGGACGATATGCGCAAGCAGTGGCTTACCTCCCTAACAAAAGCCGATATGGCTCGTGACAGCGGTCACACCGCTGACGCTGGGCGATATGATACCGAAACTGTTACCATCATTCAACGTTGGGTTGGCTCTGCTACCAGTGGCGGCAAAATGCTTGCTTGGTGCGGTGAGAAGCAGTGGAACAACCTCTTCGGCGTTGCCCAGCTCCGCAAGACGATTCAAACCGCTGTTTTGGAGGATATTTTCCCGTATGCCCCGGAAAGCGTTGTAATCACAAACACTGCTTATAAGAGCTGTAACGATAGTGCTCCCCTTGCTGGTATACAGCGTGAAACAAGGAATGCGCAGCTTTTCAGCGTCCTGGCTGGTATCAAACAGTTGGGCATCATCGATGCAACGACAATTCAAGAGATTGAAGGAATAACCGGAAGCAGAGCAGCCAATACCGTAAGTGTTCTGGCTAAATTTCTCCGAGAAAAGATGGAATCCGGACGAAAAGTCGTTTTGGGTGATGTATGGGCAGAATTGCAGCAGCCTCCTTTTGGCTTCTATAATACGATTGCATGCGGTGTCCTTCTTGGCTTTGTATTTAGCTGCTATAAGGACAGCGCATATAGCTGGACGGATAGTTCCCAAGGCACCTTTGTGCTGAATGAATCCAATTTGAAAACGCTCGTGCTCAATACTTGCAAGGGAAATATGACTACGGACTACCTATCCGCCGGCTCTGTTACCTGGCAGAATTTCCGTGATTATATCAAGAAGATTTTTAAGTTAGATGATGGACAGACCGCTAATGAAACGGAGGGTATGCGTTCTGTTCGTGAGCGTATTACGCAGACTGGAGCACCCTTCTGGTGTTTGAAGTACCTGTCCGAAACAGAACTTGGCGGCATTGAAATGAAGGAAGCGGCTGGCAAGATTATTGACAACATGCAGGTGTTCATTTCGCAGGAAGGTAATACCGATGAGGCGATGTCCAATGTCATTCAGCTTTTCAGCGGGCGAGGAAAACTTCGCGAGCGCATGACGAAGGCGTTCCAGGATAAAGCTGTCGTGTCTAAGGCTTTCAGTGCGTTTCTATTTGAAGCATCTTCAGAGCTTAAAGAAATCACAGACAAGCTTTCTGTACAGCCTGAAGGCCTGCGGGATAAGGTTTTCGGCGTGATGCAGAATGCTGTTTATACTTGGACTGAAGACCAGGTTAAGGAAAAACTTGTGGGTGTGGTATCGGAATACAGGTACCTGGATGTTTTGAATGTCACGATGCGCAATACATACAACAGTAATGAGGAAGCAATTCGAGATCTTAAAAACGCATTTAATCATATGCGTGTTGCAATCCTCGCTATCGAGCCACTGAACTTGCCTTGGTATGATGCGCTGGTTATTCTTCGCCGTGTATCACAAAAAGGCATCACGCAGATGAGCTGTGAAGAACGGGAAAACGATATTGATGTCCTGCGCACATACGGGACTCAGGCATGGGAATGCATTCGAAATGTTAAACCCGTTCTTTCCACCATTTTGGAACAGATGCAAATTGAATGTACTCCGGAAGAACTTCAGACGATTTATGAAGGTCTCAAGGATGTTTCCTGCGACGCAACGGCAAATCAGTTTGAGAAGGATTTGAAGCAGCAAACTGGTCGCATTAGTCAAAGAAGAAATCGTTCAACGCTTCTGGAACGCTGGAAAACACTTAGCAGTACGGAAAACGTAAAGACCTGGAGCAATGCGCGAGGAATACCGCTTCTCTGGGTTGTTCCGAAAAATGCTTCTAAGGCCATTCGTACACTGATTGCAGTGCAAAACGATGAGCGAGCATTGGATCAGGATGTCCTTGCAGCAATCAATGTGTTGGATACGATGGACCATACGATTCTGACAGATAATGCAACTGCAGAGCAGGCGTTTATGAATTCCATCGGTGCCAATTATCGGGATGTTTTTGAAGAACAAAGAAAGGAAATCATTACCGAACTCAAGCTCAAACTTGGCAGTGATGTGAGCGCATGGGATGTTTCTGACTTGATTACGGTTCAGTCGACACTGAAAAAATATCAGGCAGAAAAAGCAAAAAAGGAGAAGTTGCAGAGCACGCAAAATCATGTTAAAGGCATGAGCGAAGATGCGCTCAAGGATAAAGTATCAGCATTTCTAAATGCACACCCTGAATTCTGCGATGATTTTAATAGTTAAGGAGGCTAAGTATGAAGCTGCAAGAAAGCATAAGCGTTCTCAAAGCAGAAAAAACGAATAAAGTCACTTCTCGATTTCCGTGCCGTGTACTCCTGCTCCACAGCCGAGAGGACTACTGTGATGCAGTTTCAAGCCTTAGATCTCTATGCGATAGAGGCGTATCATCGGATGAGCTGTTCTCAAGCGCGGATGTTATGCCTGCATATGACAAGCTCATTGAAACGATAAAATCCAATGAATGGGTTTGGCTTCCAGGCGTCAGTGAATATCTGCGCTTGTTTTACAAAAGCGAGCAACGCACAGAGCGGTTCGCAAAACTGTGGCATACGATAGTTGACGCTTCCAGCACGGGAAGGATTATTATACCATTGTGGAATTGTGATTCTCTTTGGTATGATACCTCTCTCGGATTAAGCACGGATGAGCGTCAGAAGGACTTTGTATACTCCATTTCGAATCATGAGGCAGTTTCTGAGCAAATGAACATAACGGTATTCTCTTCTGCTTTTGAGGAGTATATCAATCAGTTGAGTGGGAAATACACACTGATTTTTGGGTTACGCGAATGGTATGACCGCATGTTGAATGAAACACAGATCCCAACGGATTACTATCTTCTTACAAAACAAGCTAGATCTGTGTCGCAGGCTATGGGAGATATAACAATCCGTCCAATCAAAACCACTTATGAGTTTATTCGTGAAAATCTGCAGGACGGGTTTGAATTGAAGGAAGAAGTGTGCTCTGAGGAGATGCTCAGCGAACTTTTTGATGAGTCGCTAAAGAATAGCTCTATTCGGGATGCTATACTTCATCGGTTCAATGTTGTCACGTTTGATGGAGTTGCTGTTATGGCCAAATGGTCTGGTTTTTCTAAGGGCAAGCAGCAGTTGCTGAGACTGTGGTATCGATTAAACCCAGACAACAGTTACCTGTGTCATTGCTTTGAGAAATATGGATTGGGAGAGATTGAGGAACATATTCTGCTGGATATATTTGATGTGATGCAGTTCCATAACGAGTGGGTCGCAGAATATCAGCAGCTGATCAAGGTACTAAATCTCAAGAAAAATGAGACCTATTTAAAAAAATTGAGTATCATACCAACTTATGAAGAAAAATTGGCATTTCTCACCGGTGATACGCGCGAAGAACGTATCTATATTCTTCGCATGGTTGGACAATGGCTCAAGCAAGACGCTGCACAGGTGTGTGCTTCCAAGACGTTAAAATTACGATATCCGCTGTTGCAAGCTTATTTAGGCCTGATGCCCGACGAATTGGGCTCAGTCTACAACGAATACATTTCTGAGTACAAGGCGCATAAGCTTGCCAATACGCTGCCAGAATCAGATGAGCGTTTCTTCAGAGGGATTGAGCCAGATTCCCTCCCATTCCGCTATTCAGTAATCAATCAGAAGATTACTGATAGCACCGTAATGCTATGGATTGACGGATTAGGCTTTGAATATTTGTCATTGCTCTTAGACAAGCTTGCTCAGAACAAAGATGGGACAGTTGTTTCCTGTACATTAACACAGGCATTATTGCCTACGGAAACAGAGTTTAATGAACAATGGAAGCAAATGAGTATGCCATATGAAAAGCTCAATAAACTGGATAAGCTGGCACATAAGGGAGTAGTGGACGAACCGGATTATTATACATGCATCGAGGAACAGCTTGCCTTTTTCAACAAGGTGTCGGATAAAGTCAATGAGCTGCTAAAGAATTACCAGCGTGTAATTATTACAGGTGATCACGGAGCCAGTCGACTGGCTGCCAGGTTCTTCCATACACGGAAGGGATTACCTGCTTTTAAAGACGCGACACCTCTTAGTCACGGTAGGTATTGTAGCATTAAATCGAAGCCGGATGGGGTTTATGAAGACTTGAAAGAAACCACGGATTCGTCTGGGCAGCATTATCTGGTATTTACTTCATATAATCATTTTTCTCTCAGTGGATTTGCTGCTGGAAAAGACGATGATAATGTGATTTATGGTGAAGTGCATGGAGGTGCTTCTCCCGAAGAGATGATTGTTCCTGTAGTGGTTTTCGACAGCAAAGTCGGTTTGCCATTAAACGTGAAATGGTCCTATGATAAATCAGAAGCAAAATTAAAAAGAAAAGTTGCAAAAGCTGCGATAGAATTCAGTAAAGAAATTAAAACGCTTGAGGTAAAGGCAGGTACAGTTGAGGCAGAGGTCTGCGACACTGGAGACGGGAAAACATGGACTCTCTCTTTTGATAAAATAACCCCTGGAGCCTACAACCTTATCATAGTAGCTGATGGGAAGATAGTGAACATTGATAAGCCTCTCACGGTAATACCTGCGTTAGGCGGTGGAGGAGATTTTTAATGGCGAAAAAAAAGACATGCTGTGAGTGTGGAAAGCCGTTGACAAAAGATGAGGTCGCACTCACAAGAAAACTTACGGATGTTGATACAGACGAATTCTACTGCCTTACTTGCTTTGCGGAATATCTCGGCTGTGAAACAGAAGACCTAAAAGTGAAAATCAGTGAATTCAAAGAACAAGGATGCACGCTGTTCCTCTAAGGAGTTTTGAAATGTTAGAGAATAAAATTCGTGAAGTCTTTGCGGACATGGTTGTTCTCAAAGACCCTCAAAGAAGTGAATATTTCTCCAAACTCAGCATTCCTTCGTATATGCGAGACTGGCTTGTTATGAGATTCTCTGACGAAGACGGGACGATTGATTATGATTCGGTTAAGCGATATATCAACAAATACATTCCGTCCAGAGAAGATTACGAGCAATTCAAGTTCAGAATGGTGAATGGAGAAAATGTTCAATTTCTGGCGCGAGTACGCGTTACAGTTGATATAAAGACGGGAAAAACACAATTTGAATTGCCTGACTTTGGCGGCAATCGCAGCGGAGCCGGAGGCATCGTGAATAATGATGTCGTCGAAAAATGGCAGGACACATTACTCAGGGAAAGCGAAAACTGGGGAATCATTACGCTGTCCTGGCAGATGGAGGTTTCTAGGTCGAAACCTAAGGGCTTTATTGCGATGGTTGACTACAAGCCGTTCTGCCCTTATGCCATTGATCTGGACGATTTTAAAGAGTACAGAGCCGAGTTCAATATTCATGAATGGATCGATGTAATCCTGACAGCCATTGATTATAATCCTGCCGGTTACATGGATGAGAACGGCGAAGAGAGTGAAAAGAAGAAACTGTTTTTCCTGCGTCGCTTGTTGCCGTTCGTCGAAAAGCGTGTGAATTTGATCGAACTGGCTCCCAAAGGAACAGGTAAAAGTTATGTGTTCGAGAAAATAAGCAAACGAGGATGGCTAATCAGTGGTGGCACAGTATCACGCGCCTCACTGATCTATGATAACGCAAAGAAAACAGGGGGCTTGCTGACACGTTTTGATTATGTGGGTTTTGATGAAGTGCAATCTATAACCTTCGAGCAGCCAGGGCAGATCCAGCAAGCCTTAAAACATTACATGGAATTCGGCGAAATAAAAGGCTTCGATGCTCAGACACCAGCAGATGCTGGCGTAATTGTTCTCGGCAATATTGACGCAAGCCGATTTGACATCAATTGTAACATGGTTGAGCATATCAGCAGTGTCTTTGGTGAGTCTGCTACGCTCGATAGGTTCCATGGCTTTATACCCGGATGGGAAATACCAAGAATGAATTCCTCCATGATTGCCAATGGATGGGCAATTAACACAGAGTATTTTGCGGAAGTAATGCATGCACTCAGAGAGGATTTAACTCAAAGTTCTCTTGTAGATGAATGCCTTGATGTGCCCAAAGGAGCCGATCAGCGAGATCTGACTGCAATCAAGCGTCTTTGCACAGCATTCGTAAAGCTTCTTTATCCTCATGCAAAGTCAAAAGAAGACATCGATCCGCAAGAGTTCATTGAGTATTGTCTTGAACCTGCAAAGGAAATGCGAGCAGTTATCAAGAAGCAACTTTGTATCATTGATCCGAAAGAGTTCAATGTTCCCGGGAAAAACTCTATACCTGATATTCAGTACAACTATTGAGGTACTACCATGAAGCATTTTATCTACGCAGATAACGCAGCAACGACAAAGCTGGATATTGATGCTTTTGAGGCAATGAAGCCATTCCTGTTGGAGGATTATGGAAATGCTTCGCAGCCTTATACTCTTGCGCGTAAGCCGAAAAAAGCTCTTGCAGAAGCAAGAGCGGTGATTGCAGACTGTATTGGTGCCCTGCCGGAGGAGATTTTTTTTACCTCCGGTGGTACCGAAAGCGATAACTGGGCTATAAAAGGCGTTGTAGAGCCAGGGGAAAAGCATCTGACAATCACATCTCAAATTGAGCATCATGCGGTACTCAATACTTGCGGTACACTGGAACGCTTTGGCTATCCTGTTGTTTACCTGCCTGTTAATGTATGCGGTACAGTAACTCCTGAAGTGCTTGAAAAGACCATTACACAACAAACGAGATTGGTCTCTGTGATGCTCGTAAATAACGAAGTCGGCACAGTTGAGCCGATTAAAGAACTGGCTGACATTGCTCATGCGCATGCAGCACTATTTCATACAGATGCAGTTCAGGCAGTTGGCCATATTCCGATTGATGTAAAGGAGCTAGGTGTTGATATGCTGTCAGCCTCAGCTCATAAGTTTAATGGACCTAGGGGGATTGGTTTCCTGTATGTCCGTAAGGGCACAAGCATTTCTCCTTATGTTGATGGTGGTGCGCAGGAACTCGGAATGCGTGCTGGTACGGAAAATGTTGCGAGTATCGTTGGTATGGCAACAGCACTTAAGAAGAACTGCGATGAGATGGAGCAAACTACAAAAAGGCTATATATCTTGGAGCGTAATTTCATTGATACGCTTTGCGCGACAGGTATTGATTTTATAAGGAACGGTGCAGAAAACCGTGCTCCGGGAAACATCAACATCTCTATTCGTGGCGCAAGCGGAGAAATGTTGCTTCATCGACTGGATTTGAAAGGAATATCTATTTCGACCGGCTCGGCATGCGACTCAGTAAAAACACAGGTTTCACATGTCATAAAGGCAATAGGTGTTCCGCAAGAATATGCGGAAGGCACCATTCGCGTTAGCTTTGGGCGAGATAACAATGTGGAAGATGCATCTGAGGTCGCGAAGGCAATTATCAGCGTGATTTCCTTAAAGTAAAGAGAATGTTAACTACTATAATCAAATCCATGAGGTAGAAGGACGGAATACGAATGGAATGGGCCGATGGAAAGAATCGTTGCGATCGGGTAAATCTGTAGAATGAACGTATATGCGTTATTGCGCACATAGGTATACACATAGCTGCGAATTCAGTGGAAATGGAGGATGCAGTGGGAAGTGCAACATAGATTGACTTCGCTTGCAATGTGGTATGACACGACAAGAATTATTTACATGGATACGCCAGCAGTACGGCACAGAGCCGGAATACCCCTGGCATGACTGGAATGCTGTGCTGCGGCACAACGACAATAATAAATGGTATGGTGTAGTTCTGGAAGTATCGGCTGATAAGTTGGGATTGCCGGAGGCAGGCATCATTGATGTCCTTAATGTGAAAAGCGATCCGCTGCTGATCGGCTCTCTTCGTGGGCAGGATGGCTATTTTCCGGCTTATCACATGAACAAGGAAAAGTGGCTCAGTATTCAGCTTGGCAAACCGGAACTGGATGATGCCATCAAAGACCTGCTTTCTTTGAGCTATGAGCTGACCGCACTGAAAAAGCGCAACTCAAAGTCATCAGCAAAAAATCCGGGAGATTCCGCAAATGGCAAAGAAAAAGAAACTGACGAAGGCTGAGCGAAAGGAAGCACGCCTCCGAAAAGGTAAGCAGTGGCTGCTCACCTATACCGGCTCACCGAAAAAGATGAACAAGCATTACCGGGAACGCTTTCATGTGGATGCTGTGACTGCCGCTAAAGATTTGCAGGAGCTTGGGGTAAATTATACACAGGAGCAGCTTGACCAGACTAAACAGGCTGAAGAACAGCGGCTTCGGCAGCGGAGAATGGAGCGGGAAGCGAAAGAGAGGGAACGGCTGGCAGAACTGTATGAGGACTGCGATGGTCGTTTTGCCTTTATTGCTGGATATACAGATGGCGGTGCACCGTATGGTGTGATGTGGGAAGAAGTCGGCATTGATCCGGGGCTTCCGTTCGAGGAAAAAGTTAAGCTCTATCACATGCAGATGTTAGGCTGATAATTGTGCAGATGCTGTCTGCACAATTTGCAACAAAAAAGAGGAGCCGGTCAAGGCTCCTCGAAGATACGTTATTTCAAAAAGTTGCTTTTATGTTCCAGTGCGTGCAGATTATATCCAAGTGTTGCCAGGTGTGCTACCTTCAGCGCAACCAGATTGATGTCAGTAGACATCGCGCTGGCGATCTGCTCGGCTGTGTATCCATATTCATAGATGTAGCGAAGGACTTTATCGCTGTCCATCAGGATCTCCGCTGCTACGATGTTGGCTTCATATTCCGGTTTGGATTTCATATCGTAGAGCATGAACTCATGAATCGGGGTGGTTTTCGCCATATTTCGGTGAAGCTGATCATGCCCTAATTCATGTGCGCACACGATGCGCAGCATATTTTCATCCAGACTGTTATTCAGGAAAATAAAGCGATTTCGCTTAATCACCCGGTACATTCCTTTCAGGGAACCAAAATTTTCGCAAAGCATGACATTGATACCAAGCTGCCTTGCAATTTCAAAAGGGTCTCTGGAACCGCAGCGTTTTACCAGTTTCTCACCGACCCGTGAAAGCTGTTCCGCATTCATCATACCACCTCCAGTTTACAGTATAGCGAAAAGTGTGTACGATAAATATCACTGATCGGATTTTTTACGCCTCGTTTTCGGGGCGTATTTTTTATTGTTCTCTTTGGCAATCCAGTAGGCATCAGTCAGAGCTTTATAAGCTCCTTCGATGGCATCTTCGCTTAATTCGCCGCCAGCGAACATACCGGTCACTTCGCTGACCAGTTCTTCAATATCTTTCGCTGCTTTTGCGCCGCCTTTTTCATGGGCTTCTACAACATAGGTGCCGCTGCTTCCCAGCAGATACTCAGTAGTAGTATTCAGCGCATCCGCGATCTTCTGGATCGTAACCATATTGGATGGTTTACGGCTGCCAAGCTCATAATTCTGAATTGTGCGGGCGGTTACACCGGCCTTCTCTGCAAGTTCTACCTGAGTTAAATTGGCTTCTGTTCTTTTTTCTTTCAACCTTTCTTTGAAGACCATAGGAATACCTCTTTCTTTTTTGATTACGAACACGAACACTTTTTCATAAAAATCTATTGACACGAAAAACTGTGCTTGCTATAATGACGATGAAAACACGAAATATAATTCGTGTAATTATAGTATCACAAGAAATGCTGTGTGTCAATGTGTTCGTGAAAAGTTGTTCGTGCTTTCGCGAACGGAGAGGAGGAATACGAGATGCAAAGAGTGATCCTTCACTGTGATATGAATAATTTCTATGCCTCTGTCGAGTGTATGCTGAATCCGGAACTGAAGAACAAGCCGGTGGCAGTGTGTGGTTCTGTGGAGGAACGGCATGGTATTGTACTTGCGAAGAACTATGCAGCAAAGGCGTTTGGCGTTTCCACGGGAGAGGCAATCTGGCAAGCAAAGCAGAAGTGCCAGGATCTTGTGATCGTGGAGCCGCACTATGAGCAATATATGAAGTTTTCAAAATTAGCCCGTGAGATATACGGTCGTTATACTGACCAGATTGAACCTTACGGGATGGACGAATGCTGGCTGGATGTGACCGGAAGCGGCTGCATGGGAACTGGATTTGAAATCGCGGATGAGATTCGCAGAACCGTTAAGTTTGAACTGGGCCTTACGATTTCCGCAGGAGTGAGCTTCAACAAGATTTTTGCCAAGCTTGGGTCGGATATGAAAAAGCCGGATGCGATTACCTGCATCGAAGCAGATTCATTCCGTGAGAAGATTTGGTGTCTTCCTGCCTCTGACTTGCTTGGAGTCGGCAGAGCGACCGAGAAGGTTCTATCCGGTTATGGGATTCATACCATTGGAGAGCTTGCTGCAACATCGGATGATTTCTTGAAGTGCCGCCTTGGAAAGAATGGACTGGCGATTAAGAAATATGCCAATGGGCTGGATGATTCGCCGGTTATGCTTTCCGATTATGTTTCTCCGGTAAAGAGCATCGGACACGGGATAACGACCATGCAGGATTTGGAGAATAACGCCGAAGTCTGGTGTGTCATGCTGGAGCTGGTGCAGGAGATTGGAACCAAGCTACGAACACATAAGAAGAAAGCGGGCGGAATAGCGATTTCCATCCGCAACAATGAGCTTTTCACGAAGGAGTGGCAGTGCCGGATTAGCATTCCGACACAAAGCCCCACCTATCTGGCGAAAACCGCATTTGCTCTGTTTGATAAGAATTATCAGTGGGAACACCCGATTCGTTCGGTGACAGTTCGGGCAATCAACCTGTTTGAAGAGGATTGTCCGATACAATACGACCTATTCACTGATGTGAAATCACTGGATCGCCAGGAACGCTTGGACGCAGCGATTGAGCAGATTCGATTCCGATTCGGGAAAGATGCGATTAAAAATGGGGTACCTTTTCAGAAAAGCAAGATGCCGACAGAGCGAAAAGTGGATTTGGTTATGCCGACAGGAATGATTGGTTAATACAGCACCGGCAGAATCTGGTGAGTTCTTTGCTAAAAGAAGTCAACACATTCGCCGGTTTACAGAGAAGGAGCGTAGAATATGTCGGAACAGAAATGTAGAAAAGTATATGTACCTGTGAATTTAGATGTGGATGCAGAGGGAAATATCCGTCCGCGTCTGATTCGGTGGATTGACGGACGGGTGTATGAGATCGACCGATTGAAGCATAAGTGTCGGGCTGCTTCCACGAAGGTAGGAGGCTGCGGAATCCGCTATACGGTCATGATCGGTGGGCATGAGAGCTTCCTGTACAACGAAGATGAAAAATGGTTCGTTGAAGCAAAGGAGCAGTGCCTATGATCCTTTCGCAGAAAAACATAGAGGAAATCGCTGTTGCAGTGATAAGAGATTTTCAAAAGTCCTTTTTCGGCAGCGAAGCAGATGATCCGACGAGATTCGCGCTTCCGACACCCATTGACCAGTTTGCATCCGACTATCTGAACTTGAAAGTGTCATTTCAAAAGTTGTCCTCGGACGGAAGCATCTATGGTCTGACCGCGTATGTGGATACAGAATATCAGATAGAGGTTGATGGAAGTCAGAGGAGCATTTTCCTGAAAACCAATGATGTGGTTCTGGACAAGGGCTTTATTGAACCGGAGAATATTCGGAAACTCTGCGGAAAACGCAGATTTACGCTGGCGCATGAGTGCGCTCACCAGATACTGTTTCAGCTGGATTCCGATGACCGAAAGATAGCCTGCCATAAGAGACCGGAAGTGCGAGGAAATGGCTCCCGCGTTCTGAGAACGCAGGAGGATTGGAACGAATGGCAGGCCAATTCGCTGGGAGCTGCCATCCTGATGCCCCAGTCAGAGGTGGATCGGGCGATGTGGTTCATTAACAGCAGAAAGCCTCTGACCTGTTATGGATGGCGTTTTTACGACAAGGATCAGGTCAAAATAGACACTTTCTGTGGTGTCTTTGGCGTTTCGAGATCGGCAGCTGCTATACGCTTGGAACAACTGGGCTATCTGAACCGGAAAAAGGATTATGAATATCGTGATCCATTGGAGGTGTGGCCATGAGCAGGAATATCAGAGTATCGGAACCATCTGCGGAAATGCAGATTAAAATCATCCGGGCAAAGGATGCGATTGCTTCGCAAAAGCCCAGGATTGTCAGGTGCCCTTATTGCCGACACAATTCAATCATCGTCTTTGAGGATACCAGAGGACATGTGCAGACCAAATGTAAGGCCTGCGGACGCGAGACCGTCTTCAATGTTTTGGAGATGAGAAGATTACGGAGATTGCAGCTCTACTATTCGTCTTTGAATGGTTGAGATGACAATAAATAACCCTATTAACACAATTTTATAAGTCATAGCTGTGCTGTGGAGCCGCTGACAGGCGAAGTCTTCCGAATGCCGCATGAGACAGAATTATGGGATACCCATGTTCTGTTTTATCGGCACAGGATTTTTCTTCACCGTCATGCGGCTCTTTTTTTGACCTTCCGTCGATCCGGTTCTGTACCGGCTGTGCGGAAGGAGAAACGTATGTATTTTGACGCAAAAGAGTTTGGTAAGAGACTTCACGATGTTCGCACTTCCCGTGGCATTACGCAGGAGGAACTGGCGGTTCGCCTGGGCCTGGCAAGCAAGCAGCATGTCAGCCGCATGGAGAACGGTGAACGCAGCTGCTCTATTGACTTGCTGATTGAACTGTCCTGCATCCTCCATGTCAGCACGGATTATCTTCTGATGGGCAGCGAGCCAAGCAAAGAGGAAGTCAAAAATGATCTTCTTAGTATTATTTCGGAGCTGTCTACGATTGCGAAAATATACAGCATAGATGTAAATATTGCTTGGATATGTGGACTATTGTCCTTGAAATGATCTTTCAAATATGGTATCATTAGTTCGGATAAGGCGAAATAATGAAATGGAGGCTCTAACATGATCGTATTAGACCTTGAGTTAAAGGAAATTTATGGATTCAATGATTTTCATATCAATTTCAGTTATCCAAAAAAGATTGTCAATTCGATTATCGATCAGGAATATCTGAAAGGAAGAGAGCGGTTTCGCTATAAGAAGGCTGTAATTCTTATGGGTACAAATGCTACTGGAAAGACCAGCCTTGGAAAGGCTTTGCTTCGTATTTTCGGATATATGACTGATGGAAATCCAACACCGCTGTATGAGATGGTTTCAGGCGATAAGGGATACTTCAGTATTGATTTTGTAAATGGTGATTACCGCCTGCAGCGGTTGTCAGCTCAGATTGATGCTTCTAATCAGGAGATTGACATTCAGTATCAGACCGCAGACATTGATACGATGGATTCGTATGAAAAATGTGTAAAGAAGCTGAAAGATCAAACGATAGAGGCAACCAGAACCGCTACAGCACTTAAGAAGCTGGTAGGTGCTGTTCGATATCGTTTTGCATATCCTGAAATAGAAAAATCTTTGAAACTTACAGGTGCAAATAAAAGCATTTTGTTAAAGACACTGCGTGCTGTTATTGGAACGCTTGATCCTACATTGCAGGACGTTAGTTTATCAAAAGATTTGAAGGATACCTTTATTATTCGGCGCGGTGGAACGGAAATCATCATTCAGGAAGGTAAACTGCTGAATCGGGAGATACTGTCCAGTGGTACAGCAGAAGGAATAGATGTCGCAATGTTCCTTGCTGCAATGGCGACAAAAGAAAGCAGTTTCTATTATTGTGATGAACATTTTTCTTATATTCAGAGCGATATTGAAAAACGGATTTTCGGTATTATGCTGGATCGTATCGGAGACGATGAACAATTGATTTTTACAACGCATAATACAGATATGCTGGATTTGAACCTGCCGAAACATAGTTATGTGTTTTTGCGTAAGCATCTGGAGGAAGATGTATATCAGGTTTCTGCTGTTTCTGCATCGGATGTACTGAAACGAAATACAGACTCTTTACGCTGTGCGGTCGAGAATGATGTGTTTGCCTCGCTTCCGCAGGATTCCCTTTTGGACGAGTTGGAAATGGGGTGGGAAGATGAACAATAAGTGCATCTATTATGTAGAAGGCCCCTGTGAACAACAACTGATTGCAGCCTTAAAAGAAGCACCGGAAAGATTGATTCCGGGGAAGATAAAGGTCTTCAATGTGGTGCAGAATTTGATTCCTAAGTCACAGATGTTGTCTATTCAGGCGGGAACGACTGTCGTTTTGGTATTTGATACTGATGTGCCACAGACATCAAACCTTAAAAAGAACTTGGAACTTCTCACCCGGTATTGCGGAAAGCTGAAAATCATTTTTCTTCCACAAGTTCTGAATTTGGAGGATGAATTGGTTCGGTGTACAGACGTGCGAACTGCGATGGAACTGACCAAAAGTGGAAGCGTTAAAAATTTCAAGACGGACTTTTGTAAGATGAAAACAAAAGATTGTCGTTCTATGCTTGAGCGTCATAAGCTGGATTATGCACGATTGTGGATGACAAAAACGCCTGAAGCATTTAGTTTTGTGGAGAATAATAGTTCTCAAATTAAAACATTATAATCTATGATGCCTCGTTGGGAAACCAACGGGGTATTTTTTTGCCTCAATCCGGCTGTATAGAACACTGAAAAAGTCAAAACGAACCGTATGTAGTCCTGCAAGGACAACCAAAGTGCGCCTACGAGGCCAACGCGAAACCGGAGGATTCTTGTTAAACTTACTTTGTAAGGACGAAAGTCCGGATGTCCCTTGAAAACTGAATACTCATTCTTCAGGTACATTCCTGTTTGGTCGAGCCTTCGACTGCACGCCATGAAGCCCATCGGGGCGATAGCGGTTTCGCAGAAGCAAATGCCGGATTGCAACCGGCGGCGGTGTTAAAGTCGGACAGGGACAATGATACTTCCGTAATTCGCGGTCCGGCCATAAGGAAGGCGGGATGGTTAAATTCCAATGGAGCAGTGAAGCACACTGCCGCCTGTGAGAAATCCTACATCTCTGGGGTGATAAGAAAAAGTACAGAGAAA